>JGI24890J29729_1000495_pt1 | contig 24170 bp, 24 predicted proteins | sample FreactcultureFD7_FD_29729 | JGI IMG/M metagenome (IMG submission 29729)
TCCTCCTAATCGGAGTACCATATCGACGAGAGCTTGTTTCGCATCTTTCGCTGACCCATGAGCGGCAGACGAGTTGGCGAGGAGTTGAGCGTCTCTCTGGTCGAGTAGCGTTCTGAGTTGACGAGCCGATTCTTCGAGTGCTTTGTACTCTTCAGTCCATCCCGTCGAAGTCCAATCCCGGTCGACTTCTTTCGAACCTGCCCCCTCTTTCGAAGAGGAGCTTTCCTCTGGAGCTACGAGGAACTCCTTGAACGACTTGCTACTCCTCCATCTCGGATCCCGATCTGCCAGTATAGCTCTCAGCCATCTCTCCAATCCATCCCTCCTCTCCTCGAGTTGTTGATCGGTGAGGGTGCCTCCTAATTTGAGCGGGTTGAGCCAACTCGAAGGGTGTTTCGGAGGGAGTTGTGCCGGTGGAGCTTGACCACAAGAAGAAGTGAGTGTTTGCTGTAGTGTAGAGAATGCAGAGTAGCGTTGTTGTATCGAGTAGGACCGAGATGGGAGAGAGATGGAGAGAGTGTAAACGATGTGGGGGTCAGGACCGTTGATCTTGGTATAGCTAGGTACGCTGATCGACTGTATAGCTTGGGTGGAGCTAGATCCGGCGAGAGGCATATTGAAGTGAGGGGTGGAAGAAGGAGAAGAAGGGGAGCGCGAGATTTGACGACCATTTCACTCGACATTGGAACAGTCGAGTGACAGGTGTCGAGCCGAGAAAGTTATGGGAGCAATCTCTCGAGGATAGCTACCTCAGGAAGAGACTAAAAGGTTGCGGAGTTTTCAGATTCCAAACTTACGAAGACCCGCATCTCTCGCTCACGTCGACAGGTTCGAAGCTAAGCTCACATTGGCATTACGACAAGTGACGAACAAATGGATATCGATACATAAAAGGTATGAAAACAACAGGTAGAGATACAGTACTTCGAATATTTGACAGTCTTCGTTTCTTTGCGATTCAGTCCAGCTGAATCGCTCAATATGAAATCTACCTTCGTCTCCTCGCTTTCGACATCTTGTGTGGCTTGCTTGCGGCGACCAGGGGAACCTCGAGTTCGGTAGTCAACCACTTGAGGAGGTCGTCGACTTCGCGGTGAATCCAAGTGTGGGCGAGTCCAGGATAGGCCTGGTAGGTTACGCGAGAGAGACCGAGACCTGGAGCAGGACGTCGAAGTGATTCGACGGCTGTTGTCGCATCGGAGATCCTGAGTGAGCAAGAGGGAGTTAGATCGACAAATTTCGAAAAACAGGACAGAGCTAGACGTCAACGTACAGAAGGTAAGGATCAACCTCGCCATGTCCCCACCACACTGGTAAATCTGATCGATGCAAGTCTCGTACGAGCTAAAAGAAGAAGCAAGATAGGTTAGCTCGAATCATACGAAAGTTGCGAAATGGGAGAGAGAACTCACCTCAGGTAGCAAATCACGCATTGCTAGCATACCACTGACGACAAACACTCCTCCGAGTCGCTCTTCATTTGTGAGTCCAGCCAAGAGCGACATGACACCACCTTGCGAGAATCCTCCGATGATGATCCGTTTCGTTGCCCATTCCCTTTCTTCGTTCGTACCGGGACGAGGCGACTCCTCGTTTATTTGCTTCCTTCGCGAGTGGATCAGTCGATCCCGTTCGTCTCGAATGACTTGATTGAGAGATCGAGTCGACCATAGAAGGTGCTCTTCGTCGGATTCTTCGATCCCGTTCCAGGGGAATTTCGCGATATCGAACCAAGCTGGTCGTTCTTCCTTGTTGTGATATGTGATCGGTAGCTTGGGGCTGAATGGATTCTTTAGAGTCAGCTTGCTGTAGGATGTAGAGGAGGGAAACGAAAACGAACGCTTGCGGCATGACCCATCGAGCCGAAGGAAGTTGACTCGCCAATTGTTGGTGAAGCCACGAGTTCTGCTGAACGTTCTGACTCAGTCCCTGTTGGACCGACAAGGCTATGTCAGCTTCGCACAAATAGAATCGCAGTGAGAGAAGCGAGAGAACGTACATGAATCATGATGATAGTGCTCTCATGCTGAAATCCTTCTTTCGGTTCAACTACTCGAGTCTCAAGCCTCTCCTTCGGTGCCATCCACAACTGCTCTTCTCTGAACTCCTTGATTTCTTCTCGTACTGGGTAATCGATTTGTTCTGCTACCGCTGGAATCTCTTCCTCTTCGATCTCTGGCTCCTCCTCCGCAACAATCACGCTCTGATTGCGGGCCTGTCCATGCTCGATTGGTCTATGAGGGTATACATCATAGTCGACGGCTGATTCGATGTGGTTGTCAAAGTAGAGAGAGCGAATTTGGGTGAACGAGGGAAGTTTGGCGAGTCTGTTTTGCTTTGCGAGGCAGAGGACGATGACGATGGTCGAAGCTAGAACGAGGAAACGTCGTAGGTTGCGTCGAATCGTTCTCGTCGATCCGAGTACTGAGGAGGATCCGAGGGAAGAAGAGCCGGGAGGTGCTGAAGAAGAAGAACGAGAAGGTAGTCGAGTCGAGTCGACGGTGATGGCCGAGTAAGAGGGTCGACGGACGGTCGAATCCTTGTTATTGAAGACAAAGGAGTCGCGGGAAGGATAAGGAGATTCGCCGAAAGAGGAAGATGAAGTGAATCGAGGGGTGTGCAAAAGCTCGACCGATGATTCTGGGGTAGTGCGAGGGGTGGAGTCGAGAGAGGAGGAAATGAGTGGAGATGCTTCGATGGGCGAGAGTGGTTGAGTTGATCGATTTCCGACGAAAGATGACGATGACGATGAGAAGAAAGCGGATGATGAAGAGGGAGGAGGGAGGAACTGAGAAGATGCGAGTGGGCGACCGGTTGCGATGTTGCTGCGATCCCCCGCTAGTGCACTCGACCAACTTGTTCGACGATTTGATGAACCGGAGGAAATTTGCTGTAGGGCGGAAGAAGACGAAGAATCGCTCGACCGGCGAGACGAAAATTCGAGTACGTCGTCAGGAGAATCGACAGAGAGGATGGGAATAGTTGAACTATCATCTTGTCGGTTCAAGCCGGTGGAGGAGCGCCGTCGAAAGAGTAAGAGACCGGAGGGAGAGGGAGGAACGGCTGAAACGGGCGGATGAGAGAAACTTGCGATTTCGTCTTGTTCTTCTCGTCCCGCTGATCTTGTCGAAGGAGTGAGGTGTGAAGGTGTTACTGCTTGTCGACGCTGTGCCAATGGAGAAGTATCGGCGATATTTGAACTGGACAAAGGGGCCTTGAAGGGTTCAACTGGATCTCGCATGTCTGTTGTCCAAGTGGTCGAGCTCACTGTCGGTGATGCTGTGCGAGAGGTGGGCATGCTGCAAGTCGTCGTCGAGAAGATAGCTAGGCTAAGAGGGGGAGGGGAAAGGAGGAAGAAAGGAATCTGGGTGAACACATGAAAGAAAAAAAGTGTGATTGTTGGATCAGTGGATTTGCGGAGGTTTCGGGCTTCCATGAGACAACGGAGAGAAGCTTGAGAGACAAAGGTCTATTCGGCAGGGCACGTCAAACCGAGAACTTTTACCTTGACCAAACTGGGAAGGTTTGAAAAGCTTCAGGTACTGACCCTTCGCAACGAGCACTCTATTCAGGTGCAACGGGTTACCACCTCCTCTCATCAGTTACTGTACCGCGCGTTAGCCTCTCTATCAAGAGCAGCTGACGACAGCCCACAAGACAGAGCAACAAGGAATGAGGGAGCAAGGGCGATGAAAGAATAGAAAGAACAATAGCAATTTGCGAGAATCAGGCAACTCGCTGCCGACGAAACATGTCTTTTTTTCCACGAAACATCTTCGAGTGAGCGATATGCGAGAGGAACGGAGTACAGTAAATGCCACAGAGTAGGTACACAAAATTCGAGAGCGAAGTGAGAGGAGGGGGGGGTTCAAGAAATTATGGTTACAACAACTGAGAAATGCGAGGTGAGTCGAAAACGAAGGAACAAGAGAAGCTGCGAGACACAGACAAAGAAGAGATCGAGGTCAAAGAAGAAGTAGAGGGGAGGGAGAAAGAGTGGAAAGTTTCAAAAGAGGAGATGACTTTATCGAGACGTCGCATCTCCGTTTGTTTCACTGAGAAGTAAGCCTCCTCCTCCTGATCCAGTCGCTCCATCTACTTGGCCAGCTTCTTCTTCCGCCGCAGCCGAGACGAGTTGGTAAGCCAAGGCGCCCCAAGATGTCTGTGCGAAAGGATTTGGTTCGCTTGTGAGAGACAGGGAAGCGTCGAGGTAAGGAGAAGTAGTTGCTGTTCGAGGCCAATTTTGAGGAGTGTGAGAACTTGGAGGTGGAATTGAAGGAGGTAGCATCATTCCTTGAGTACGAGCGTGAGGTGGTGGCATAACGGCCGGTTGTAATGATGGATTCGTCGAAGTCGATGGACTCGTCATTTGAGCTTCTCCTCCTCCTCCTCCTCCTCCTGAAGTAGCTGGTGTCGATTTCGATGGTGTAGGTTTCGAGTCTATTGGCTCGAGGGTAGCTGGTCGATCACCGGGAGAAGACGTCGTCGAAGGAGGATTGTCGCAAGAAGCTGCAGCAGCTAAGTTGACTTTCGCCGCTGCTGCTGCAGCTCGCTTCTGAGCGAGCGAGGCTGGTCTCGGTACCTTGTGTAGCTTGACTGAGTTTGCAATGCTTTCAATAATCAGTCTCGGGTTCAATCAATCTCGACTTGAGAAAGGTTGAGAAACTCACAGTACAGCGAGCAAGCGTTACAACTCAACTTCCCTTCCAACACCCTCCACATCGGTGTACTCGTACAAGCGCAATTGCTACACACGGGTGGAATTCCACTCGCGGCAGCTTTCGCCGCTGCTCCGTTCATCGATCGTTTAGTTCCCGAAGCTCCCTTTCCAAACGTTTTCGGACGAGGTTTCGAATGTAACTTGAGGTAGAGTCCACACCTACACACGACAGCGAGTCAGCTACTGTTCAGACCAATCGAAAGAGAGAGAGAGGCAGAGAAGAGGGGTAACTTACGCGTTACAAAGTAATTCATCATCCGGACCTCTTCTCCATAAAGGAGTAGTGATACTCGCACAATGAGAACAAATCGGACCTTGATGACCTTCCCCAGCTTCCTCTTTCGGTAATTTCCTCTGACCGTTCCCCGGCAGTTGTGTAGCATGTGGATTCCGATTCTTTTTCCCTAATAACGAATTCGCAGATTTCTGAACCCCATCGATCGTGGTTGGTGGGGAAGATTCATCTGCCGTGGAGGATAACGTAGGGGAAGTAGAATCGAGGTGTAACGGTTGAGAATCGTGAGTGTAAGGTGAAGTTCCATTTGAAAAGTTTGATTTCTTCCCTCCCCCTCCTCCTCCTCCATTCGATTCAGTCGAGTTCTTCCTCTTACTCTTTCCTTTAACTCCACCATTCACTTGATCCCTCACTTCAAACGCCGCTCGATCACTCGCGTTCAACCCACTGTGAGCTCCAAACGACTCATACCTCCTCTCATCCCTATCGACTGCTTCTAAAGAATTTGCCCTACTTCGAATTTGTGCCAACGACATGCCTTCAAATGGATCCCTCTTATTCTCCTCCCCTACAGAGTGTTGGGAAGTGACTGAATTCGGTAATGAACTAGGATGATGAGTTTCAACAACGTTGATGGGAGAAAATTCTTGCCAAACTGAATTCATCTCTTCATCCCCTCCAACTCCTCCTCCTTCTTCGGCGATCCCATTCAACCCATTACCGCCTCCAATGACACTCTCATAATCTGCAACTCCAGCAGTTCCTAATCCGTCGAGATCTAGTTCTCCGAGGATCGAGGGTTCGGGAGAAGGAGTGAGGAATCGAGGGTAAGGTGTGTGAATGGGTTGATACACTCCGTAAGAGGAGTAGAAAGCTGGAGGACCGGTTGAGTTGGGTGCGGCGGAAGATAAAGCCGAGGGGAGGTCGGAGAAGAGAGTTGCCGAGGGTGGGAGGGTGAAAGAAGCGGGATGCATGGGTTGAGGGTGAGCGAGAGAAGGAGTTACGTAGGAATAGGGATGGTGTTGTTGTGGATAGGTCGGAGGGTGAGGGTAAGGATATGGAGATGCTTGTTGCTGATGATGTGGTTGAGGAGGAGGAGGGACGTTTGGAGGAGGATAGAGATGAGGGATCGTAGAAGAAGTCATCGAAGGGTGAGGCATCGAGTCGGAGATCAAAGCAGTCCAAGAAGGTGTAGCGATGATTCGACTTTGAGAGCTAGATACGGGAGGCATTGATGGAGGTTGGGAAGACATGGGAGGTAAGGCGGTGTAAGCCCATTCGGGAGAAGGATTGTATTGCTGCTGCTGTTGTTGGAGCGGTCGATGAGGTTGGGGTGCGACGATATGTGGAGGTGGAGCGGGAGAAGGGTATTGAGCATGAGGAACTGAAGGTGAAGCGTTTGTTAGATTTTGTTGAAGTTGAGAATAAGGCGACGGAGGAACTGGAGGGAATGTTGGAGGATTTGGAATAGTCGGAGGCTGTATATAGGGTTAGTGAGTAACATCCAAGTGTAGGAGGGCAGAGTGAGAGCTTACCTGTGCAGCTTGAAGAGTGTTACTCAAGAAAGCTTCTAAATCCCTCGTCGCTTGTCTCCCTGCCTCGTTCAATCTCTCGTAATGTGACATTCCCACTCCATTCGAGGGTGCGACGTTGTGCCCGTAATGACTCGGTGAAGGGTACTGAACATGGTGTTGATGATGGTGTGAATTCATTTCCTTGTCTTTTCGCGCTTTCTCTTTCTCTTTCTCTTCTTTCTGTTCGAGGTGCCAACGTCTCCAAAACAAGTTGTCGATCCGAGTACCCTATGAGTTGATGTAGCGTTATTTGATTTGAGCGAGGAAAAAAGGGTGCAGGATTGTGGGGAATTGAGTGAGCCGAGGAGGGAAGAGGGAGCAGGGAAGTAAGATGGGGTCCGATGATATTCGATGAGAGTCAGCCAGGGTGTGACAGAGGGAGTAGTCAAGAGAGAGTAAGATGTACCTGTTGTAGTAGTTTGTGTGCTTTGAGGTTGAAAGTGTTCCACAGTCGTTTGAGGTTTAGTTCGTCGGTGAGCGGCGACTGTTGGTGTAGATCGAGTGGAGATGGCTGAGTATTTCAAGTGATGAGTCAGTTATTGATTCACATGGGTTTGATCTATGTGGCGGTGACCGAGTGAAGTGAGAGTGAAGGAGTGGTTTGGAGTGCCGAGAGTTGAAAGTGAGAAGTGCGAAATTGTCCAACCATTTCCAACGGTTGCCCTCTCTTCTTCTAGATTCCTTTCCCTCGTTTCTACGCGTTTATTCATATCTGTGCCTATCCTCGCTCTGTTCCCCTATATCCTATTTGATCGTGTTGCTTGATGGGAATGAAACTGCGAGGTCAAACTCACATCTATCGTTACTAGGAATGACTTCATTCGGCTGCACGCGAGTTATTCCCTTTCGCTGACTGCAGTAGTAGTAAGGAGTCGTTTGAAGGGAGATGGGAAGATGCGAGGCGGAGGATGGAAACGGGTGTAAGCGAGAAGAGCGAGTCGGGAAGGGAGAGTCGCTCTGGTTGACCGTGTTGGTGGTAGCTGTTTAGCAGGTCATTTCTAGTATGATGGAGTAGGGAATTACGAGGTTGATTGAGTGTTTGCCGAAAGGAGTCAAAATAAATTGTAGGAGACCCTGATCGTGTCCCTGTACACTGCTTGGGTTGCTGAGGTCTATTACTGAGCTCTCAGTGTGTTGGAGAGTCAAAGTGAATTGTCGAGGTTGAGGAAGAGGACAAAGTTTGTCATTTCAGAGTTGACCTTCTCCACTCAACATTCACTCGACCCATACATCGCTAGACCACTCGATACGACCTTATACATACCTACTCAGTTATCTCACCTAACTCTCAGCTCACTCCTATCGACTAGCGACAGTCCCTCGTCGTTGAGTTGAGTGAGCGAACCTCGTCGACCTCGCACCTTCATCCGCTACTCCACTACTCGCAATCAGTCTAGAACATGACAGTCGATACTCAATTATTCCAACTAGTAGCATCCTCGGCTTTGCAAGGGTTATTGGATAGAATAGTCGGACCCAAAACTCTCATCCTCACTCCTTCACTCGCAGGTCCACTAGGATTAGTCACCGAAGTAGGACTACTCAAGGTAAAACCTATTCACTCTCAGTATCTACTCACGGCGAATCAGAGCTCAACAGAGTGACAAGAGTCGTCCCATTAGAACAATCATGCAGTGACAAAGATGTTCTGGTTAGAACCTGGTCCATTGAATCAAGCAGAACGTAACGTCGTATACCTATGTAGACCAGAAGTTAAATACATCAAGATGCTCGCAGGTGAGTCGTCACTTCTCCTTCATTGGTTCTCATTTCCCCCACTTTCGCAAAAACTTCCATCCCTCTCCTCTCCCTCTTCAATCGACTAACCCTCTACTCCATCTGAATCTAATAGAACAAATCAAATCGACCCCTTCGCCCAACAATCATGTCTATCACCTCTTGGTCGTCCCGAGAATGACTACACTCTGTACTTCGATCCTCGCCGAAATGGGAGTACTAGGTTCGATCGAAGTACAAGATTTTCAACTGGGTTTGATCCCACTCGACAAGGACGTGTTGAGTTTGGAGTATGAAGACGTTTATAGAAAGATCAACCTCGTGAGTTTACACCCTCTTTCTCTGCGAATTCCTCTCTAGCGAGAGCGAACGAGAGCTGACAAGGTAGGGCTTTGGATTCGTAGGATAACGATATTGAACCTATATATGATATGGCGAAAGCTTTGATGACTTTACAAAGAGCGTTCGGAACGATTCCTCGATTAATAGGAAAAGGTACTTGCTCTCGCGTAAGCCCTCCCACTTGTCTTCTCTCCCTCTCCTCACTCCCAGTCGAACTCAATTCATTCACTACCGCAGCGACTGGTCGATCTAATGAAACGTCTACATCGAGAACAATCAACTTTCCCTCCCTCCTCCTCCTCCTCGAATCCAACTCCATCCACTTCGATCCCTCTAGCAAACGGAACAATAGATTCAATGATAGTATTAGATCGACAAGTAGACATGGTCTCTGCGTTATGTACTCAATTGACTTACCAAGGACTAGTCGACGAAATGGTAGGAATCAAAAACTGTACCATTTTTTCTTCCTCTTCCCTTTCCTTCTGCTCAAACAACTGACTATTCATTGATGGATTAGCTCACGTGGAAGTAGATCCAGCTCTCCTCAACCCTCCCCCCGCCGCTTCTACTTCAACTCCCCAAACCCCTTCGTTCCCCTCCCCGACTCCTCGTAAACGAAAACATCTCTTATCCCCCTCCACAGATCCACTGTTCAATCAATTGAGGGATCAGAATTTCGCCGTGGTCGGTTCAGTGTTGAATAGGACGGCGAGGAGGTTGAATGAGGATTATGAAAAGAGACATTTGGCGAAGACTCCTCAGGAGTTGAGAGCGTTCGTCGGGCAGTTGGGAGGGTTACAGAATGAACATCAGGCGTTGAGATTACGTGAGTTTGCGATCTTTTTTTCTCTCTCTCACTTTCGGACTGATCGGAAGAATGGGAATGGTTGAAGGGGAAAGGGAAAGCGGCGTTTTAGAAAGATCAGAGTCGAGATGGCGAGAATGTGGTTCGAGACTGACGAGACGTGTCATGAATGTAAACAGATACGAGTTTGACTGAACAGATCATGGCGGTGACTGGAACGGAAGAATTCAATACCGCTTTAGAAATCCAACAAAGTAAAAGCTCACTTCCCATTCTCTCCGCCTGATCTCTTACCTGACGGCAAAGTTGCTCGGTTGATAGATCTAGTCGCAGGGGTTGAACTCTCATCTCAAGAACAATCAATACGAGAATTGATCAATCAAGAACCACCTTTACGAACAGTTCTGAGGTTACTGTGTTTGTACAGTATGATCTCTGGGGGATTGAAACCGAAATTACTAGAAGAGTTCAGGAGGGAAATACTACAAGTAAGAGCTCTCTCACTGTTCTGCTCTCCCGAAATTCGAGAACTGATTCTTCTTGAATGATTCTCGACAGACATACGGATACGATCATTTATCACTCCTCATCTCACTCTCAAACCTCTCCTTACTCTCTCGTCCTCAAACTCCTTCATCCACTTCTCGTTCCACCCCAAAACCCTCTTTCGTCCTCGCTCGAAAACCACTCCGATTAATAGTAGACGATATAGACGAACAATCCCCTACCGACATCAGTTACGTATTTTCAGGCTACGCACCGATGAGTGTTCGACTCGTTCAATGCGCGTTGGGGGGTGCGGCAGGAGGTGGGAAATTGGGAAATGGTGGTTCGAGTTCAGGGAATGGGGCGGGGGGAGGAGCGGCGAGTTTGAATGGATGGAGTGGGTTGGAAGAAGTCGTCAAGAGTTTACCGGGGGGAGGAGAGGGGTTCGATGAATGGCAGATCAAAGAGGATCTTACGAGGAGAGGTGAGTCGCCTCATTTTGGCTCGGAACCTCTTTTCGAAGTGACGCGAGACACTGACTGCGCGAGATGTACGTAGCGACGGGAGAGAATCCAACGACTTTGGTATGCTTCCTAGGTGGAATCACGTACGCCGAGATCGCTGCGATCCGATTCTTGAATCGACAATTACCTGGTGAGCACACTACTTGTTTTCTCTTCTCTCGTTTTCTTCATGACCTGATCATGTGTCGAATAGGTCGGGATCTATTGATCGTTACGACGAATACTATGACTGGAGGATCATTATTGACGAGTTTGATGCATCCTCAAACGAGAGATTCGGGAATGAAAGATGCAAACAAGTTTTTGTAGTCTCTATAGTTACACGTGATCCTTTACTTGAAGTACAACTGTTGTTCATTAGATTTGTATTACGGGTGGCTGAGCGACAGACAGCGAAAGTTGAGCGGGCAAACGAGGGGGCGAGACTTTTCCCCCTCTCTTCTCTCTTCTTCTGCTTCCTCCTCTTTCCCTCAACATTTCTTGAACTTCAACTTCATCCAAATCGTACACAAACTTCAACTATGGCCAGTCCACGTAACGAGAACCCATTCAAGAAGCTAGTCAGGTCATTGTCGCGTTCAAGTCCTCGAACCGAGAGACCTTCAAACTCTCGACAACGTTCAACTTCAGGTGCAATCAACATTCCAAACTCGAACAAGGAGAATGGTGGCATCAGTCCTTCTTTAGCTGCATTCAGTACTAGTCCTCCCCCAGGTGAGTTATTCCCCCATCTCCTCTCCATCTCCTTCCTCTCCTCTGTTTTTCGAGTGTGGGGGGAGGAACTGAAAACTCCCGGCAATTCCGCTAACTCCCTCCTCGATCGCTATCACACAGACTCTTACTTCCCAGCACCTCCAGCTCATGTATTATCAGACAAAGAAGCGGCAGGAATCGAACGACACCCAGAATCAGTAGGAGCGAGGGCATTCGACGTAGGAGACGACGAAACGGGTAAGTCTGCTCCAGGTGTATCGTTCGCGCCTCGTGCGAATGGAGAAGCCGCCGTTCGACCCGATTCAGAACTCGAAGGTTGGGCACCTCCTCCTCGTCGAACCACTTCGCAAAGGGTTCCTCGTCGTCAACCGAGTTCGACAAGTCGAGGTGGACTCACGAGGGGTAGATCAAATGGAAACACTGTCACCACTTCGACTGCCGAAGAAGAGGGACAACGGGGAGAGAACGAGAAGGAAACGGTCACGATTGGAGGGAGGACGATTGATGCGGGAGAGAGGAAAGGGGTTTCGTTATCCGATACTCCGTTGAGTAGGAGAACTTCGGTCAAACGTGCTGCGAGTTCGTTCAAGAAGGCAGTATCGAAATCGTTTGAACCGGCTCCGAAACAAGTCGGTGAGAAGCGAGTCATGGTTCTCGTCGCAGATGGAACTGAGGAAATTGAAGTCATGTGAGTCTTTCTCTTATACTCTTCGTATTGAGAGATCGTCGAGACTGATACTACGTCCTTGGAATAGGACCGCCTACGATATCTTTGTTCGAGCTTCCCTCTCTCCCGTTCTCGTTTCCGTCTCTCCCGAATTCTCTCCTTCTCACTCTCTACCCGTAAGCTCTCATGCCCCAATCATGCTCTAACTTGGATCTGATCGGTTCTCGCTCTTCTCGCAGCACATCACTCTCTCACGTGGCGCCAAGATTCTCGCCGATACTCAATTCGAAACTCTCCGACCCGAACACAAAGCCGATTTCGATTGTGTCGTCGTACCGGGAGGTGCGAAAGGTGCTGAACGATTGAGTAAAGATGAAGGAGTCAAGGCCTACTTGCAAGAATCCTATGATGTGAGCCCCTTGTTCTTTTCTTTACTCTTCTCTCGAATCAAGTGATTGATCGGTTGAGCGGGTTCCTGAATCGTAGGCTGGTAAATTAGTTGGATGTATCTGTGCCGGTTCACTCGCTGCCAAGAGTGCAGGAATCGGATTAGGACTTCCTATCACTTCTCATCCCTCAGTCAAAGGCGATCTCGAGAAACGTGAGTTCCTCCAATCGCTTCACTTTCTGGGTTTTCGCTAACTCGAGACTTGGATCTATAGATTACGAGTATTCTGAAGCTCGTGTCGTGGTCGCGGGAAGTCTCGTTTCTTCGCGAGGTCCCGGAACTGCGATCGAATGGGCTTTGAAGATTGTCGAGATCCTCGCTGGAAAGGAGAAGAGGGACGAAGTAGCTGGTCCAATGATGCTCTAGAGCTGTTCTCGAGAATCAGTGTACAGACATGGGATAAGGGAGATGAACAATTCACGGACAATACTACTAATAGCTTTTTACTACGAATCTTTGCTCTCTGTAACTTTGGGGTCTCTTTCCTTCTCTTCTCGATGGTGAATGCAGAGTGAGAAGAAACGACGTTATTTGCGAGAGATCCTGCGGGTACTACGAAAGACGAGACGAAACAAACCAAAACTCCGACAAACGAAACGAAACAAAGCGAAATCATATCTACAAAGGCAAAGCTAGAGGACTCGCCGAATCTACTCAAAGTTGACTTGAAGGTCCAAAGAGAAAGGTAGACCACTGTCGGTCACGGTCAAGACGTCTCCCGAGTTGAACAATTCTGCGAGAGTCTTTTCGAGGTTTGGACGGGTCGACAATTCGAGTTGTGGAGGAGCTTGGAGGTAGAGGTTCTTTCCGGAGAGGGAGAGAGAGGGTCGCTTGATTTGTCTGTGATATTGGGAGTTTGTTCGTTAGTTGACGTTGTTCGGAAAGAGCGCACCAGTTTCTTACAGATCGCCTTTCTCGAGCAGCAAATCAATGAGATCTTGAAGTAATTGGTTTGATTTCATAGTGACTGTCGATTTCTCTCCTCCACAAACTGGACATTCAGGTTTTTGTTGATGTTCGAAAGTGTAGGTGTAGATTGATTCGTTTCCGGTGTACATCCTATCGAATGTCGAGAAGTATCAGTCATATTCGAGAGACATGTCGAGCTCGCTTACATGTAGTTGTTCAAGTAGGGATTGGTTGAAGTCGCGATTTTGAATGCTTCGTTACAGCAGGCGGCTATCATCAGAGTGGGAAGGGGTTAGTCGACTCTATCATCCGCTCGTAGAAGTCAGGAGACTCACCGGAGATGATAGCGTTCGTTGAAGCGATTGCAGGAATGATACGTTTGACGACACCTTGAGTCAAACTCCAGGTGACTCCGGTAATCTTGTATTGTTCAGCTCGAGTGCGCGCAGTGTCGAAGAGCCATTGAATGTGTTCGGGATCATCGTTGTCGAGTTTCTTGTCTAGATGAGTCGCTATTGAATCAGCTCGAGAACGAAATGAGGAGGGAAGAGCAGCGTCACTTCACCTTTGAAGACTTTCGGCCATTCGAGCATACTCGCCCACTCGATACAATGTTCGGGTAGACGAGGAGTATTGGCGATAGTGCAAATTGGGAAAGCGGTAGGAGGAGTGAGCATGTCGAGAGAGCATTCATAGCAAGAAGTGATGGTAGGGAGAATGACACGAGCTTGACCCTTGAAGCCTACATTGGTTGTGTCTGTCAGTAATAGCGCACAATGATTTGTGAGGAAGACGAGCTACTTACCTTCTGTACCGCCGTCAATGAGAGGTTTCAAACTTTCAGGGTTTTCGGGATCGACGAGATTGACGAGAGTCGCACTCATCCACCTTCGAGCATCCACTGAATCGAGTCCACAGATTACAATGTTGAACTGCATGTAGTAGTCGTCGTCTTTGTCTTGAATCTTGCCAAAGTAGCTATCGAAACGAAAAAGATTTAGACTTTTAGTCGCAGTTGTTTTCGAGAGGGAAGTTGAACATACGGTGTGACTTTACATCCAGGTACTCGATTCATAACAAACTCTGCAGCTACCGTAGCTTTAGGCTTTCCTACGTCCTTTGGTCTAGAGAGGGGTTGGGAGGTCAGCTTCTCTCGAATCAGTTCGAATCAAAGGCAGGTTGGGCTTACCTAAACAAGAACTGTCGGTTCAAGTTTGAGATATCTATAGTGTCCATATCTATAACATGCACGTCTGCAAATCCCATCAAAGCGAGATTGGCGAGAATTTCACATCCCAATCCTCCAGCGCCTGTCGGGTAGTATGTGATTGGTAAATAGGGCTCCTAGGAGTTGTACGAGCTGATTAAGAGCTCACCAATGACGAGTACTTTGCACTGTTCCCTCAAAAAAGATTGAACTTCTTGACCGGGAGTGAACGAGTCTGGATCGGTGAAGGGACCTGAACGAGTGAGAATACGATCCAAGTGCTTGAATCTAGCTTGAGGTGCGACCATTTTGTGAGTTAATGTTAATGGAAGGAGGTGGAGGTTCCGTCATCTCTTTTGACCTCTTACACTTCACACGAATCTCGCTTTGGCTCTCCTGCTCGCTTATGAGACTTTTGAAAGGTATGAACACCTCTCACGTATGCCGATTTCCCAAGGAAACCTCTCTCGCTCTGGATTTCGAGACTCGGAATCGCCAGAATCAGTCTATCACAACGGAAGGATCTACAAGGTCTATGTTCATCTACCTTATCTATCAGACACTCTTATCGCCGTCTCCATCTTCGGGCTTGTCGTGTCGGTTGAGCACGCGGAATACAGTCGAAAGCGGTTCGCGTTCCTTGCCGTCCCCTTGATCGGGTCTGCTTGACGCTGACTGTCGTAGTCGCCTGTTCAAGTCGTTGTGAGGATCGTGATGAGGGTCTTTGACAGGAGTAGAGGGGAAGTGTCGAAGGTTGCCTGCCGTTCGAGGAACTGTTGCGAAAATTGTGTCAGTCTCGATGGTTGTTCTGAGCGCACAGATAGGTGGAGCCGATCTCACCATCTCTTTCATGCCTTTGACCGTCGACATTGTCGCCTTGACGCGATTTGCTCCGTCCACGTTGAGTATTCTGGCGCGAGGGAAACGATCTACTCTCAATGCCTTGGTTCGCAAAGCCTTCGACTCGGGGAGGCAGGGGGAAGTCCGATATTCTACCTCTCGCAAGGGTCAGTCTTTCGAATACGGCAGAGGGGAACGACGAAACTCACTCGGGTTCCTTCTCAATCTCCTCATCCGAATAGTTTGCGTGGTGCTTTCTGTGCAATAGAGGAACGGGGGGCACAGGCGGTAGGCCGTTTCTCTTGGAAGGCTTGAGCCTGTATGGGCGAGGTGGTGCACTGCAAGCCTAAGAGGGTGAGCCCGCGACCAAGAGAGCGAAACTGGTGCATCGACACTTACCGGCGCTTTTCCGTTTGCCCTGCTTTATCTTCTGGCATTCCTGATGATGTAGATCGATGTAGAGCAAGAGAGAACTTGGTTCAGCCTTTTTTACCTGCAGTCCGAGGACATTTTCGGAGGAAACAATCGGCTGTCGGAAACGCGAGGGCTGTCGGAAACGCGAGGCTACGCCGGTACAGGTCTCGCAGCACTAACAGACCGAGACCGAGAGCGGAAGCGAGAGACGAGTCAGGGTCGCCGAGCTCAAACAGGACTCGACCGCATTCCGTTTCCTCCTGTAATAGCGGAAATTCCCCTCAGGACATTGATCTCGACTCGACGAAGGACAACTATTGAGAGCTCGAGGGAGACCAGACAGGAAGAGACGACCAATCAGGAAGAGACGAACAAAGAGGAAGGGACGAAGAAAAAGTAAGTCGGACAGATAGACAAGTTGTACAGGTACGATAGCAGGTTTTGTAGATTTATCTTGAGAGAACAGATGTGAAAGGAGACGAAGAGACGAGAGACGAGTAGAACAGGCTGAGCAGGCTGAACAGAAGGAGAAGGAAGAATTGAAATGATCTCCGAGTCGAAGAGGATGGAATCACTAGTCAGCAATCGCTCCTTAGCGAGGCACCTCCTAAGTTCACCTTGAAGAAGAATGAGCAAAGATTGCGCAACGGTTTCGCGATAATTCGTAAGCAAGGAGAGCTGTTGCGAGAGGAAAGTTGAGCCAGTAGCTGAAGAGCTGCAGTCTAGCCAAGCGAAACTAAGCTCGGGAATATCGAGAGGTGTATGTAGCGAGAAGCTACTACCGCAGGTCGAAGGGCGGATCTGTAAGATCGAGGAGAGTAAAGTAAGTTTCGCTCGGGTACCGAAAAAACAATCGAGAGATAAAGAGACGCACCGAGTGCTAGAATGGTCCTCTAGAGATAAACTTAACTTGAATCAAAGACCTGATAGTAGGACTACAGGTAGGAGGGGAAAGAGGAGCAGGATGAGTGTGAGAACGACTCGGAATCCAGGCGCTTGAAATCTCAGACCAGAAGCTCCGTCGCATTGAGCCAAACTACCTGGCGAGCGTGTTCTGGCCTTTGACTGAGAGAGAGATTGAGATATATAGCGTGTAGATTGAGGCTGGCAGAAAGCGATTACTGTGCCAACTCCTCTCAAGCTCGTCCGAGGCAAAGTTGCGAAATTGACCAACTTCACTCTCATTGATTCCTTTCTTCTCTGACCTTTCAGAGGTACGAGCAATGTCACTGCCCAGATATACATCCGAGAGAGACCGAGAAAACCGCTGGGTGAAAAGATGATTCGACAAAAGTTGTGAAACGTTTCCAAAGAAAGTGCGGATATAGATCTTTCTTCCCCTCCTGCGTTCTTATTTGAGACTGATTCAAGCATAGAGTGAAATGGCAGAGATCGAGGGCGAGGAACTCGGTGTAAAAAGGTAAGTGATTGAGGATCATCTAGCCTTGGAAACCAAAACAGTCTAGAGAAGTGAATAGTCGCGCGCCCCAAAATTCCCAAAGTTTCACTATCAAGTTGGACAAAGGACAAGAGCGTCCGGGGGCGTTCAACAAAAAGTTTGCTGCTTCAAGTGGGGTTCGAACCCACGCATCGTTAGATATCAGGACGCATCTTCCGCAAAGTAGCGGTCTGTGCTTAAATCTGACGCCTTAAACCACTCGGCCATTGAAGCAATTTCGGAGCTTGCGATCCGCTTTTCTGAGCTTGGAGAGCGGCACAGACCTATATATTCTAATTTATGAACCGATAAGGTTTCTGTGCTTACCCAGCGTCTCACTTTGATCCAGCTACAAGCGGACTTTTATGCGCCAGCTACTGATCAAATTCTGTGAGGTTGTGCGGTTTTTGGGAGGACTTCGGCTACAAACTCCGCTTTCATGAAGCCGACTCTCCGTACTGAGTTATATGCGTTCCCGAGCTCATGATTGTCATACCAGTGAGCCTTGTCTGGATAGTAAGCTTGATATAGTCATCGTGTAGAGGGATTGAGGGCAAGCAGTCGATTTCCGTGCGTTGATATCAGTGCGCGCCTGTGGGTGGGGTGGGTTGACTTTGGGAGTCTGGTGATCTAGTAGAGCTCAGTGCCTTGTATCGAAGCTTGAGATTTCATTGCGAAAGAACTTGTGAAGAAAGGACTCCTCGAAGAATCATCGAATAATGAATTCTCTCTAAGATGGAAACATTGTTTCTCCGGGAATCATTGTTTCTCCGGGAATCATTGTTTCTCCTCTTCAGCTTTATCCCTTCATGTCGGGTAAGTACAGATAATTCTGAGCTCGATACTGCCTACGAGAATTTGTGAGAGTGAAGCGTTGAAGAGTCGTCGACAAAAGAAAGAGTTTTCTTCCTCTTGGGAAGGGCGGCTTAGCGCAACGGTGACTGAAGCGTGCTAGAAGGCTTAAGGGGATGTCGCTATCGATGGCTTACTGCTGAGAGCCAAAGAGTAGCGCGTAATCCGAAGGCTAGCGAAAGTAAGAGCTTCGGGTGAAGAGGAGCTCGAATATGAAATGGGTTCTCCCAGCGGCAATTTAAAAGAAATCTTTCGTCGCACTGCAGGTAGACGAGGCGAGCTATATTTCCTATCGATCGATATTGATCTCGAGAGGATCCGTTGAGAACCTCGAGAATCGATAATCGGTTATAGAGATGATTTTGCGAAAGAGGGCTTTGATCAGGTTTTGAAGAAGCTTAGACCCTAGTCATTGCAAATACTCGATTAAGTAATCTACAGCTAAAGGTTAATCACAAAAATGCACCCGCTCACACTTCCCCCTCGGGCCTCGACGGAACTCTTCCAGATCGTTCCCTCTTTTCCACCTTCTCCTATCTCTCTCCGTCCGTCAATTTGAGTGCTTAGGCCAACTCCGGTGACGTCAGTCCTCTTGTAACATGTGCTTTGAGGCCATCTTTAGTTCCTCTTGACCTTTCTCTGAGTCTCATGTTTCGACTCGGACGCCGCAAGCCGATTCGTTTGACTATTTTTTGCTAGAATGTTCGATAATTATGGCTCACGTAGATCTATCAAGAAGGCGCAAAAGCGACTCTACTCTGGCTTTTCAAAAACATCACTCTTTCTGTTACACCACTCAACTTCTAAAGAATTCGTCTTCCCTTACCTTTGCGAGACTTCTCTTTGCCTCAACTCTCCCTGTACCGACTTGGACCAAATGAACTACCTACTGCCTCCAGGCATTCACCTGCCTTGGTGACACTCTAGCTCAGAAGCTCTTCTTTGGGCTCGTTTCCTCTGAATCGGTTTTCCTCCGTTCGGTTTTGTCCCCGACTCTTCCCTACGACGTGTGTCTCACGACCGAGTCGGTCCGCTTGCTCATATTCTACTGCAACTTCAGACGGAAGCTCAAGAGACTGAGGATGAAAAGTGAGAAAAGCCATCAAAAGTTGAAAGAAGTGGTGAATTCTTCTATTTTGACGGTTCACTCACAGACATTGAGGCCACACTGGCAGAGCTGAGACTAAAAAGTAGCGGAAGGTCACTCTCCCGGAGATCAGGCTGAAAACTTGCAGACTCTTCACGAGCTGTTGGCGCTGCATTCAAGAACTTCCGAAACTTTGAGGGTACGCTCAACCTCTTCGACTCGACGCATAACCAGTCCTTGAGCAACTGTGCAACGAGATAATTCGCCGTTCATGAGGGTAGCCAAGGCGAAGGGGTGACGGAGACCTGCATCACGCAAAGTCGACCCTTCCGAAGCAACCCCGCTTTACACTCCGTTCTACAAATCTCTCCTCTCTATACACAGGGCACTGTCGAGTATATTTCGATTCAAAGTGACAGAGCAGGTGACAGTCGAAAGCTTGAAAGTGTCCGACGTCCGACTCGATTCGAGTCGATTCGAGTCGATTCACTTTGGCGTTTCCAACTTTTACGACCATCCCGCTAAAGCTGGGCCAGTGTTTCACTTCGAGTTGTAAGAGGCATGAGAAGGGGCGACGGATCGAAATTTGTCGAAAATCGACGAATTGAAAACTGAGAATTCGACTTTGTTGCGACAAAGGAGAAAAAGGAGAGGAGAAGACGTGTCGGTGTGACGATACCTGCTAATGCAGTAGCTGGGCTAACACGCTTTTGAAGCACACAGAATAACTGCCGGACTGCCAGCTTCGGAGGGGCAGAATAGAGACCGCGCGGGTCTAGTACCGTCAAGAAAAGCTGTCTCTTCTCTCTCTTGCTTGCGAATCGTATTGCTCAGAGTAAAACTTTGATGATTCGACTTCGGCGAGCGGGACTAGCGAGCAACTCGTAATAGCGTGAGCGACTGAAGTGAGGTGATAATGCAAAGAACAAATCTACAACGTACCTAGCGAGCAACTCGTGATAGCGTGAGCGACTAAAGTGAGGTGATGAAGATCAAGCCTCGTCGCTGAGTTGCTCGCTCGGTTAATCCAACATTACTAATTCGTCTCTAATCGTCCAACTCTACTTTCGAGTATCTTTACCCGAACCTTCTTCGCACCTTTTCCACTCAACCTTTCTCACACCCTCCCTTGCGACGAAGGTTCCTAAGTCCTACCAGCGAGGTGAAGAGCACATGCTTCTCCCTCCCCAACCCCTTAGTAAAGACATCCGCAACCATATCATCCGTCCTAACCCATTTCAACTCAACGGTTCCATCGCTAACTCTTTCCCTGGTGAAGTGGTAGTGAACGTCGATGTGCTTGGTACGAGAGTGAGAGGTCGGATGTGAGGCGAGGATGAGGGAGCCGGAGTTGTCGCCTCGAATGAGGGTGGGAAGGGAAGTGTCGAATCCGAGTTCTCGAAGAAGGTGTCGTAACCAGAGTGCTTCTCTTGCTGCTTCTGATAACGCCATGTACTCAGCTTCTGTTGAGGAGATTGCGACCGATTTCTGACGCTTTGAGAGCCATGAGATTGCGGTTGATCTTAATCCGTCGTCGCCGATAGAGAAAACGTAACCGGAAACCGATCGTCGAGTGTCCTTGTCGGCTCCGTGATCGGCGTCGCACCAGGCAGTGAGGAGGGAAGCGGTGAAGGGGAGAGTGGGAGTGGTGTATCGAAGTCCGAGGTCGCGAGTTCCTTCGAGATATCGACAAACATGAACAAGAGCTGTCCAATGTCGTTTGGCGGGACAGGCGGCAAATCGACCGAGGAAGGAGAGAGAGAAGGTGAGGTCGGGTTGAGTGCAGGTCGAGAGGTAGAGGAGAGCGCCGAGTAGTTCTCGATAAGGGCAGTCGAAGCGTTCCTCTTCGGTAGCGGCGGCGAGATTCGAATAGGAAGTGTCGAGGGGAGTGACCACTGGATTGAGACCGTTGGGGAAGAATCGTTCGAGAATTGAACGTACGTAGTGAGCCTGATCGACTTCGACAGTTCCATCCTCTTTTCTCCTAAACTTCATTCCCAAGAATAATCCCGTCTCAATCTTCTTCAACTTCCCTCCCAGCTGTTTATCCAACTCGTCGAGCATTTCCTCAAGGTTATCACCTCCGATTACTAGCCCATCATCAACATGAGTTGGGATGTAAACTGACTTTCCTCCTCTTTTCCTAACGTAAACTCCGTGATCTGCCTCGCATCTCTCAAATCCAATCTTCTCCAGCGCATCTCGTAATACCTTCTGCCATTCTCTACCACCTTGTTTCAACCCGTATAATGCTTTTCTCAACCTTCGAACTAGAGTTGGTTTCGACTTGTCGCTGAATCCGAGAGGTTGTTGGACGTAGATTTCGCGGTCGAGGTTGCCGAGGAGGTAAGCGTTGGAGATATCAAACTGACTAAGTTTGTAGTGAGGGAAGGCGGCAAGGAGGGCGAAGAGAAAGCGAACCGAGGCGAGTCGAACGGTGGAGGAGTGGGTTTCGTCGTAATCGACTCCATCAATCTGTTGATCCCCTCGAGCTACCAGCCTTGCTTTATACTTAATAATCTTCCCTTCAGCATCTCGTTTAATCAGTAAAACCCATTTTACCGCTATAGCTTTCCTCCCCTTAGGTAATTCAACCAGTTCCTCATCCCAAGTTCCCGTCGCTGAGAAAGCTGCCAACTCCAATGCCATCGCTGCTAACCACAGATTGGCATCTGGTCTATTTCTAATCTCCCAGTACTGAGGAGAGTCGTGATCTCCAGTCCAAGTTGGTGAAGTTGCGAGTGCTGAGGCGACGGCGAGTTTGAGTTCTTCTGGTGAAGCTTCGGGATCGGCGGTGACGGTTGCTGCTACGATGTATTCTTCATCGTTGTCGAGATCTGGATCGAGGATAGCGTAGGCGAGAGGAGAAGTGGGAGATGTTGTTTGTTGAGGAATGACGGCGCGAAGAGCTGCTTCAACAGGAGCACCTTCGAGGGGAACGTAGTGGGAGGGAGAGGCACCTGCAAGTCGATTCGATCGTCTTTGTGGAGGTGCAGGAGCGGGAGCGGGAGCGGGAAGAGCGGGAACAGGAATTTGTTGAGGAGGTGGAAGATTCGGTTCTAGTGCTGGTGATGGTTCGTGAGAAGCGGCGGGAGGTACTGGAGGTGGTGGAGTATCGTTTGCTGGAGCTGGTGGAGGGGGAGGTGGAGGGGGAGGGCGAGAATCAGGGGTTTCGTTGACGAGTTCCTGCCTTTCTGTTCCATTATTCCCTCCCTCAGGAACGACTCCACGCTCTCGTCCCTCCCTTAGCCAGACACGGTCTTCATCCAGCTCCTTCATCCACTCATCATACTTGAGATCTCCTTCGACACCTTCATTTCCTTTCCCACTCTCATTCCATCTCGCTATCTCATGCCATATTACTACCTTCCTCCACTCCGGTACCCAGAACATCCACCCTTTCTTGTCGTTCGGATACCCTACAAATCGTCCCTTTACCGCTCTACTCTGTAACTTGTTCACCCGATAAACTCCCTCCCTTGGTAACGCTAACCAAGCTTCGCATCCCCATACTCGTAAATGATTCAATTCCGGTTTCTTCCCATAATATCGTTCGTAAGGCGTTTCGTAGTCGAGAACCTTCGAGGGAGTCCGATTGTAGAGATAGACCGCAGCTGAGAGTGCGTACGGCCAGAAGGTAGGGGGCATCCCCGACGACGAGAGTAGTGCTCGAGTCGTCTCAATACTCGTTCTCCACCTATTTTCAATGAACCCATTTTGACCGTGCGAATGAACCACCGAAGTACGATGTTGAATTCCATTCGATTTGAGGAAGCGGTCGAGGTTGTGATTGACGAATTCCGTACCGTTGTCGCTCTGGAATTGAGCAACTTTCACTCCGTGCATTCGTTCTTCCTGTTGAATCCGACTCTTGATGATGTCTCCGATTCCTCCTTTGCCAGTCAAAGTTTCAACCCAAGCATACCTTGAGCAACCATCAACCATAACGACTGCGAACCTCTCACCCTTCACACCTCTCACTGGCGAGGGACCCCATGTATCTGCCGAAACTCGTTCGAGGTTTCTCGTTGCACGATCACTAGAAACCTTATTCGCACTCACTCTCGTCGCCTTCGCCCTAATACACTCCTCACACACGCTTGACACCTTCTCATCACCGTTCCATTCACCCAGTACCGACTTAAGACGATCGTCAGAGGGATGGCCCAATCGTTCGTGCCAAATCCATAAATCATCAGTCGATACTCGATGGGCTACTAACGGGAGAGGTGAAGGGGTCGAAGGTGTGTTTGACTTCATACGAATCGATGGCGAAACGGCGATGTCGAGGAGGTGGGCGAAGGAGCGATCGTAGATGGAAAGGATCCTCGTGTTGTTCGTGAATCTGAAACCTGCGAGCATCATCCTAGTCTGAGAAACTAGGTTGACTCCGAGCTTCGGCGCGTACATGACTCGCATCAGCTTGATGCCTGAGGCCGAGTTCCCAGCGAGAGTAAGAGTACCCTCTCCGAGAGCCTCGCCGGCAGATCCGAAGACGCCGTTGATCTTGATCGGTTTGTCGTAAGGTCGATAGTCGGTAAGGTGTTCTCGGATGGTGGTGAAGTGACGAGTGGCTCCAGAGTCGAGGACGTATTCATCAGTTGAAGAGGGAACAGCGGAGAAGGCGAAGAGGGGAGTGTCGGCGTTTGTGGAAGAAGAGGTCGATTGTTGAACGAAAGCGAGGTATGCTGAGGGTTCCAGGTACGATTCGAGGTCGAAAGGTTCTGATTCGGGTTTACGAGATCGAACAGCAAGAGCTGCGTTGTTGAGGAAGGAATAGAGAGGGATTTGGATGAATCGGGTTAGAGAATCGATGACGCCGAAGAAGAAGGCGATGAAGAGTGTGAGGGTAGACGTAGTGTACTGATAGGAATCGATTGGTGTAGAGGTATCTCCGCCAGCCGTAGTCGGGGGCGTGTGAGATTGGAGGGTGGAGGTTGGATCGAGTGGTTTCTCAGAACTCATTGTTCCGGTAGATCTTCTCGTCGTCTCAGTGCTGCTAATTTATTGTCCAGGCTGTCGAGTAGTCGTGCTGTGTTTCTGTCCCCGGTGTGATGTGAGAGTCGCTACCAAGTAAAACTTTGATGATTCGACTTCGGCGAGCGGGACTAGCGAGCAACTCGTGATAGCGTGAGCGACTAAAGTGAGGTGATGAAGATCAAGCCTCG
>JGI24890J29729_1000496_pt1 | contig 24166 bp, 30 predicted proteins | sample FreactcultureFD7_FD_29729 | JGI IMG/M metagenome (IMG submission 29729)
ATTACACGATGAGGTTTCGAAACATCTCTCAAAGAAATGGGAACCTTACGCAGGATGGGCTCAACAAATCTTGTTCTTTGCAGATCTCAAGAAGAGTAGTAAGACGAATACCCCTAGTAGTTCACCGGTGAAAGGGGAAGTTGATTATAGAGTGGAGATTAAGCAAGAGGAAGAGTTTAGGGAAGGAGAGGGGGAGAGGAGGAGGAAGAAAAGTTTTGAGGAGGAAATTAGGGAGATCATGGATGATCCTAATGGGAGGAAACGAAGGAGGGTTACTCAAACTATAGTCGAATCGGTCAAAGTTGAGGTCAAGAAGGAGCAAGAGGTGGTGGTGGTTAAGAGAGAAGTAGGAGGAGAAGATGAAAGTAGTGAATTGAGTGAACCTAGTAGTCAAGAAGACGAGGGGAGTCAAGTCAAGGTTAGGAGGAGAGGTAAAGTCGAGAAAGGGAAAGTTCGAAAGAGGAAGTAGTAGTAGTCGAACGAAGAAGAAGGGGAACAAACATTGAAATAGCTTGAAACTGAACTTTGACTGTGATTTTTTCGCTATTTGGATTCTGGCAGTTGTCTACTAGCGCTCGAACACCTGGGTTTGAATGAATTCCAGAGACGATGATGTGACTGATAGATCGGGTTTACAACGTTTTTCATTGAAATGATGGATGCGACGAACTCTGACCTTTTTTCTTTCGACTTGGGTGTCTTCAACTCCCTTTCTAAAGCTCTCTACCTTCTTTGAAAGCTCTCTTCTCACTATTGACTAATTCACTCGGTATACGACAAAAGATCCCACACAAAGTCCCTTATTCTTTATGTTGCGGTAATTTATTCTCAGTCCAACTTATCTTGACCCTCAATAACTTCCTATACGATCGTCCCCGTCGAAAGGAATCAGTAAGCCCTATCCACCCCTCCCAAGTCAATCGAGAAGAAAGGAGAGAGGAACTCACGAAATGATCCTAAGTCCGAACCAAACTCCGACCAAACCCATCGCGATGGCAGGCCAAACGATAGATTTCGCCAACCACGCGAATTCCTCCTCTCGATACTCCTCCTTCCTGTGAAAGAAGAAGGGTATAGGTCTAACGAGGTAGGCGTCGTGTAAGATCCAAGGATCCAGCTTGAATTTCGATTCCGGCGTCGAAAGGATCGTTTCGATCCCTGATTGAGTGTGATTGGAGAGTAGTTTGAGTGTGGAGAGGCCGATGAGGAGAGTGAGGAGGTTGGTCCAGTGGTAGAATGGATAAGAGGGCTACATATCAATATGAAAAAATGGATAAATGGAGTTAGCTCTCTCTCGAGCGAAGATATGAGGTGAATGAGTGTGTGGTTTTTTACGGGAGGAGAAGAAAGAGGTCGCTTTTCTATCGTAGCCATTTTGGGGATCGATCGTGCGAAAGCTGAGCGGGGAGGACGAAGAAGAGGAGGAGAAAGGAGAAACGATGAAAAGTGAGGGAAAGAAGAAAGAGATGCTTGCTCAACCTCGACTCCAAAGCGATGCTCTCCGTTGAATTGTGAACCCTTACAAAGAGTAGTTCGGCACATGTGGGAGGATAGAGTTTGCTCTTCGTTTGCCCTTCCAGAAATAGTCGTGGTACTGTAACCCCGACGTCGTGTCGAGCTCAAAGGGAAAGAGTCAGTGGTACAGGCTCTAGGGAGGCAGAAATTGATCTTTGGTTGAGCGTTGCAGCAGGTAAAGGTCGGAATGTCGAGAGTTTGGAGTTGCGAGTTGTGGGAAATGAGAAGGTTAGAACGAAAACCAGGGTCCCCTCTTCTCTTTCTTCCGAGCTACTGTACAGAGCATCATCGAGCGTTGCCCTATACTGTAGCATACTGTAAAGAGGAAAAGGCCTGTGATGAGAGAAGCGGAGTATGGTCTTCGATTCGACAAAACGAGTTCGACCAGCAGTGACAGGATAGAGAGTGAGTGCTGGCAATTCGTTGTCAAGGGCTCTACAGTAACCAGGCCTCAAGTGGATCGGATGAGCTAGCGAGGTGAGAAAGAGGTTACGAGAAACAAAGAAAAAGGGTCGATTTCGTCTCTTTTTGAGAGTAAGGTCTCCTCTTCCTTTTCCACTCTCTCTGTCTCTTCACACAGCCGTACTAGCCCCTACACCAACCGGTTCAAATCCAAGTAACCTCCTCATCCCTTGTACCCCTACCGGTCCCCTCACTTGATCCTGTTCGATAGCTCTACACACGGCCTCTCCTACCGCATCTGCATGTATCGGTGGGATTTGGAAGAGTTTTGCGAGGGATGCCCAGGCTGGTGGTAATTCGGTAGAGTTGGGGGAAGGAGCAGCAGGGGAAGGGGAGAGGTGGAGAGCGGAGGGGATCAAGGAGTGGAGATGAGAAGTCGCTTCGAAGAGTGTTGCGGGAAGAGTCGAAGAAGGTGCTAGATGAGGATGATAGATTAGACCTTTGAGATGACAGACATCGATCAGAGTGGTCAGCACGTAAAAGCGGAAACTCGATTCAGGTTATCCGACGCACTTGGTCTGATGAAAACTGGTCGAACTCCTCGTTCTCCCGCTTCGATCGCTGATTCTTCCGATATCACTTGTTCCGCCTGTCGTTTCGATCGAATGTAGCCGGATGGTACGAACGGTCGGAAGATGTCTTCGGCAGAGATAAAAACGAAGGGAGATGGAGCGGTTGAAGTCGAAGTGCAAGAGGGTACTGATCGAGATTGACGGAATGCTCTGAAAGTCTCAATCGCTGAGGGATTGCGAGGTACTACGTCAACTTACGCACTGAGGTAGAGACAAATTCGACAACGACATACCAGAATCTCTGTTCATTCTCTCATAAGTTCTGTCTCCTCTCTCCTTCAAAGGATTCCCTATTTCTCCCATCAAATTCCCTAATATACTCTTGAGTACGCTGAGTGGTTGAGCTTGACCTTTCTGTTTGTAATTATCTTCTAGGAGGATACCGAGAGTCGAGACGAGCGCATCGCAAGAAGGTAAAACTGAAGCGTAACTTGCTGAATCGAAAGGAGTTCCTTTCGTCCATTCGACCTGAGGGTAGCTATAGTCTTCAGCAAATGTTCACATCAAGCTAAGAGCGAAAGCTAGACTCACCTTGTCAACCCAAGCAGGTGAATGACCTGCAGGGGTTTGAAAAGGTTTCCCACTCTGACTGACTGATACGACGTTCCATCCTCGTTGTACTGCCTTCTTCGCAATTGATGATCCTACTAACCCAGATCCTCCGAATACGCAGATCTTCATTGCTTGATTCGAGAGAGAAGAGTTGAAAAGAGAGTGGAGGAATCGAGAGATCGAAGAGGCGTAGACTTTGATTGCGCGTTCGTATCGAGGTGTTGTAGTTCTTATTAACCTGTCTAGTGATGTTTCGATTAATCTAGTTGTGAATAGTAGTAGTTGGGAGGAAGCAAAGAGTCTTCTCTCTCTCTCCCTCTTTCGTCATTCACTTTCAACCATCCTCAACTCGGATTAGCTATGAGGATCCCTAGAGTAGGTTTAGCTGGTGGGCGTCGCGTACCTCGTAACCTGTACGTCTCTTCCTCTCTTCCTTTCCCGGAATTTCCGTTCTAAATTTCATCATTTCAATGCATCTCTAACCCTTCAGCTCAACGCTTACTTCCAGAGAGATCAAGAATGTCTATGATACAGGAGGGAAGGTTTATCCGAGAGGTGGAGTAGCTGGAGGAGACGCTTCGCACAATCCAACTGATACGACTTATGCAGCAATTCCTCCTTCCTCTACCTACAAAGGACCGAAAGTAGCTGGTACATATGGTAAGTCTTCACTGTAATTGTATTGTACAAGCGCGCAAAAAGCTAATTTGTTCCATTTGCAGGAGGATTCGTTGGAGTTTTCACTGGAGTGGGAGTGTTTGTTCTCATCGTCCTGACAATCCTCGTCTTCCTACGATTCCGTACTCTACGGAAACGAAACGACAATTCGAGCGCTATTGAAAATGGAACGAACCAGGGAGGAGGAAGGGAGAGGGAGAGGGACAGGAACGAGTGGGATAGGGAAGAAGCGTTCGAGATGCCTTCGACTCAACGATACGAGAGGGCAGGGATGGAGTCGACTTTGAGTTTCAATGGGAGTGATATGACACCACCGTTGAGACAGGGAGAGAGGCAACTTTATGCTCAAGATGGAGTTTCGCAAGAGGCGTTCTTTGATGGAGCGGCACCGGGACAACGAACTTATGATCCTTACACCGAGGGAGCTGGACTTCCGAAATATGATGGACAAGGGAGAGCGGGAAATGGAGAGGGACTTCGGGATGTCAAAAAGTAGGATTTAAAAGCTAGAACTCTAGGCGTCGTTTTTCGTTGGTTTTCATTTCTCACTCTAGTTCGATTCGTTGCTGTTTTACATGTTCTGATCTCTGTTGTCCCTTTTCCTTGAGTAGTATAGTATCTGTATGCTGTCATCTTTGTCTGCAACCTCCTCTTTTTGACTCTGACTGTGCGAGTCAAGATTTAGCGGTTTGACCTCATGTTCGACTCGTCTTCCCCCGACTTCTTCCTTTTGACTCGTTCTACTTTCTATCGTCGGATCTGCCGGATCTTTAGCTGCGAGTCGTGCCGAATTTGGATTACAGATTCTTTTACTGGGCAATCCATGCTAATCCCCCACTCACTTCACTCCGCTCTCTCTCTCCTCTCGCTCTCCTCTGTTGGAACGAGCTCGTACGTTGACATGTCGACAAATCTGCCACAATCGAATACTTCTGGCGCATCTACACTTGCAGACGAACCAACGAAACCTACAAACACTTTACTCCCCTTCAAATTCATGTCGTCTAACGGCCGACAGCAGAACTTGCCGAAATCCTCCGCAAACCTCGCTCATCCTACACTCGCAACGACGACGACGACGACGACGACTGAGCAACCTCGAACGAAAGACTTTGGATTCTTACCCATACCGAAAAGATGTCAAAGTCGACCTGGAGAACCATTCGAATTTTCACTCGCTCTCAATTATCTCCTCGCTGCAACTTCGACTTTTACAATCGCCAACCTTTACTGTGAGTCACTAGTTCGACGCTATGAAAAGTCCTCGCGGCGTACTGACTATCTCGAGTGTCGCTTACGACAGATCATCAACCGATCCTCGTTCAACTCTCGCAAAGGTATAACGTCCAGTACAACGAAGTCACTCTCGTCGCTACCCTCGTACAAGTCGGATATCTCGTCGGTCTACTCGTCCTCACACCTCTAGGAGATCTCGTACCTCGTCGTCCACTCCTCCTAGCGCTCGTTTTCATGACGAGTTCTCTCTCACTTGGTCAAGCGACCGTCAGTAGCTATCACGGTTTTCAAGCTCTCGCTTTGATCGTCGGGATCTTCACTGTACGTCTACCTCCATCTCGTTCAACGAATGAAGCTCATGACGAAACTTGAGGAATCAAACAGGTCACTCCTCAAATTGTGAATCCTTTAACGGCTGATCTCGCTCCGCCTCATCGACGGTACTCTGCAGTATCAATCACCGTATCCGGTCTTTTAGCGGGGATGGTAGTCGGACGAGTCTTCGCAGGTATCATTACTCGTTTCTCAGGTCATCCAAAGTGAGTCGTCCCCGTCTTTCCTGATCTCTATAACGCTTACCTTCGTGTGCCCATTCCAGTAACACCTACTACTTTGCCTCTGCAACTCAATTCGCCTTACTCGTTACACTTTACTTCTTCCTTCCTGATTTCCCGAAAAAGGCGACGGGACTCTCATATTTCGGTATACTTCGAAGGTGAGCTCGTTACACTTTTGTACAAACATATTGGAGCGAAACTGACGTCAGATCGAAATGTATAGCATGCTCGTTTTGTTCTGGACGAAACCAGTTCTCGTTCAAGCCTGTTTAATCGGACTCTGCATGACTTCGATAATGGTTAGTTGGTGGACTACGTTGACATTCCTGCTATCTGATCCACCGTTCAACTACAATACGTGAGCTCGCATCTTTCTCTTCGACCATTTCGAGCTTTGGACTCGCTGTTCACCATGCTGAGCTTTCCCTTTTGGTCTGAGGAGATAGGTTTGAGATTGGCTTGTTCGGATTGACAGGCCTAGCGGCGATGTTCTCAGTACCTCTAGTCGGGAAACTCACAGATCGCCTCAATCCCTGGGTCGTGGTACTCTTAGCTGCGTCTGGTCAAACCGCGATCGCTGTACTCTGCCTTGGGACGGCTGCTCTCAATTTGGCTCCAGTGATCATCGCCTGCATCTGTGTTGACATCTTTCATCAATCAAACACGATCGGTCAACAAGGTCGAATCTACGCGTACGTCGAATTCTCCTTTCTACGAATATCTGTCTGACTCATCGATCGCTTGACAGTATCGACACACTGAGTCGAGGCAGGATTAATGGAGTTTACATGGCTTGGGTATTCGCAGGGTAAGCTCGAATCTGTTTTTTCTTCTTTCCTTTTCTCGCACTCGGCCTCACCTCTCTTGTTCAACGTGCAGTCAATCGATAGGATCTGCAGCTGGACCCAAACTGTACCTACGCTTCGGCTGGCGAGCGAGTTACGGTCTTCATGTTGGTCTAGGCGGATTAGCGCTGTTGATCCTTTTCGCGAGAGGACCGAATGCGAAAGGATGGGTAGGGTGGGGTGGGAACTACAGCTTGTCAAAGACGAGAGATAGTGATATGAATGATGCTGAAGAGGATGTCAAGGAGACGGAGAAAGACGAGGGGAAATTGGAGGACGAGGAGCGAAACGAGGTCGAGGGGAGTCAAACGATTCAAACGAGTCGATGATCCGAATGAGCGTATCTCTGCTGTTCCCCATATACATATAGATTGTAATAATATGCATCGAGTTGAGCTAGGGTCGACAGCGTCGCTCTGGGATGAAGCGAGAAGAGGAAACTGCGAGAAGCTTTACATTTCTGATGTTCTAATACAATACGGGAACTCTATGTATAACAAGCCGATACTGACGATTTATGTGACGAAGCTGTAGAGCACGATCTATCTATGTTCTCTGAAGATTTATACTTCTCCTCTAGTCGATCGTTGATCTTCGACGTAAACATCTTCGTTGACGGGTCCATCCGAGAGAACTTCTCCTTCTTGCTGTTGAAGAGCCATCGCGACTTTGGATCTTGCTCGGAGCTTGGGTCCGACTGTCGAAGAAAAGTTTCGTCAGATCAAAGCGAATTGCGAGAGTACGAGTTTCGACTCACAGATGATCAAAAGCCAAATGACACCTGCCATGACTGCGGCGATGGCACCGAGCAGACTCGAGGCGACAGGGAAACCAAGAGTATCGTACTGTGAGGAAGCAGAGAAGTAAGCGAAAGGAGTTTCGAGTTCGGGTTATAGACGAATTGTCGAAGAGCTCACCATGATTACACCGAAGAAGGGGAAGGTAGCTCCGAGAATATTACGGAGAAGGGATTGAGCTGCCTGACCAGAGGACGAGTACTAAAACGGGAAAGAGTTCGTCAGCGAAGTCGAAATCGACAAGATAGGAACACAACAAACTTGTTGGTAGACCTGTGAGATTCGCAGAATGTCAGCGTCAGCTCCAGACTGGCACGAGAGTGAGTATGCGGGCTTACATCGGCAATGTAGTTGTAAGCTGCGAGGTTCATTGAAATTTCGAAATGGTCAGTTTGGATGCTCGTGCGAAATCGAAACGAAAGCGATACAACCACACTCACTAGCAAGGTACATGGTAAAGCTTCCCAGATTTATCAGAGTGAGGAAGATACATGGTACAAACCAGTGAATCCAGGGGCGAGCACTGTTGGAAGAAATTTCGTCAAAACCCATTCAAAGAAAGAAGTGAGACTGTTCAACTCACGTCCAAGCGAAGCAGAAGAGAGAGATCGAGAAGAGAACACTGCCAACACCTGCCGAGTACAGACGAACCTCGGGCTTAGCACGACCTCCTCCGTTGACGACGGCTCGTTTATACATTGGATCTTGGATGAGAATGTTTGTAGCGCATCCAATGGCAGCGCCGATGAAGCCACAGATGAGGACGGTGTGAGAGAGCCCTTGGTTGAAGCCGTAAGATTCGGCGAATACATGCGAAACAGCTCCAATCTGTTTGCGACAAAGTTTTCGATCAGTTCAGGCCAGTCGGCAGCGGTAAGACTCAAACTCACGATCAGGAAGACTGTTCCCCATACAAAACCGATTGCAAGTGAGAGAGCCGTCACGATGGGCTCAGTGAATAAGTAGAGCAAAGGGCGAGAGAGCGAAATCTTGAGCATTTGAAGCCATCCCTCTTCGTCCGAGTCTGCACCTTCGACGTAGTGAGGTCGGCCCTGTTCGCAATTGGCTGTCAGCGTCTGACTTATCAGGGAGGGGGAGAGCAGACGAACAGTTTCTTTCGCAAGTTGTTTGCATCGCTTTCGTAGGATGACTTCGCCGCGTGGCTCCTTGAAGAAGAAGAGGACGTATAGGAACACGAGTCCATTTGTACCCATCTGGAGCCAATAAATGTAGTGCCAGTCGGTTTTGAAAGCGAGCCAATTCGAAACGAGAGGTCCAGTAGCATTTGCGGTGAACACAGCTGTCGACCGATTCGAACCTCAGTGACGTTCAGACTTGATACGAGAGAAAGTAGGCTCACTCAATACGAAGAAACCCATAGGAATACCTCGATTGACCTTGGGCCAAAGATCCGCGACGATCCCAGCGGCAGTTGGACCTTCTATGCATGCTGCAGTGCCTTGGACGAGTCGAGAGAAGATGAGAGCGTAGATGTTGGGTGCGAGAGCCATGGGGATGAAGAGGAGCATAATGACGAAAGTCTGTAAGAAGGGCGGGAAGAAATCAACTCTGTATCTCGAATTGGCATGAGGATATAGCTTACACAGATGATGAGCTGAGGACGACGACCAAAGGTTTCTGAGACGGGTGCAAGAATGAGAGGTCCTACGAAATCGAGGAAAGGGGATCAGCATTTCGAAAAAGTCGAATACTGGAAATTCCCGCTCACCGATTCCGAGCATGACAAGATAGGTGAAGGAAGAAGCTTGGAACTCTTCACTCGAGACTCCCTCGTGTGACTTGAGGAATCCCGGTGAAGCAGCACCTAGATTTCGGAAGATAATGTGAGTTTCGAACATGACACGAAGGAAGAGAACGAGTCATACCATTCGCAGAAGCGTTAAAAGCAGATACATAGGTAACGACGACAGCAGCCATGAACATCCTCAATTTCTTCTTCAAAGGCCAGTTGAAAGGATCCTCTGAATCTCCTCGGGCGAAACGGACGGGAGTACTCTGTTGAGTCGTTTCGAACTTCATCGCTTGATGCTTCTCCATCTCTGCTGTCATGTAAGGAAGGAGTCCTAGAAAGTGGGAAGCGAGGGTCGAGCGAGATCGATTTGGGAGGAGGAGAGAGAGTGTGGAGTAGAGTAAGTGGAGGAGTTTTAGGAAAAGTTGTCGAAGCGAGGGAAAGAGAGGTCTGTCGTCTACTGGAGCTGTCGGTTTTGAGGTTGCTGTATTCGAATGCCTGTCCTAGAGAGAAAGTGAAGCTGGGAATATGGCCTGAGGAGAAGGAGAGAGAGAGGAAGTTCTCGTAATCTTTTGAAGGTTATTTTTGAGAGAAGACGGAAAATAGATTTATTCGCGTTCATCGATTGGATATCCATCTCTGCCCCGACTGCCCCGAACTCCGTTGAAGGGAAACCCCGAAAAGCCCCGCTACCTTTTCACACCGAGAAGTTGGGGTAGAAATGAAAAAGTTGAAAAAGAAAAGAAAAAGCTTACTTCGTTAATAGACCGACCTGCTCTTACTCATCCAACGATGGGCAGCACAGACAAAATTGATGGGATAGGCGGGAAGAACAAAAGCTGAGCCTCTGTAAGATAAGGAAGAAAGAGGAAACAAAAGTCAAAGCACAAACTTGAAATCGTCCTTCTCACTTTGGTGAACTTGCGGAGGTCCACTCCCACGAGCTCGCCGGCAGAAAAGATGAACCCCGATATCGATATGATTCCATCTCAAAAAGCGATCCGTTTACTCGGACAACCAAAGTACTCCTTCAGGAGCGATTTCACCTTTGATTCCAGTTTGAAGCCATTGACTGATGCCCTCTTCTGTTTTCGCGCCTGGAACGGGAGGGAGAGTTGGGAGGGACTTGTCGGTGTGGAGGAAAGAGGAAGGGAGAGTCGTAGGACGAGGAAGAACGGGCGAACGGATGAGAATCTGCGATACGAATTCGGAGTCAGCACCGGTAACAACTGAGTAGTATGAGAGAGAGAGTGACGACGCTCACCTCGCCACGTAGACGACCAGATTCCATGTCGACCTCACGACCTCGTACTTTGACTTCGACTCCAGCCGAGGGAGCACCGACATGACCTTTCTCTTTTCCACTCAGCCTGACGACTCCAGGTGGGGGAAGGCGTTGATAATCGTAGAAGTGGCCGTGAGAGAGGGGAGCGAGAAGGAAAGGATGGGAGAGGGTCGAGACGGCAGGAGTACCGAAAGCGCAACGGAAAGTTTCGAGTTTCCCTTGTTCGAGAGGACCGGCGAAGTATACTCCTCGAAGCATGTGAACTCCTAGTTCTTGACGAATCCCTTTGAAGAGGATAGTGTCCCATATAGTCTTCTTCGAGACGCTACCTTGACGCAGAAGTCGAAGTTTGCCGTTTCTAGCTTGTTTGATGATTATTCCTGAATCACCTAGCATTTTCGAGAGAACGAGGGTATAGAGTGGGGTTGCGAGTGTGGTCGAAGGAGAGAAGACGAGAGTTGCTGGAGGGGAAGTGCGATTCTTGAAGAGTGCTTCGACTTCTTCCGAAGTGGGTTCGTCGGAGAGAGGGGGAAGAGAAAGGGATGCTGAAGTTGAGATACCGAGAAGTGCGAGACCGAAACCGTACGGGGTCGAAGGGTGATGGAAAGAGTAGATAGTGTCTTTAATCGTAGGTTTCGTTTGGAGAGGAGAGGCAGGGAACATGGAAAGCCAGGAAACGAGTGACGAAGTGAGGCTCTGTTTGACGATCCCATCAGCTTAGCTCTCGTTACTTCGGGAGAATGATAACGTACGACATGAGAGAACTCGAGCGAGACACCTTCCGAGATGAAGGTCACGGCGAGATCCGAAGGTTCAGCGACGAACGCTTCTTGTTCTTCATTTCCGTTGACGATAGCCTTTCCATTTGCCAGGATGTCATCTGCGACGTTGTCGTCCTCTCCGCCAAGTACTATGACAGTGGCATTCGAGTTTGAAGCGACATTCGAGATCGAGTTTGAAGAGGATTGAATGATCGCAGATATATCGGAATCTTCGGGAAGTGCTGATCCAGGTACGATTACGATGGGTTTGAAAGATGAGGTAGCGAGTGCGAGAGTGACCAATAGAGCATCTGTACCGACAACGATTCGATGAGGGATCTCTTTAAAGAGGTAGGAGAAATGAGAAACGAACCTGTCGGATCTTGAATCGCAACTATGACTTTGCCAGAAGAGCCTTTACCCAATTTACTCACTAATCCAGCTCGTAACACGTTGACGAGATCTACTACCTTCTCTCCTCCTTTGACCCACGAGCCCCTTTGCCCTCCTTCCAAACAAGTTAAACTCCCTTCCAAGACGTTCTTCAAGTTGCGAATAGTCTTCTCTGGTCTCAAGAAGGATGCCGTGACTTTGTTTGGATTCGTATAGACCGGTGATTCATCTTCTAATCGAGTTAGAGAGGGTATCGATTGCCTGCCGAGGAGGAAAGGGTGAAGTTGAGGTGGTGGGGGACGGAGCTTCCACTTGAAGACGAGGACTAGGACTATGATACAAGCTAATGCCAAAGTAGTATTGTGAGCTGGATCTTGTTGATTGATCCAATTGTCCATCTTTATAGAGGCGAAAGGTGAGGTAGGAGAGAAAGAAAGAAAGAGATGGAATTCTTGGGTTCGTCCACTCCACTTTAAACCAACTTGAAGACTTGACAAGGCTTATCAGAGCTACTCTCCTCAATATGGCAGAGCTCAACTCGCTAGTACGGTCATTCTACAGCTCTCGACAAGGCAAAGTCAACATTCTAGATTTTAGATCAATAGGAGCTATCTGCAGTGAGTTTGACCTGACAGGGCTGTACGGAGCAATTCGATTCAAGCTAACATACTCTTGACAGCCGCTTTGGAGAGGAGAGACGTCAAGAAAGCGCTTCTCGACTGTCAAACCCTTCTCAAACGGCGTCCGAACGAATCTTCTGCTCTTGTAAGCTCTCTGGCACTGTCATGAGATGCCCAAATAGCTGATGCAGACCGACTGCAGGCTCTCAAAGTCGTAGCGTTATCTGTCGGATCAAAACCTCTCACGGCGTCTTCGCAACAAGAGTTCAATAAAGCGATTGAAACTGTCAAGACGGCGAATGGAGGAGCAGCATTGGGAGATAGTGAGATAGTGATGGCGTTGAGCTTTGCATTGCGGAGTTTGGGGAAGAGTGAGTCGTATTCTTGATTGTTCACTTTTCTGATTCTGATCTCTTGCGGTTTGAACAGACTCGGAAGCTGTTGAGCTTTTGACGAAAGCAGCGAAAGAGAACAGTGATAACGAGGAGTTGAGTCAGGAAGCTTTCATTCAGATGATCAAACTGAACGAAATTCAACAGGCGCAACAAGTTAATACATTTCCTCCTCGAGATTTCTCTGAACGACCTATTGATCGAATCTGCTCTTACTAGCTGAGTACAAGAATGACTGGTTCATTCCCGACAAACCCTGATTATATCCTGTGGTCGATCATGACCGTAATTCTTCAAATTCGAGATCTACAACATCCTCAATCCGATTCCCTCCTGTCCCTTGCTGAACGACAAGCCTCCGATTACTTCAGTACAGCTCCCGACTCTTCAGAATACAAGTCATCGGACGAGTTTCACATCGCTTCTCGACTACTCGAATTTCGCGCTCAACTATCCTCCTCGAAACCTGATTCGACGAATTCAACTCCTCCCAAGTTCCCTTCTCTTTCAACAAGCGACTCTTCTCGAACACCACAAGAACGATTACTGGATCACTTCGCGTCCGAAGAGGGAGAGAAATGGTGTGAACGAAACCTGGGGTTTGAGTTGTGGAGGAGAGAGGTCGAATTGAGATTCGGAAGTAATGAAGGAGGTGAATGGAGACGATCTTGGGATCGATTGAAACTTCAGCTCGAGAAAGGGTGAGGACTCTTCCAGGTTCCGGCTTGAAGCAAAAACTGATGCCGTCGAATTGCAGTGATACGAATTGGCATACTATGCTTTATCTCATTCGTTGCGCCTTCGCTATCGCCTCCAACTCTTCCACATCCTATCATGATGGAATCGTCTCGAAGGTACCTGCTACGTCAGAAGGGATGGAACTGCTCGAACAAACTCGAGAAGTCTTCCGGAAACTTGCGAAGGATTCGCCAAAAGCAAAGGTTGAACGAGGGTTTCCTCTGGGATTGCTGGAGGTCTGCCGGGAGTGTCGCTTACGTGGATGGGACCAAGGTGAGCTGAAGTAGCGATGTATCACAAAGTCAGTCCTGATCCGTCGCCTTTCTCCTCTCACAGTGGAATCTCTTCAAGATCTCTTCTTAGCTTACTTCGATCAGTTCGGGGCGAAGATGTGCTGCTTTGACGATCTGATACCTTTCACCGAGATCTTGAAGCCAGGGGAGGTAGAGACGGTTCGAGCGAAGGTGACAGAAGTGGCAGCGAAAAAGGATAATCTCGTATGTTGCCTCATTAGCTCTTACCCCTCTCTTGTTGACCATTGCTGAGGCTTTAAAGTCCTTCCTGCTACAGACACTCAACGAAGCTCGACGAGTCATCAACGCACTCAAGATCCTACGCTACCTTTCATCAGAGCAAACTGCCGAAGAAGAGGCTTCGACAGCTCAAGACTATCTCGAACGATACTTCTCCGCTTTAGCTCTCGGTTCGTACAGTATAACTAGGGCTTGATATCGAGAAGCCGGAACTGATCAGCCACATTTTCGTTCTGAACAGGCAAAGACCTACCACCAACTGAGCTTCAACCGGCGGATGATTTCGCTCTTCTCGCGGCTCAAGCTTTCGTTTCAGCTTGGCAGCTATCTAGTATGTCCCCTTTGATCCTCCTTTCCCCAAACTATCCTTGCTGACTATATTTGAACAGACGATCGATCGTATCTCGAAAGAGCTGCCGCCCTCCTCGACTACGCTCTTCGCTCCTCAAAGTACAAGTATCAAAGCCGTATCCTCTTGATCAACTTATATCGCCTACTCGGCGCCTCGTCCCTCTCGCTATCACACTATCGAATCTTCGGAGTCAAGAATGTCCAATACGATACGCTGTCTCACCTCATCCTTAATCGAGGAGCTACTTTCGCTATCGAGGCCGGGAAAGAAACGGGAGTTCACGAAGAAGCGACAGTGACGGATCGATGGTACAAGATGGGAACGAATGAGGCAGCACAGATGTGTGTACAAACTTTCACGATGCCAAACTATGGAAAGGTAAACCGCTTCTTTCATCTGAGCTCTCCCTCGATTTATTGCTCATGTTCCTCCGACCACAGGTGGAAGACTTTGCCGAGTTCAGATCAAGATTGGACAACTCGCTACAAAAGAGCCTGTCGACAGTCGAAGTCTTCCGAACTCGACTGTTACGAGGCCTCCTCGAGACACCACAGATTGATCAAGCCGTCGATGACTTGAGAGCCATCGTCGTTACCGCCTCTTCGTTGTACGATAATCGAGATCACAAGACCTTGCCAAACTTCCAACGAAGAGGGAGTTCGTCGATATGGGATCAAACTGCTCTCGGATGTCGAACCGATGTGAGCTATCATAGTTTCACCCTGCCTTATGCAGCTGCTGATGTTTCGTGAATATAGTCTGATTGGCTGGGAGCGTTCGCCACGATCTACTCTCGTTTCCTTGCTCCTTCGGACACTTTGTTATCAGAGGAGAAAGCGCCCGCTTCTGTAAGCACGCTTACGATGATATCATTGCTTACTCCACTGAACTGATGCGTTCAATTGCTCATAGTTGACTCGTTCTGAACTCGCGCATTACAACTTTTCGTCGGCCGCTCAACGAGCGCTCATCGCTCAACTCGATCAAGCTGCTGAAGCCGAGCAGGAAGCCGTCGAATTCTTCAAAGGTGAGTCTGGAAGCTAGGTTCATCTCCTTCACTCGCGCTCGAGCTGACACATCATCCTTCGACTCGCAGAGCAAGGGAAATTGTTCACAGCATCTCTCGAAGACGGCAAGACGCTTCCCTGGGAACTGATACAGATCGCATCGATGTCTCTCGAAGCTTTCTCCCTGCTCGAACTCGGTATCGAGCAGAGACTAGATGAAATGGCTGCGAACAAGCTACCAGATCAAGTTCGTTTTCTCTCATTCTCTGCTTATTCGCCTGAGCTGACTCGGTCCTTTGTTTGACAGTCTAAGCACTCGAAGCGACTACGAACGTTCCGCAACGCTGCTAGAGACGGTCTTCGACAAATCGGACTACAGTTGACAGCCCACAGCAAAAAGGTAGCAAAGGAGCGACCAAAAATCGTTGCGTCTCTCTCGCCATTAACGGCTCATGAATCAGTGAGTTGGAATTATTCTCATGTCATCGCGGAAGGTTGGTCCTGACCTAGACACCCGCCTCACAGCTGAACGAAGACAACTTGACGAATTTCGCTCACTCCCTCGTCGAATCGAAGAAGATCTCGACGGAAGGTCTCGCTGCTACTATACATCGTAGGACTCAGAAATAGAGAAACGGAATATAGAAACGAAAGCGGGACAGACTTTGCGACTTGGCTGAGAGAGATTTCTCCCTTCTCGAGACGAACGAGAGAGGAGACGCGCAAATTACAAACAAACTGATGATGACGACAAACAATAGATATGTGAAATACAAACAACGATATCAATATGAACAAAAAGGCAAACAACGCGAAATCACTCATCGTGATCCTCTCCGACGAGTGTGATCCTGGGAGGTCGAACCCGGACTAACAATAATGGGACGAGCGATAACGAGACCCATGCAGCTCCAACGACGAAGATGAGTTCCGCGAAATTGTCGAGCGAAAAGAGGTAGATTGCGGCGAACAAAGAGGGGCCTGCCGTTGAAGAAGTGAAAGTTGCGAGTGCCGACATGCAAGCTAGGACTTTTCCTGCATCGTCTGGAGGTGAGACTGCGAGTGCGAGGGATTGAAGGGAAGGAATGACGACGGCTGAAGGGGATGTAACGGCAGTCGAAATGAGGAAGTTGATTGAGGTCGGAGAAGGGATTGACGCGATCAGATAGCCGAAGATGGTGATGAGAGATGACCAGCGTGCCATTGAAAGATCAAACACTGTCATATGGAGTCAGATAAGTGGATTGAGGCGAGATCAAGGGAAAAGCTCAAGGGAAAAGCTCACCTGTATCTGCAGTCTTTTTCAGAGTCGCTGCCTCCGCTTCCCAGGCGAGAGCATCTTTGACGCTTTCGATATCGTCAGGTTGCATCTCGGGACGAGGTCTGAGAGGAGTCGGAACGGGTCGACGAAGGAATTTGACGATGAACGGTACGATGAGAACGAGTAAGACGACTCGAGTTCCTGCAATGTAGGTGATCCACTGTCCAGTCTCCTCGGGTCCCCAACCATATTTACCTCGCGCGAAGAGGATCTTGACGGGTAACTGTGAGCGACAATCGAGAGCAGTCATCAGTTCTGTGCGAGAGAAAGGATGATTCAAGCTTCTCCTCTACTCACCATTCCCTATTGACCAAAACGAAGCACTTGTCAGTATAGCTATCAATTAAAGTCGCGGAGAGAGATAGACAACTCACGGGTAGGATCATCGCGAGAGTGTAAGAAATTGCAATGTAAGTCAATCTCCAATCCAGCTTCTTCCTTGCGCACTCGACTCCTCTCTCAACCCTGACTTTCGGCAACAGCACCTTGAAAGGCTTGACCAACTCTGCAGGGACCTTTGCGAGGCGAACCAAGATTGATTCATCTTTTGGGATTCCTTCTTGCCAATCGAGGATCGAGGCGGGTCGAGAATGAGTACGAAGTGACGGGTGAAGAGATTCGGGCATGATGGGGATGACGAGGAGGTAGATGATTCCAGCGACGACTTGAGCGATGAAGATCAACAAAACTCCCGAAGTGAAATATCGGATTAGGAGAGAACCTGTTTTCAAAGAATGAGGCCTTTTTTCAGCGGATTCTCAGAAAGAGAGCGGAGTCGAGATTCGTTCACTCACCGGCTCCTGGTCCTACGGCCAAGCCTCCCATGTACATGCCAACGAGAGTTGACAGTACTTGAGTTTTCGATCCTTCGACGGCGCAATCTCCGAGGTACGCACTCGATACTGCCATCTGGGTCAGCTCGCCTCCAGCAAGTCCACCCAGGACAGATCCGAGGATGAGAGTCTTGAAACCGAACGAAGCAGGGAAAGCGATAACGCTTCGAAGTTCAGATGAACGGATCCGATCAGCTCAAGTGTCTTTGAAGGGGGAGGGTAAAGGGGGCAAGGATGGGGGGGAGCGAGAAGAAAGGTACTTACAAGGTGTAGAGGATAGCGACAAGGGTTTGTCCGAATGTACTAATCGCAATCACTGGTTTCCTTCCATACTTGTCACTCAATTTCCCAAGGAACCCACTCGTCAACATACTCAAAATCCCTGCAGCCAACGCGATACTAGTGACTGTTCGATTCAATTCAACCCGCTAAGCCAATGTTTCGAAAGGCGTAATAAAGAAAATCGAGACGAACTAATTTCAGTTGAGCTCTTCTGAACTTCTGAATTCGCACGACAACTCAACGCCCAATCTCCTTCAGGACTTCCAGGGAGAGTGATGAACGTTCCACCGAGCAAGATGGAAGCGGGAGGTTCCAGCGTAGGATCATTGGCAGCGATTAATCGACAGGCCATCTAATCGATAATATTGAGTGGTTTCTGGTCAGTCACGAAGGAGCAATCAAGACGGGAGAGTACGAAAAACCTTACCTGACCGATCACCTCAAGCTCGACTGTTGTTCCTGCTCCTGAAAGGAGTGCGAAAACGAAAGTAGCTAAAATTGGCCTGCGAAGTCAGCATTTGCCTTCAGAATCGTGAACTCAGGCAGTGATAGACATCATAGACTGTTGGGAACTCACCGGGTAAGATCCTATGGCGTTCAAAGCGAGCAGGTCAGTCGCCATGTGGTGCCTTCAGACTTCGGAATAGGAGGAATCGCTCACCATCGACTACTAGCTTTCCGAGGCTCTTTGATAAGCTTGACATGTTCCGTATTACTCAGTAAGCCAGTCCTCTCATCGATGATCTCTGATTGAGAAATAACAATCGAAGTCTGTTGATTCAAATGAAGATGAGGGGGAGGAGGGGGAGGGACGTTGTCGACCGTTGTTGAAGCCATATGACTAGCTTTGGGAGAGGCTGACTACTGGTCGAAGATGGGGTCGAAAAGAGAAGCGAGAGGAGAAAGGAAAACAAAGGGAAGTTTCATTCGAACGATCCCTGCCTCTCGCACGAGAATATCCCTCACACTATCCTTGACTTCAAAGCAAGCGCTATCAATTCGACTCTTGAGAAACAAAGAACTTTGTGGATGACATGTTTCCAATTTTGTTTGTATCTAAAACATCTAAAAACCCTATTCCTCCTCTCTCATTTCACCCCGCTCAAGCCTTGACTTCACTGTTCTTGCCCCAGGCGACCCCTCCAGCTTTACTAGCTCCAGCTCCACCTCCCGAAGATCGCTCGTTCGAATTTTGATTCGCTTTGACCGCTGCATTGCCTCGAGGTTTGGGTAGAGGTAAAGGTTTCGCTCGGAGACCTTCGTAAACATCCGAGAACTATACCACACGAGTGAGAGGGAGATCAACGTGGGAAACGAGAAAGAGGGAAGAGGGAAGAGGGGAGAGGGAAGGGGGGAGACGTACTTTGAGACCGTGACGAAGGAAGAAGTCACCGTACCGTCTTGAAGTAGTCGATTGAGCAACTGAGAGGTGACCCTGTACGATCAATGAATTCGACACGCTCAGCTAGTGCACAAGGGAAAGGAAAGAGCTGAAAACGAGACTCGTACCTCATCGATTCCAAAGTTGACGTCTGAAACTCCAACTACTTCTCCCTCGAGGAGACTTCCTTTCTCCCAAGTCAACTTTCTCGCGGCACCTTTGGCAGTCATCAACATTTCCAACACTCTCTCCTCCTGATCGACCTCGAGGAATTTGGCAAGTTTGTCAGTACCGAGGGTAGTGTACAGTCGGAGGAAAGATCGTAGAGTCGCAGTCGAGAGTTGAGGTTCGACTTGAGTCAAGAAGAGTTCGAGTTGGTGTTGAGATGGATCCTTCAATTTCGAGAAACTTTCGAGAATCTCGACCGATTCAGTTTCGTAAGGGGGAGGGTTTGGGGAAATGAATCGAGGGGAACCATGTAAAAACATTTCTTGGAATGAAGGTAAAGATTCAACTCCACCTCGAACCATCTTGTTGAATTGTTCTCCAAACTTCTCTTTCATCGCCGCAGAAATTCCTTCGTCGACTTTCGTAGGGCACAACGATTGACAAATTGCGAGTAAAGCGTACATTCGATCGGCCGTTTTGTTGATTTGATCGAATTGGGATCCTCGTTGGAAATGTTTGAGTCGGAGGACGAAGAAGAGGATGTGAGAGAAGGCTCGGATCGCGTCCGGGTAACGTCCCAACATGAGGTAGGCGAATCCGACGTAGTAGTAGACGGCGACGTGGGCCGAGGTGACTCGGGTGAAGAGCGCCTTCTTGTTCAAGTCGATTCCGTCGAGCATCGAGAGGGCGAGAGTGTAATCTCCGAGGAGGACGTGAACGCGAACGAGACCGAGGATTGAGAAGTAACCGAGGTGATGGTAGAGGGGAATGGAACCGTATTCTCCAGCAGCGGATCTGTGGATAGGAATTACGCTTGACAATCAGTGACATTCCTATGATTGATTCTCCTTCGCTTCGAAACTCACTCGACATCCTCTCCCTTTTGAGCAGCTTGAAGTTGATCTTGAATCTTTGACTTTTGAATGAGAGAGTAAAGAACGTTGAGAACCGAGTAGCAAGACCAAACCTAAAAAGTTGAATCGAAATTAGCGAGACGAAGAAAGGTAAGAGCGAGGAGAGAGAGCTTGCTTGTCCAGATTCAGCGAGGATAGCTTTCTCTTCTTCAGTCTTTCCAGTAACCTTGTTGCGCCAGAGTGCGAATGAAGTGTATTGGTAAACGAATTCATCGATGCTGTAAGTTGTCAATCTTCAGTTAGTAGAGGCTCATGGCACTCGACTAATCGACCTGGCGAAACTCACATGTTGTACAACCAATCGATAGGGAGGGAGAGAGGGACAGGTCCAGGAGAGTTGAGGATCAAGTTGAACAAGGAGCAATAGTTCTCGTAAGAAGCGATACGATCCTCCAAATCAGGTTGGAGTCGAGCGATAACGTGTCGATAGTAGAGTTCTCTGTACAACGTCAAGAATACCTCATCTACATTCTCGCGCTTCCATACATCAGTGACTGGGTGAGAGAGATGAAAGAGAGGAATTGAGAGAATGTACCGTGATTAACGAGAGGAGCGATAACTTCTGCCTCTGGCCATTCAGTTTTCGCAAAGAATTTCTCAGTCAATCGGTTCCATCCCGCTTCGTAAGCTGATTGAATGTCGGCCAAGTTTGGTTGTTGTGCGTTGAGGAGAGTCCAGAGCTGGATCAAATAGTGTTTGACTGGTTCAGGAACTGATGCGAGTGCTTCGAGTGCTTGTGCTTGAGATGCTGCTGCTTCAGCGATACGTTGCTGCTGTGCGATTTGCTCTGTCAAGAGAGGGAGGTAGAGTTAATAAAAAGGTTTCATCAAGGATGATCAAATTCCTCCTTTGATGGATTGAGTAGTTGAGAGTGATCTCGTATAATATAGGATATGCTTGACACGGTTGAACTAGCTAGTACAAAGGGAGAGAAAGGAGATCGACTTACCATTCTCTGCATCCGTGTATAATTGATCTCCTGCTTGCATACCGAAATCTACGCCATCCTCGTAGAAATCTTCATCGACATTGACTTCATACGCTTGCATTTCTTTAGTCCTAGAGTGTGATTGGTTAGGGTGAGTTGAGAGGTACAAGTTGGAGGAGATCCTCCTTTTTTTCGTCACAAAGGTTGCTTCCCCTAAGGCGAAATTCCTTTGGCCTCCTCCTTCACTTCCCACCCACTCCATTAACCTAATACTCTGATCATGGCTACTGATCATGGAGTGACAGAGTATCCTACACTGCTACGTACGCCTCTCTTCTTTATCTCTCTTTGTCAAAACCCCCCCGCTCATCGTCATCCCACCCCTACCTCGTATTGCGAAACAATGTAAACAGGCAGTGAGCACATGAGTTTAGTACAAGTCAGTACTCTTCACACTCTATCTATATAATCTCGAGACTGATACAAGGTTTGGAGCTGAGTAGTTGTTCTGTCCTATCGATGTCGCACACGCCACGGTTGAAGCACTTGGTGAACTCGAACGTATTCAGTTCAAGGATGTAAGTCGAGGATACTCTCGCATCGCTGCTTGTCGTGTAGCTTATGTGTTGAGCAAGTCCGTTTACAGTTGAATCCCGATGTCAACCCTTTCCAACGTACTTATGTCTCTCAGATCCGTCGATGTGACGAGGTGAGTCTGCTCAATCTTGCCTAGTCGCTATGATAACGACTGACTAGGAGTTCTCAATGCGAGCGAACTCACAGGCTGAACGTCGACTTCGATTCCTAACTCAACAAATCTCGGCACAAGGCATTTCCCTCCGACCCTACGAAGAGACGCTCGCCTTGCTCTCTGGTCGTTCCGGACCTCAAGCTCTCGAAGAACTCGATTCTCGTTTATCCGAATCAGAACAACGCGTGCAATCGATGAACAACTCTTACGAGAACTTGGAGAAACGTGCGCTCGAATTGGAAGAAGCGAGACAAGTATTGAGGGAGACGGACATCTTCTTCAACGAGGCGAAGAATAGGAGTGGAGAGATCAGAGGGAGCTTCGATGGAGGGAGGAGTGATGATATGGATACTCCTTTACTTGGAGATGTTGAAGGGAATATTGCAGCTCATCAAGCTGCTGGTGAGAGTGGGAACTATGGTGGATTCGAATTAGAGTGAGTTCAGACACTCTCTATCTCTACTCCACCGAGACTGATCGGAGAGTCGATGAACTTCACAGATTCGTTGCCGGTACTATCGATCGTGCGAGAATGGGTACTTTCGAACGAGTACTCTGGCGAGTACTCCGTGGTAACCTCTACATGAACGTCAGTCGAATCTCTTTCTCCATCACTATCCCCTCGAGCGGAATCTGATGGAGTTCCGAGTTGCATTCTGACAGTACGCCGAAATCGATGATTCGATTTTACCTGTTCCTACTTCCGAAGCTGGATCTCAAGCTGGAGGAGAAGAGAAGAAGTTGAGGAAGAACGTCTTTATCATTTTCGCTCACGGACAAGATTTACTCGACAAGATTCGAAAGATCGCTGAATGTACGTCAAACCTCTCTACGCATCTCTCTCGTCGAATGTATTTGGACTGATGCGTGGTAGCTTTGTTGTACAGCTATGGGAGCTACTCTCTTCGCTATCGATTCGGCCGCCGAAAAGCGAGAGGAGAAACTTCGAGAAGTAACTTCACGACTCGAAGACCTTCACTCTGTCCTCTACACGACGAACCAAACTCGTCGATCCGAACTGTTGAAACTCGCCGAATCGATCACGGCGTGGTGGGCGATCGTTCGAAAAGAGAAAGTCATCTTTTCTACTTTGAACATGTGGCAATGGGATCAGGGGAGGAAAACTTTAATGGCGGAAGGGTGGGTACCTACTAGAGATATTGGCAACGTTCAATCTGCTTTGAGGAGAGCTTCCGTGAGTCAATTTTTCCATTTTCAGCGCTGTTCTGAGTAAATCGCTGATCGTGGTGGACCGAGTCACAGGAGAACGCTGGAACCTCAGTCTCTGCCGTCTTGCACCAACTCCGTACCCATGCGACTCCCCCTACTTTCCACCGCACCAACAAGTTCACCGAAGGGTTCCAAAACATTATCGACGCTTACGGAATCGGTTCTTACCAAGAAGTCAACCCTGGATTGTTCACCGTCATCACTTTCCCCTTCTTGTTCGCAGTCATGTTTGGTGATATCGGTCACGGTATCTTGATGACGTTGAGTGCGTTCAGTTTGATCTTGTTGGAGAAGAAGTTCACAAAGGGAACTGGTTCAGAGGTCAGTCCATTTCTCATCCCTAAATCTTCGTTTTCGGTTGACTTAGGGAGTGTCGATTGGATTGACAGATCTTCGACACGTTCTACTATGGACGATACATCATCTTCCTCATGGGATTGTTCGCCATCTACACCGGTTTCCTTTACAACGATATCTTCTCCCTCTCGCTTCGAATCTTCCCTTCAGGATGGGAATGGCCTTCCGAAATCGGAAGCGGACCTGTCGAGGCTCTCTCAACTGGAAAGACCTACTTCATGGGACTCGATCCCGAATGGCATGGATCCGACAACATTCTCATTTTCACCAACTCGTTGAAAATGAAAATGTCTGTCGTTATGGGTGTCATTCACGTGAGTTCTACTCTTCCTCTACGCTCGTTGAGAAGATCAGTCGCTGATTTCATGAAATTCGATCATTATAGATGTCATTCGCTATTTGTCTTCAAGTTTTGAACCACCTTCACTTCAAGAGGCCCGAATTGATTTGGGCAGAATTCCTTCCTCAAATCCTCTTTATGGAGTCAATCTTTGGTTACCTCATCGTTTGTATCATTTACAAGTGGTCGGTAGATTGGGATGCCGCAGGAAAAGCTCCTCCTAATTTGCTCAACATGTTGATCAAGATGTTCTTGTCTCCTGGAAACGTACGTTGCCAATCTCTTGAACAATCACTGAGCTCTCCGCTGATTGTTTCGATATCGGCTTCGTACAGGTCGACCCGGCGGAACAACTTTACGCTGGACAATCTTTCGTTCAAGTCGTCTTACTCCTCCTCGCTCTAGTCTGTGTCCCTTGGATGCTCTGCACTCGACCTTACCTCGAATACCGTGAGACGAAACGAATCAAGGAACAAGGTTACCAAGGTATCTCGAACGGACACGAAGGGGATTCGAGTGCTCAAGAGACGGACGATGAGGAAGGTGGTAATGGACATGCTGTCGCGATGCAAGAGGAGGAACAACATGAAGAGCACGATATGGGTGAAATCATCAT
>JGI24890J29729_1000497_pt1 | contig 24104 bp, 37 predicted proteins | sample FreactcultureFD7_FD_29729 | JGI IMG/M metagenome (IMG submission 29729)
AATCTCGGCCCATATTGGTGACAATACGAATTTGTCCATTAGGAATAAAGTGAACAAACCCATCGTAATCTCTGAGCCTTACATAGCGAAGTGTAATTTCTTCCACTGTGCCTTCATAGCCTTCAACTTTTATAGTGTCGCCTTGTCTTATTTGATCTTCAATCAGAATAAATAAACCACCTACATAATCTTTAACTAAAGATTGTGCGCCGAATCCAATTGCTACACCGACAATACCTGCAGCACCTAAGATGGGAGCAATATTAATCTTCAATTCACTTAAAATCAGCATAAAAGCTATTAAGTAAATCGTGACCGATGCGATATATCTAAATACTCGACCTAAAGTATTTACTCTTGTGACAGCATCCTGGTCTCTAGAGTTCTTAGCTACTTCATAACCAAATAAGTTAATAGCGCGGCGGATGAGATTAGTTAAAATAATAGCGATCACAATAATAGCTGTGATCTTAAAGAGTGTAGACATAGAAGTGCCCAATCGATGGGCTAGTATTTCTATACTATCTAGGAACTGTAAATCCATTCATTCATTATAAAATAAATATAGATGACTTAATTCATTTAATTATGAATATCGTAATGCACATTCATGAGTTCTTCACTTAAATTAAGATGAATCACATCCTGAATCGCTCCGCAATTATCACTATAATTTTTTTGAATATATTTCTGAAGCCCTGTGAGATCTAACCAATGATCAATCATGAGATTAGCACTTTTTTGAGAGAACTGTTTCTTATTCTCAAGCCCACTAAAACATTTTTCTAAAAAATCTTTTGAGTAGGCCTCATCGATTTGTTTTATTAATTTCTTTGAAGCTTTGAACTCAGATAACTCATTCTCTAACTCTCGCATGAAGTATTTATTTTTATGCTTAATAAGAAGTTTTGCCACAGACTCCATTTAGAAGTAAAAAGCCATTTCATTTAATCCGTAATCATCTACCACTTTTGATTCGTGATGATAACTATGATGTGCATTCAACAATTCATCTCTTAAGTTAAAGAAAATAATTTCTTGTATGGCTGACCAATCTTTTGGATAGTTGTTGTATAGATATTCATCAAGATTAGATATTGCTATCCACTCTTCCATCATTTCAACAATCATATAGGGCGCAGGTCTTTTTATTTCTTCAAGACTTTTAAAACTTGGCTCTAAAAAATCAAGGGTATATACATCATCTATCTCTTGAATAAGTTTTGGTGATATTGGGAAATGCTCTAATTCTTGACGAATCACGTTATTAAAAAATTTTTGTTTGGAATTGACTAGTATTTCAGCAAGGGTTGTCATAGGTAGGAGCCTTTAAAGTTAATTAATCAGCAATACCTATACTAGTAATGAATTGTGATGTTTTAAAGAAGGAATTATGAAGTCTTGATTACAAAGGCACAAAGTATATAAAGACTAGAAAAGTCAGCAAAATAAGAGACAAAAGTAAGCGATTGCTTTTGATAATGCTCGATATTTGCTTAGCTATAGTTTTAATCAATTTATACATAAGGAATCTAAAAAAAATAGCCCCATTACTGAAGCTAATACGAACTTTTAGGAAATAAAACCGGAGATCTAACTACTTATAAAACCATATTATCAGTTATGGCGCTAAGAATTATGACAAAGGATTAATATTCGTTTGAATGAATATATCCACAAATTCTGTGGATAAGTCTGTGTGTTAATTTTTGATAAGTATAAAACCACTATGATTTATATGAATAATTGTCATTCGATTAATTTTTAAGCAATCTAAGCAATAAGTCTTGCCAAGCCTTTCTTAAGTAAGTGGCTTTGTTTCTATAAGTGCCTTTTTTAATCTTATATTTTTCTTTTAAAGGTAATGTGGGGACAGTAATGGCAGGATTAATTGGAGCCGCATCATCTTTTTTATTTAATATCACCTGGTCTAAATCTAAATTAAGTGCCAACGCATATTTTTTGATAGCTGCTAACTTTATACATTCCGCAGGGAAGTATCTAAAACTATCTTCTTCTATAGATTCAATTTGATTTACAGATAAACATAATTGATGGGCCATTTCAAGTTTGCTCATTTGTTTATCTTCGCGAGTCTTTTTAAGAAGCGCAAAATTATATTGAAAGTCTTTCATGAATTAATGGCATAGCCCCTTTAAAACTTCAGGGGCTATTAAGTTCTAACTTTTAGGAAAGTTAAGTTAAGGAACTGCTAATACATTAGACGCGATGAATATAAAACTTTTATGACAAAGATGAATATTTTTTCTTACCAAATTCAATTATGGTCTTTGTAATAAATATTTAACTCAAAGTTAACATCTATTTCATATTAAATGATTAAAGTCTTGTTCTATCTAAAATTAAAGGACTTACGATCATTATGAAAATGAAAAGAAAAAAACTAAAAAGAATAAATTTAATATTGATTGGTGTGACGCTTCTGGCTATTGGAACTGCCGTATATTTTTACGCTAAAACACTTAACTCCCATTTTGAATTAGAGCATAGCCTTCGATTAGAGAACCTAGCTGTGATTGCATTAAATAATGGGGATAGACTACTGGCCTGCAAGGCATTGACGGAATCTAAAAAAGCTTTGGATGAAGCTGACTTTCATGCAAAAGATCTAGCTGGTATGGTGCATAGCTCTTCAAATGAAGTTTGTGAAAAATTAACACAAAAGTAAAGACTGTAATATCTCAGTCATAATTTATAATTAGGATAGATCTGTAGTTTCTCCTAAAAAAAACTACTGCAAATTGCGTTTTACTCTACCGCCCATTTAAGTCAGTTCTGATTAAATGGGTTTTTTATTAACTTAAATAGTAATATTTTGCCTCTTTTACTCATTTAAGAATTAATTAATCATCTGTCCAATTATGAAAGTCAAAATGAGGCTCAACTTTCTCAATGTAACTCTCTGTATTTTTTCGATATTCACAGCTAGGCAAATGACGCTCTAATTTATTACTAATTTCAGTATCAATTCCACAAAAAGAACATTTAGAATTTGGAATATTTGAATTGGATATAGGCGAACTCATCTAAAATCTCCTTATACTAACTCTTCGATAATGCCAAAAAATTCTGCAATAATTAAAAGTAAAGCAGCTGACATCCAAAACTGAAGTGCGATATTTCCTGCGGCCAATATACGAAAAACACTCTTTACTAAACTCGCACTTTTGTGTGTCCAAAAATTATTTTTGTTTTTATTTTTGCGTTTATTTTTATTTTTCATGAGTATTCCTTAAATTAAAAAAAGACATAACTCCTTAATATTTGGACAGGAACTATTAAAAATAAAAGATTGATGTTTAGGAAAAGCTATAGCTTGTTATCCATTAGGCTCCTTAAATATAAAAGTTTTATGACAAAAAACTAGCTTTAACCCTCCTGTCATAAAAGTTATATAAGATATACACATGAACTCAAATACACTTATCGGCATTGTCATTGTTCTTTTTAGTGGGGTTTCTTTTTACTTTAATTATGAAGCGCAACTTCATATTGAAAAACAAGCTAAAGAGATTCAAGGTTATCAATCTGAGATTAAAAGTCTAAATGAAAAACTTTTAACACTTCAAGATACGGAAGATAAGAAAAAAACTCTGGAAGTTACTGTCAAAGATCAGGAAAATAAAATCACACAACAAGCTCTAGATATTGAAAATCTTAGACTACTTATTATTCAGACTTCTAAATCTCAAAAACGCAAAACTAGTCAACCATCTTCTTGATGATGGTAGTTGTAATGAGCATTAATAATTTCTTCGAATAAATTTGACTCAATGATTTGAGAAATAGCTACCCAATCACGTGGGTAATGATTTTCAAGATAATTTCTAATACCTGTGACTGATAACCAATGATCTAACATTAAGGGTAAATCGCGCGTTACTGTCTTTTTACGTTCTAAATTAGAAAAGCACATATCTACAAAAAAGAAATTAAGGCAATCATCAATCTCTTTTATTAATTTCTTGGAATGTGTAATTTCATCTAGCTCCAAAGAGATTTCTCGCAACAAGTAATCTTTTTTGCCTTTTAAAAAAATGTCAGTTATTGTGTGCTTCATCGAATGTGTTAATAAATGTAAGCTAAAAGGAGTAGCTTTCTTCTAATAGCTTTTGTTTTGTAATGCGATATTCGCAGGAAGGTAAATGTCTTTCTAGTCTGTCGCCAATATAATCAGCATCGACCTTGCAATGAGCGCAATATATAAAGTGAATGCCCTCGCCTGCTTGTTGTTTCAAATAATCAAAAAAACCTTTCTTCTTCATACTTCATACCTTCGTTTAATTTTTAGTGAGAAGCTATATTAAGGATGGAATATGAAGCCAGTATTACAGACGAAAAAAAGCCCCATTGCTGGGGCCAAATGCGAACTATTAAAACTTAATATGGAGATTTATATGAAACGCACATGCATGATATCAAATACCATCCATAGAATTATGACAAGGAATTAATACAAGTATAGTGGTTCTAGGTTAAGGGAATGTTTTCACTATTGAAATAGAATTTGATTCACATTAAAATTATGACAATGGTGTGACGATATGATCAAAAACACCCTAATACAAGGAAAATAAATTGAAAAAAACTGCAAAAGCACCAAAGAAAGCCACTCATAAACCAGTAGTGACCAAAAATAAGAAAGTGAATGATATTGCTAAAGCATTAGATGCTTATTTAAGAGCAGAAATGCAAGCACAGCAAAAAGCTTCTATTAACGCTATCAAGAGCGGTGATAAAGCGACACAAAAGAAAAGAAAAGCTGAAGCAGAAAAGCTCGCTAAATCATTAGCAACTTCTCTTAGTGGTATTGCTAAAAAATGGAGTGTTGCAGCTCCAGTTAAACCAACAGCAAAAGCAAAACCTAAAGCTAAAGCCAAGCCAAGAACTAGAAAAGTTATACCAACTTCTAAACCAGCTTCACAAAACTAAGTAGGAGTATTTTATGCTTAAAGAACAAAACGTAAATGCAATCATTGGTATTCTTTGGGGGCTCACTGTTTATTTTAATCTTAGCAGCCTAGATCCAATGGCATTAAATGTATTAGCTATATGGGCGGTAAGTATTAATCGCTTATATCGACACTTTAACAAAGGCAAAAAGAAGAAATAGGTAAGCGTAAATAAAGCCACTTTCGAGTGGCTTTATTTTTTATTTAAGATTCATGCCTAACTAAAATATCCTGATTACGGATATTTTAGTGTCCTTGGTCAAAAGTTTTTGAAGATATCACAAATTAGTCACTAAATAAGTTTAGTGTTATAGAGAAATGAATGTATTACTCAAACTTATTTGGCTCAATTTTTTATTAATAAATCTAGAAGGTTGTGCATTACTTGCATCATCTGCTGGCGGCTCAGCAGCTACTATACAAATAGCGCAAACCATTGATATTATAAAGACTGTAGGAGATATTGGAAGCGCTTCTGTGACGGGAAAAACCTTAACTGATCACGCTATTTCTGAATTATCAGGCAAAAATTGTAAAACTTTAAATGTTATTGAAGATAAAAAATTATGTGAAGAGATTGAAGCAAAATCTCAATCAGTTAAAGTGCGTCAAGTTGTGATGCCTGATGTTTCATCACCAGAAAAAATAAAAGCCTTTCAAAAATCGAAAAATCTAGAGCAAACAGGAAAAATTGGACCTAAGACGAGAACAGCTTTATGGAGAATCAAACACGGACTAGATAACTAAATTCTATTAGCTTTAGTTTATTTAGAAGTTAAATAAACTCTATCTTGCTTTTGAATTAAAGATAAATTGTTTTTCGCTTCCTGATAGTCAGTTTTGAGCTTTAAAGCCGATTCAAATAAAAACCTAGCTTTGCGGTATTCACCCAGCTTTGCATAAAGCACACCAAGATTATTTTTAATAATAGGATCTTTGGGGTATTTATTACTTAAAATTAAAAAGTCTTCTTTTGCTTCTCTAGTTTTACCGAAATGGTCAAGTGTAGCGCCGCGAAGAAATTTTAACTCTGGGTCGCTTGGATATTTTTGTATATATCGATTGATTCTTGCAATTGCTTCGGTCTCTTTGCCATTTTTAATAAGTTCTGATACTCCATCCAAATCAGAAGCAAAGGAAAAAGATGTATATGTAAGACATACAAAAAATAAAAATATACATTTAACTTTCATACAACTATTTCTTCTTTAATAAAATTGGTATTGGATCGGTTTCATAAAAGTTTAAAATAACATCTTCATTTTTTAAACCAAGTGCTGCTATGTATTTTTTTAAAGCTATATATTTAATAGATTGTGAGGGGAAGTATTGAAGACTATTTTCTTCAATAGACTTAATCTGACGTTCAGCCAAACATATATCAACAGCGATGCTATGCGCTGTAATCTTTTTACTCTCACGTGTGGCTTTTAATAGTTCACAATTGTATTCAAGTTTATCCATACATATTTCAAGTAAAAAAAGCCCTCTTTACGAGGGCAAATATTCTTTGGATCGTATAACTTTAACTATTGATTGTGAAACTATGATGAATTTTTTATGATAGTTAATAATGACAAAAAAAGTCGTTTTAAACGACATTTTGAAACACCGTCAAAACTTTTGACGCTTGGTAAGTAAAATCTCCGGATTCAGGATGTTTTCTAACACACCCCTATTCCACCCCTGCTAAAATCCCCCCACCTACCCCCTCTACAACCAAGACAAATACTGTAAAATGTTCTTTTCTGGGGGATTAGCTCAGCTGGTCAAGCAGCGGACTCGCAGATCAGTCAAATATCAAGAGATCTCAACCTGTGAGACCCAGGCCATGGCAGAGGTAGAAGTTTTTTCTGAAGTAATTTCTGACAACACACCTAAGCACACCAAGCGTCAAAAGTTTTGACGGTATTTAAATAGCTATAAGAATTAATCCTGTTGTCACAAGAGTGATGCCAATCCAATCTTTCAGTAAAGTTTTTTCGCCTAAAAATATCACAGCAAAAATTGCCACTAAAACAATACTAAATTTATCAATGACGATGACTTTAGATGCATCGCCTATTTGAAGCGCTCTATAGAAACATATCCATGAGGCACAAGTAGCCAATCCTGATAATCCTAGAAAAACCCAAGTGTTTTTAGTAATCGCTAATGATGTTGAGAACTTGCCTTGAAAATAAACAAATAAAGCGAGTAGTAAAAAAACAAAAGCAGTTCTAATAAACGTAGCAATATCAGAATCTACATTCTGGATGCCTACTTTGGCAAAGATTGTTGTTAATGCCGCGAATACAGCTGAGAGCGCTGCCCAGAAAATCCAAGAGTTTGAAGTCATGGGCTAATTCTATCCCAATTACAGAATATCGGTTCAACAGACAAATTAAAGCATACCCCTTTTTGACCCCTGCCAAAATGGAGGTATTAGCTAGGTCTTCAGCCCCCACAAATACTGTAAAGTATCTACTTCGGGTGATTAGCTCAGTAATCTATAGGATTATTATGTTTGAATTTATAAAGTATCGTCCAAGACTGTTCACTTCAATGTTTGTAGGATTGTTATTCTTTGTCTTTATCCCAAACTCTCTAGCTTTGCATGGTATTTCTCGCGCAATTATTGCTTGGAATGTTACGACTTGGCTTTATCTCATATTAGCTTCACTTATGATTAAAAAAACCTCTCATGCGCAAATGAAACTGAGAGCAAAAAAACAGAATGAAGGAAAATATGTAGTTTTAACCATGGTAGTCATTGCAGCTGTTATGTCTTTAGTGGCCATTATTCTTGAGTTAGGTATCGTTAAAGAAATAAGTGGGCCTCTAAGATCAGCGCACATCACTTTAACTATCCTTACTATCCTTTCCTCATGGGCATTTACCCAAACCATGTTCGCGCTTCATTATGCACATGATTTTTATACTGCACTTGATAAAGGTAAAAATGGAGGTCTTTTATTTCCCAATCAGAAGTTACCAGACTACATAGATTTTCTTTATTTTTCTTGTGTCATTGGCACATCAGGTCAAACTGCTGACGTAAGTTTCACATCTCAATCAATGCGCAAAGTTGGGCTTATTCATTCCGTGCTCGCTTTTTTCTTTAATACCAGCCTTGTTGCACTGATGATTAATATTGCCTCTGGCTTGGTATAGATCGAATGAAACTAAGGCCAAATATCAAGTTCTGAACCTTTTTTAAGTTATAACTGTCATACTCCAGTGACTGTAAATTAGTCACATTTAAATTCACATATTATTAAAAGGATAATTATGAAGAAATTAATTACATTACTTATGACAGGATTATTTGCTATTTCAATGAGTGCTTTTGCAGAAGATATGAAGCCAGTTGATGCTAAAGCCGAAGTTAAAAAAGAAGCGCATGCAAAGCCAGCTCACGAGAAAAAAGAACATAAAGCCAAACATGAGAAAAAAGAAAAAGCTGAGAAAGCTGAAGTGAAGTAATTAGTATTAATTAAATAAACCCTGTTTAACTTTAGTGTTGAACAGGGTTTTTTATTGCCTTTGAAAATGATCTTTGTTGCACACCCCTATTCCACCACTAGCAAAATCCCCCGGCCTAAGCCCTCTGCAACGCCCACAAATACTGTAAAATGTTCTTTTCTGGGGGATTAGCTCAGCTGGTAGAGCAGCGGATTGAACTCTCAAAAAATCAAATTTGTCCTCGCCACCTATCTGAAATTACAATCAAAAGATTTTGCTTCGAATTTTAAGTGTCAAAAGTTTTGACAGTTGTTTAAGCCTATAATCAAAGAATAAATTTTCAAGGAAATTTGAATGTCAAAAACAAAGAAAATTAAATGGCTCGATTTACCAGAAGAGCATGACTACCCTGCTGCTGAATCTTACTTAAATCTTCTTTATGAGCCTAAGATCGCTAAAAGTTTTATTGGAAAATTAAAACTAGCTAAAATTCAAACATTTAAATCAAAAGATATCTTTAGAGCTTCTAATTTATCTTTACTTGGTATTAGTAATTCTCATGTTAAAAAAGATAAAAAGAAAATTACTGATGGCAAATCAATATCGCCACTGCTACTCGTGCGAGACAAAACAAATGGCAAAGTCATTATTGCTGATGGATATCATAGGATGTGTGCAGTCTATTGGTTTGATGAAGATGCTGTGATTCCATGTAAAATTGTTTGACTATGGAATTAACTATGCCTATTAATGAAACTCTACTTCGATTAAGCCTAGCTTTAGCTTCAGGCATTATTTTGGGTCTTAATCGCTGGATTCATCATAAGTCGGCAGGTATAAGAACACATAGCCTAGTTTCCATAGGATCAGCTGCGATTGTTTTATTGATAGATACCATTCAACCAAATAATGCCGAAGTAATTAGTCGAGTGCTTCAGGGTGTCATCACAGGTATAGGCTTTTTATCTGCCGGCGTGATCATTAAAGAAAATAATACTCAATCTGTTCATGGTTTAACCACAGCAGCAAGTATATGGATATGTGGTCTTTTGGGAGCTTGTTTTGGAGCAGGCGCTATATTATTGGGAACAATATCTCTAGGATTTATTATTTTTATACTTACAATTGGTGGAAGCTTAGAAAAGATCTTGTCTTCTCTCTTAGGTATAAAACATATCTCAGAACTACCTAACAATAAAAAATCAAAGAAATCTAAATAACTTATTTTTTATAGTCTTTTTGACTTAAGTTCGAAGTTTCGCAGGTGAAATCGCCATCTAAACTCACATTCTCTTCAACTTGTTTAACGTTAAGTTTTTTTGATGAGAAATTGTAAGTGCCCTCAAAAATTAACTTAGCAGCCTCATTGTGAGCATCACAAGTTTTAATATTGAAATAAAGTTGTTCTTTAGTGGCCAAGGGGTGACTACCTTTTTCACAGACTTTTACCCATTCCTTTATAAATTGATTGTTTTTACCAATTCTAAGATTGTCATCTTTAATCTTTAAAATGACATATTGATTTTTTTGAGTTGATTTCTCACCCGCAACCTCTTTATCTACATCACCTGAGCAAAGAAGTTTTTGATCGTTATATTGATTACAACCAGTTAAAAGAATAACGATTAATGCTATAAACAGTTTTTTCATAATAAAGATTTTTAGAGCTATTTTTGTATAGTAATTTCGCTTGCTCTAAGTTCGTCGTATTCGTCTTTTATTAAGTGTTGTCTATATTGTGAATAACTATCTCTCATATAAGCATAAGGATCAAATGCTTGATCTCTCATATCAGTTTCTTCAAGAAGGCCTGTTCTGATATCGATGGTCTGTCCTGCAATCATTGGATAGTAAATAATATCGTCTTGAATATGTGCGATTGGATCAGTGGCGTAAGGATAAACCTCATCGACCACAAAACCTGTGGCATCTCGTATGTTAGACGGGCCAAGAATAGGCAAAACAAGGTAAGGTCCACTTGGAATTCCATACCATCCTAATGTTTGTCCAAAATCTTCATAGCTTCGCTCACCACCTGCTTTTGTATGAACATCAAAAACACCGAAGAAACCTACGGTTGAATTTAGTGTAATACGAGTCGTAGTGTTAAACGCTTCTCTAGGTTTTAATTGAAATACTTCGTTCGCTAATGTGACGAAATCACGAATGTTATTAAAGAAGTTTGATACACCTAGTTGAAAGAAATCAGGGGTGTAGCTTTGGTATGTTTTAGCGATCGGTTTAAGCGTTGCACTGTCTACAACATCATTAAACTTATAAACAATACGATTCACGTTTTCAAGAGGGTCATAAATATCTTCATTAGCAAAAGCATTTATAGTTGCAAAAAATAATGCAATAGCCAAGCAGCAATGAATACTGCTTTTGAGTAACCTTGATTTAATGTATAAATTCATAAATTGCACGCATTATCAATGCATTAACCTTATTTGTCTATCGTTTTTCTGTGACAATTTCTCCATTTATCTGCCTTGTGGAGTGTTTAGAACCTAAAAATTTTGGTAGTGGTCATCAGGGGTGTGGAGATATCTTTTAAAAGACAATAAAAAACCCTGTTCAACACAAAGTTAAACAGGGTTTATTTAATTAAAACTAATTACTTAGTTTCGCTAATCTTTTTAAGATTGTCTAAACCACCTTTATAAACACCATTGATAGTGCCTGTTGCGTCTTCATCTGTTTGACCTTTTGCTGGAGTTTTGGATAAGTCCTTACGTTTGAATGAACTTTCCCATGTCACTGTCGTTACACCATTTTTAGTAGGTGCAACGCTCAATGTAGATACATATTTAGACACTGGTAAAACACCTTCTAAAATTTCATATTTGAAAGATTGTTTTTTAGCATCATAGTTATGAAGTTTTTCTTTGATTGTGCCACCATCTTGTAGTGTTAGAACTCGCACTGCATTCTTTTCATTATTCTTACCAGAAACGATTTCAGTCTTTTTAACTGCAGGATGCCATGCACCCATATCATTAAAGTTACTTACTTTCGCCCATACTGCTGCTGATTCAGCTTTAATGTCGATCGATTGTTTTGCTTGAAGAGTTTTTGCATCTTTAGCGAAAGAAGATAACGGTAATACCATTGATGCTGCTAATGTAGCTGCTACTAATAATTTCATTGATTTTCCTTTAATTTGATGATTGAGGTATTACGAGGCATGCATGGTAGCATAGCCTTAATATAAATTGGTTTTAGATTAATCTAAAGAAACACCAACCCTTACACGAACACGATCACCAACGTTATATTGATTGTTAGTAAATACATCTGTTTCATGTCCGTTATATCTGAGAGTAGCTACATACCCTTCCAATACTTGTTGTGAAGTTTTAACTTGGGTGCATTGCTGAACATTTCGAACTTCTGAAGATCCATCATTTTGCATTCGATCACCAACAATTGCACCTACACCTGCGCCTACTGCGCCAGCAGCAACCCTTCCACTTCCTTTTCCAATTTGGCTTCCAATAATGCCACCTGCTACACCACCAATAATTGACCCTGCTAAAGATTTCTCTTTAGGCACTACTTCACTTACTGTTTGACATTGACTTGATGGAGTCGTCAGTGTTTGATAGCGAGGTGTCATACGGACAACTTTTGCCACATCAAATATATCTTCTGCAAATGCAATATTGACTGAGGACAAAAGAAGGATTGCAATAATTTTTTTCATGATTAATTTCCTTAATTAATTTCGAACTAATACTGTGCGATAGCAATTACATTTGCCATCTAATATGACTTCACTATGATATCCAGCAGGAACTGATTCAATAACTTGAGATGTAGTAGTTTGAGAATAAATCACTGGATCTTGATATACAACAGTGGGTTGAGTATAAATAACTCTCGGTTGCGCTAACTCATAGCCTACAACGCCACCAATAAGAAGAGAGGGTGCATACATTCCATAATGGCCATAATACCCTCCGCGGTAGTGTCCACCATAACCCCCATGATATCCACCATAGCCATGAGCAAAACTCGAAACTGACGCAGTCAAACCAATTACTAAAGCTAATGTTTTTAAAATATTCATAGTTAATCTCCTTAACGTATGAACATTTGACTCTAAAAATGTATATAAATTCTTTAAAATAAGAATAGATTTGTATCGATATGTAACAATAATAAAAGGCTTAATCAACAAGAGGAAGAGTTAGAGTCACTATTAAGCCTAAATCTTGTTCTTTAGCATTGCTAAGTTTAATATTGCCTCCGTGTTTTAAAGCAATAATTCTAGCAATCGTTAAACCTAACCCGGTGCCACCACTTTCCCGAGATCTTGAATTTTCTAAGCGTTTAAATGGCTCAAATACTTTTTCCATTTGATCTTCAGGGATGCCTTTTCCACCATCTGTAATAGTAATAACTGCTTTTTGATTTATCTGTTTTGCAGATACGTGAGCAAATTTTCCATATTTAATTGCATTATCAATAATATTAGTAATAGAACGTCGTAAAGCTTCAATATTACCTAGCATAGGATTCGTAATCTCCGAGCTATATGAAACATCATGGCCTGCTTCTTTAGCATCATCACAAATAGATTCTAAAAGTGAATTAAGATCAATTTTTTTAAATGGCTCAGCAATATTAATACTTCTAAAAAAAACTAATCCTTCTTGAATCATTTTTTGGGTAGAAGATAAGTCTTCGATTAATTTAGATTTCAGCTCTTCATCTTGAACTTTTTCCAATCTTAATCTGAGTCGAGTTAATGGCGTTTGAAGATCATGTGTAATAGCCGCCAACATAAACACACGTTCTTCCACATAACTTTTAATGCTTAATTGCATCGCATTAAATGCTTTTGATGCCTCTCTTACCTCCGATGAGCCTTTATTCTCAATCAAAGATTCAGTTTCGATATTGCTACCAAAATCTTTAGCAGCTTTTGCAAGAAGCCTTAAAGGTTTTGTAGCAATATATGAGGCATAAAGTGCTAAGAAAAAAATCACAATCAAAAATATGATTGTATTTGAGATAAAGCGACTAGATAAATTAGAGGGCTTGGCTTCTCTCATTCTTACCTTAAAGTGAATAGGCGAGCCATCCGATAAATTCATATAGATTGAAAGGCATGAAAAATTTGCCCTTTTGCTAGCTTCAGCACTACTATTCTTTCTGCACTCTGAAGGACCTATCTCTTCACTATAAATATTTGTGCTATTTTTAATTGTTTTTTGGAGCGCCTCTTCTAGTAAATCCTGTTTATTATTTTCTGGCTTAATTGGAAATATATTTGTTTTGGGAAAATCAATACTAATATTTGTTTGTTCTAATACAGAAGCTTCTTTAACTCTCAATTCTTTTGGAACAGACTCCATAATCAAGTATGCAACTTCAACTTTTTCTGCAATTCGCTTATAGCGATTTTGGCTTACCACATCGCGACGTTCAAATTCTGACAATGTAAAAATAAGTAATGCTGTAAGAATTGTCCCGCCAATAAAGATCAATAAAAATTTAGCGGTTAAAGATTGAAATAAATTTTTGAAGGTCATGCTGAAAAAGATACTTTAGGAGTAAATAAATAGCCTTCACTTCTAATCGTTTTAATGATGGTAGGTAATTTAGGGTTGTTTTCAATCTTATTACGAAGTCTAGATACCTGAATGTCAATGGAACGATCAAAAGGTCCAGACTCTCTACCGTATATATAATCCATAATCTGATCTCGATTCATAACTTTATTTGCATGATCGATAAACATTTTTAATAAATTAAATTCTGAGGTCGATAAAGATAAAATCATGTTGTCGGATCTTATTAAATGGCGGTCCATAAGATCAAGCGTCCAGGAGTCAAAATGTATCTTAGAAGCTTCTTCTGATATTTTTTCTGCGCTTGTATTTAATTTAGATCGCCTTAGTAAGCTTCGCACACGAGAAACAAGTTCCATGGGCTCAAATGGTTTGCATACATAGTCGTCTGCTCCGGTTTCTAGCCCAATCACTCTTTCTATGGGGCTAGTTTTTGCAGTAAGCATGATAATGGGCAGAGAAGAAGAAAATCTCACTTCTTTACATAATGAAATGCCATCTTCGTCGGGTAAATTAATATCTAAAATCATTAAATCAATTTTCTTTGATTTAAGAATATCTCGCATCTCTGAACCCTGCGATGCCTGAAAAATAGTTAATTCATTTTTTTCTAGAATTTCAGATAGCAATGTTCTTATATCTTTGTCATCATCAACAATAAGAACATGAGGTTGTGAATTGTTTTTTTCTCTGGCTAAATTCATAATAGGAACTCTAATGTTGTCATTTAACCATAATTGCTAAAAATCTAAGAGCATATATAGGCTTATTAAGTATCAATTTGTATCAATTATTAGACATAAAAAACCCCACATACCGAAAGGGAGTCTTTATGTGGGGTCAAAGCAGTATTTAAACCACTTTAGTTAATCAATCATGATGCCTTTCTGATCTGTCTCTTCCTTCTTTTTCATGATGCCATTTATGGTCAAACTCTCTAAAAGACTCATCGAAAGATTTCTTTTGCTCAGCCGTTAATTGAGCATAAAAAGTCTTAACAGCTTTAATATGAGATTCCATCCGTTCTTGTCTTTTTTTCATATGGCTCATCATAAGGTCCAGTCTCTCAGGTGTTGATAGTGAGTCTATCTTTTGTCTGTCCCATTCTTTATGATGATCTTCGTTTTTAACTTGCTCAGAAAACATAAGCCATGATTTTTCTTGTTGAGGATTAAGCTTCAATCGTTCATGTAATTGATGCATCTTTTCTTCAACCATTTGAGCATGCTTAACTTTCCAGCCTTCATGATCTTCATCAGCTCTGGAGACAAGAGGATAAATGACAAGCGCAATTAATAATGCAATAAAAACTAGTGATGAGGACATTAATAAAACAAAACTGTTCTTTTCTATATATGTTGCAACTTTCTCTTTCATATTTGACACTCCTTTGTTAAATCCAACCCTTAGTTAGATCTATGCATTAAAACAGATGGCAACGATTAGAATGTTTCAACAAAGGCTATTTTTGTATCGTTCTGTATCAAAATTTATTTACAAAACTCTGTATATTAAGGCCTATAGAGTTATAAAAGATGGATACTAAGCAATGACAACTAACATTTTTATAGAAAAAGAATTTACTGGCTTAATCTTATTTTCCATCGTGATTCCCATATTACTTTATTGGTTTTTATGGCACAGGCGAGCGATTTCAAGATTTTCTGTGGTCTTATTTGGTATTGGCTTAATTATTATTGCTGGGCTTGATGTTTTCTTTTTGAGACTCTTAGCTGAGATTGTTAAAAATTCACCATCACCAATTGATGATAGATTTTTCAATTCAGAACTCTCCGTGGCGCTTTATCTATTTCCTGCTCTATACGCTGGAACAGGTATTAATTTGATATCTCATATATTAATTAATCACCTAACCAAAGCAGAGAAAAATTTTGATAAAGGCCATGGGTAAATGAACCGTCAAAAGTTTTGACACTTACCCCCCAACCTGAAATGTCCTTTAAAAAGACACTCACAGACTAGGGCAAAATACCCTTAAGACCCCAGACCACTGACTAAATGGTCGTAAAACTCGGTAAAAGTCAGCATTTTTGCTATAATTCCGCTTCTTCACGATTTTATCGTGAGATTTTATCTGGCCAGGTAGCTCAGTCGGTAGAGCAGCGGATTGAAAATCCGCGTGTCGGCAGTTCGATTCTGCCCCTGGCCACCATTCAAATTTTAAAAGTCTTACTAAGGAATGTAATGAAAAAAAATACAAAAGTAACGATCGCAGTCGCACTTATCGGTTTAGTTGCTACAGCAGCTGTTGCATTTAAATATGTTAGCGCTAGAGTAAAAATTAAAGAATTAGAAGCTGTTTCACGCTTACAAAATTTAACTTTAATTGCTATCGGCAATAAAGATTATGTACTTGCTTGCAAATCACAAACTGAAGCAGAGCAATACTTAGGTAAAGTTCACTCAAAAGCAGAGGACTTGCTTGGTATGATTCATAAAAGCAATCAAGACTTATGCAACAAGGCTGCAAAAACACAATCTAAATAATTTAGATTAAATTAAAAGACCAGCTGACTATAAGTCTCGCTGGTCTTTTTTTATAAATTAAAACCAATTCGGATTCTTTAAACCTGTAAAAACTTTTTTGAGTCCACTCGACCATTCCTGTCTTAACTGAATAAAATACGGATCATTATCTGCAATACGTTTTTTGTTCTTTGAACTAAAAGTATTTATTTTATAAAGCAACAAATCGATTGGGGCTGCTACTGAAATATTACTTCTGATAGTGGAGTCAAAAGATACAAGCAAACACTTCACGACATCCATCATTTTAGAATCATGTTTTACAACACGATCGATAATGGGCTTTCCATATTTTGTTTCACCAATTTGGAAGTAAGGCGTCTCAGCACATGTCTCAATAAAATTACCTGCGGCATAAACATTAAACAATCTTGGTTTTTCACCTTTAATCTGACCACCCACTAAAATAGTCGCATTGAATTCAATATTCTGACTTTTAAGATGTTTAGCATCACGCTCGTAAGCCAAGCGCATTTCCTCACCGACTAATTCAGCCACATCGAACATGCTCACCACATTATTAATATGCTTTGTTTTCCCTTTTTTTAAAGTATTAGCTTTCAAAGCATTCACAACGGACTGAGTGATTGCTAAATTGCCTGCAGTGAGTAGCACTACGACTCGCTTATTTTTTACCTCGAAGATATGCATCTTGGGCACGATGGCGACCTGATCAACACCTGCATTTGTTCTTGTATCTGATGCAAACACAAGACCTTCATTCAATAGGAGGCCTACACAATAGGTCATATGATTTCCTTAAACATTATTATTGTTGTTGCTGAGTAGCTTGAATTATAAGCTCAGATTTATCTATTTTTTTTCTTTTATCAATAGGTGTATTGGATTGATTAATAATGACGCTCGAGGCCATGCCTTCAGCGCCTCCACCAAGCCTGACGCCAACTACAGGACTCGCTGATTTATAATCCAATCCAATCGCGAGCCTTACATACAGATCATTAACTCGGCATCCATTAGATACGTCAAAACTTTGCCAACCCCCATGCTCAAGCCAAACATCAGCCCATGCATGAGACTGCATAAGATGACCATCCTCAGTAAACATGTATCCACTCACATAGCGCGCCGGCAAATTAAGCTCATGACAACACGCAATAAAAATATGTGCATGATCCTGGCAAACACCTTTTTTTAATTGAAAGGCTTCCGAGGCTGTCGTAGTAACTATAGTCGCACCTTTAATATATTCAACTTGATTAAGAATTTCATGCATCATTTTTTCAAGCGCTTCATTTTGTTTATCACTTGAAGTTTTAAACTTATGAGCAAATCGACTTAACTTTGCACTCGCTTCTGTAAGTTTTGTATCTCGCAAAAATATTGGAAGAGGCAAATAGTCTTGATCATTCTTTTTATCTAGTCCTGTTTCAACTTCACCTATTGCAACGATATCAATTTCCTGGTGAGGCTCATTCACAATTAGACGATGGCTAATATTTTTATAAGCATCCTGAAATTGATGTAACTCGCCTTTAACCTTAATATCCCAACGTCTTACGTATTGTCCAAATTCACTATTCGGTGTTAAACGCAGGTGTTGTATGGTGTAGTTTACGAAATCTCTATAACTATAGTGTGTGTGATGCTCTATTTTAAGTAACATGATTAATAGGTCGCGCTTAAGAAGTGTTTATGAATCTCTTGGCCAATTAAATCGTTCGATTTAATAAAGTCACTTAAAAACTCATGTAAACCATATTGAAAAATATCTTTAATCTTGCCGTAATGAAGTCTGGCATGAATTTCACCTGCGAGTCTAAATGCTTCATTATTTTTTGATTTCGATAACGCTTCTAAAATAAGAATAATTTCATCGAAACATGCGTGAAGCGATCTTGGCATATCACATCTTAAGGTTAGTAATTCTGCAACACGCCATGGCTCAATCGTATCATTAAATATTTTTTGATACGCTTGAAGCGCAGATACTGATCTTAATACTGAGCTCCATTCGTAATAATCTACAGCGCCGCCCACCTCTTGACCACTTGGCAAAAGTAAATGGTATTTCACATCTAATAATCGCGCCGTATTATCAGCACGCTCAATAAAAGTCCCGAGTCTCACAAAATTAAAAGCATCATCTCGCAACATTGTTCCAAAACAAACACCTCTAAATAAATGTGATCTTGTTTTTACCCAGTCACAAAATTCGCGCAATCCTTTTTTAGAAAAATCCTGCTTATGAAATTGATTAAACTCTAACCAGATAGAATTGATGCTCTCCCAAGTTTCTGTTGTCATAGTAACTCTTACAGCATGGGCATTTTCTCGTGCTGATTTGAGCGCAGAATAAATACTTGAAGGATTTCTTTGATCCATCGCCAAGTAATTGATCACATTAGCTGCAGTAACTTCACCAATATCTCTTTCATATATTTCTGTCGTACCTGATATTTCTAATGCGGGTGACCAGAACATGGCTTCTGTAATATCCTCATTAGGCACCAGAGACATGTTATAGGTGACATCAAGTGCACGCGCCATATTTTCAGCGCGTTCAATGTATCGTGCCATCCAATACAGGTGATCTGCGGTTCGGCTAAGCATGATGATTCTTTTCTAAAATCCATGTATCTTTTGTACCGCCACCTTGAGAAGAATTTACGACCAGCGATCCTTTCTTCAAAGCAACACGACATAATCCACCGGGCACAACACTCGTTTCTTTTCCTGAAAGAACAAAAGGTCTTAAGTCCACATGTCTTGAATCAATACTTTCATCAATTAATGTAGGGCATTGAGAAAGAGACAGCGTGGGTTGCGCAATATAATTATCTGGATTTTTTAAAATCACTTCACGGAATGTCTCAATTTCTTTTTTAGTTGAAGTTGGTCCCACGAGCATGCCGTAACCTCCCGAACCCTGAACCTCTTTCACTACAAGCTCATTTAAATGAGAAAGCGTATATTTCAAATCATCTTCTTTACTTAAATCATAAGTGGGGACATTTTCTAGAATAGGTTTTTCATTTAAATAAAATTCGATCATCTTAGGCACATACATATAGGTTGCCTTATCATCAGCAACGCCTGTGCCTATGGCATTAGCTAAGGTGACACCGCCTTCGCGATAAACAGAAAGTAACCCGGGTACTCCTAACATTGACCCTTCATTAAAAGCTAAAGGATCAATAAAATCATCATCAATGCGTCGATAAATAACATCGACTCGCCTAGGGCCTTCGGTTGTTTTCATGTAGACCGCGTTCTTATTTACAAAAAGATCTTTACCTTCCACAAGCTCAACCCCCATCTGCTGAGCAATGAATGCATGTTCGAAATAAGCGCTGTTATATGCGCCCGGTGTGAGGAGAACTACCGTTGGTTCTTCTATCCCGTTTTGTGCAACAGCGCGCAAATTATTTAATAAAACTTGTGGGTAATGTTCAACGGGGGCTACTGAATAACGACGAAATAGCTCCGGAAATAATCGCATCATCATTTTTCTATTCTCAAGCATGTAAGAAACACCTGAGGGTGTTCTTAAGTTATCTTCGAGTACATAAAATTGTGATTCGTCTGTTCTTACAATATCTACCCCAGCAATGTGTGCGTAGATTTGGTTAGGTACATCCACGCCAAACATTTCAGGTCGATATTGTGAATTTTGTAATAAAGATTGAGGCACTAGCCCCTCTTTGATAATCAGTTGATCATGATAAATATCATGCAAAAACATATTCAATGCTTTAACGCGTTGCACCGTTCCTTTGGAAATAAAGTCCCATTCTTTAGAAGAAAGAAGTCGAGGAATAATATCGAAAGGAATTAATCGCTCAGCACCATCAGTCTCGCCATAAACGTTAAATGTAATACCAACTCTACGAAAGAGAAGTTCTGCTTCCTGATTTTTACTTTTAAGCTGCATGCTTGAAGTATCTTTGAGCCACTGACTATAGGCAGAATAAATACTTCTTATCTCATCCTTACCTGAAATCATTTCATCAAAAAATGTATTTGTCTTTGCCATCTAACGCCCTAAAAAGATGCATTTTCTCTATTTAAATTTAAAAAGTGGCTCTTTCACGCCCAATCTTGGTGAAAAATGCACCTATATAACAATTAGAGCAAAAGTCATGCCAAATAAGCGCACTTCCGCTGATCTGCAATAACCTAAAAGAAACGGTTTGGCAGTGATTTGACAGTTTGGAAAGTGAATGACAACATGAAGCCATCTTCAAATAACAAGAGGTTCAAATGATTTTTCATACTCTGCCTGATATTCAATCTGTATCCGAAGCTATTCATGATGCAGTAGCGCCTGTTTTCTTAATCACAGGCATCGGTTCGATATTGTCTGTTCTCGTAAATCGATTAGGTAGAGCAGTTGATCGAGCTCGCATCATCAACGATATGCCCTTAAAAGAAAAGAAAGCTTATTTTGATGAACTTAATATTATTATTAGCAGAACAACTTGGATCAGAAGATCTATTGGTTTAATTACACTTTCGGCCTTAAGCGTATGTATTTCAATTGGCTCTCTCTTTGTTGAAGTCAATTTAGGCCTTAATCTTCCTAACATTGTGACGATCATGTTTATTACAGCAATGTCAGCACTTATATTGGGTTTGCTTTGTTTTTTACGTGAAGTGATTCTTGCCTCACAAGAAGTCATAGCCCCCAATCGCCATCGTTAAATCAATATCTCGATTTTTATTTGTGGCCCAATAAAGTCTCGAAATAATAAATCGCAGGAATAATCAGTAGAAAAAAAATAAGAAGAAAAGAAAAAAGAAAGTTTTTGTCTTGGGACGTAAGTCTTAAAGGTAAATAGTCTTTAATAAATTTGAGCAGTTTGTTTTTTGAAAAAATCATTGTTGTAACTAATTAAATTAAATCGCCCTGAATAAATGCATTTGAACCAAATCAATGCATAAAAATAATCAAGAGGGCGACTTAGGGGCACCCTCTTGATTACAACATCACTACTTCGCTTTCGCGTCAGCAGCTGGTTTAGCTTCTGGAGCCGGCTTCGCAACAGGCGCTTTCTTTTCTTCTTTCTTTGCAGCAGGCGCTGGCTTGGCATCCGCAGCCGGTGCGTCAGCAGCGAATACATTCAATGACACTGCAAATAAACCTGATACTAATAAAGCAACTAATTTTGACATTTGTTTCCCTTAATAAAAGTTGATAAGTATTTGAGAGTTCAACGTTAACTATGGAGGAAAAATTAAAGCTCTCAATTTATATAAAGCAAAAGGTGTGCCACTGTCATAATTTGTTAACAATTGTCTACTAAGATGATCATGTGCATCAAAAGTGCACATTATTAATACAACCCAAAAGGAAAAGAAATGAAAAAGTCAGTACGTTTAAGTCTTATTATTGTCGCTGCTGTTGCAGCAATCTCAACTACAGTGGCTGCGTCCACATTCATTCAAAGCAATGAAAAACTTCACGAATTAGAGCGTGCAGCACGCTTACAAAATTTAAGCGTCATCGCTGTTAAAAATAACGATTTTGCACTTGCTTGCAAAGCACAAACTGAAGCTGAGAAAGCACTTACACAAGCTAATCTTCGCTCAGAAGACGTTGTAGGCATGGTGAATAAATCAAGCAGCGAACTTTGTTCAAAAGCTGCAAAAGTGATTGCTTCAAAATAATTAATCACTTGATTTAAAAAAACCCGCTTTAAAGCGGGTTTTTTATTTCTCTAAACGCTCAGTTGCTTTGAGATTACTGAACTTTCTTATATCATGCCTACCTAAGAGAGTATGTGTATACACGAATACTTTTAAATTCAACATAATCAAGAAGGAATCATAGATGGAAAACTCTGGCACTTTTAAAAACATCATCATTGCAATCTTAATCGCAGTAGCGGGTTATTTTTCATACAGCGCCTATAACGCTGAAGACCAGTTAAGCGCACAAACTGCAGAAATTAAAAATTTAAACGGTCAAATTGCAACGCTTAATCAAAAAGTGACTGACTATGAAAAAGCTGATGCGCAAAAGAAAGCTATCGTGGCTGACTTAGAGGCAAAAGTAACAGCTCAAAGTAAAGACCTTGAAGATCTTAAGGCTCTACTTGCAAAATCGGCTAAGCCAGCTAAGCCTGCAAAAACAAAAGAAGCACCTGCAGCCAAAAAATCAAAATAATTTCAATGCTCACACATAAGGTGTATTCACCTTATGTGTGATTTATTTTTAAGTCCCACAAAACGTTTGATAAGACTTGTCTTCCTCTAAAGGTGGCTCGCTAAATATCTTTGAGTCCTCGTAAGGTTTTTGGAGTGCTGCAAGCAAATCATTTAATAATTTGTAATCTTGTTCCATCACCGCAAATGTTAATGCTTTCTCCACTAAATGATTGCGGGGAATAACGGCTGGATTGCGCTTTAACATCATAAGCTTTGACGTCTCCTCACCATCTTTTTGTTTTTGAATGCGATGCATCCATTTTTTATACCAAGCCTTAAATGATGCATCTTCAAAAATAACATCCTTTAAAATTGCATCTGAAGAGAGATTTCGAAATGTAAGCGTATAGTCAGCTTTATTTTTCTGCATGAGAATTAATAACTCATTGATTAAATCAATGTCACCTGCTTCTTCATCAAATAAGCCTATTTTTTGTCGCATACCTTTTAACCATGACGCTTGAAATAGATCTGAAAAACTATTCACTGATTGAGATGCCAATTCAATCGATTTATCAGTATCTTGATCTATAAGCGGAAGTAAAGTCTCCGCAAATCTTGCCAAGTTCCACTGCGCGATAGGTGCTTGATTAGCATATGCGTAACGGCCGTGACGGTCGATCGAGCTAAATACAGTCTCAGGATGATAGCGATCCATAAATGCGCAAGGGCCATAATCAATCGTTTCACCGCTCAACGACATATTGTCTGTATTCATGACGCCATGAATAAAACCTACGTGCATCCATTGGCTAACGAGTAATGCTTGCCTTTCAATTACTGTGTTTAAAAATGCAAGGTAAGGATTATCTTTTTCTTTGCACTCTGGATAGTGTCGATCAATTGTGTAATCAGCGAGGGCTTTTAATTTTTGAATGTCATTTAATGTGGAAGCGAATTGAAAAGTGCCCACACGAATATGGCTTTTCGCAACCCTTGTGAGCACTGCGCCAGGTAATAACTCATCGCGCATAATGCTTTCTCCCGTGACAACTACCGCCAAACTTCTTGTCGTTGGAATATTTAACGCATGCATTGCTTCACTAATAATGTATTCGCGTAACATCGGTCCTAATGCAGCTCGGCCATCACCACGTCTAGAATAGGGTGTTTGTCCTGATCCTTTAAATTGAATATCAAAACGTTTTCCATCTGGATTAATCTGTTCACCCAATAAGACAGCCCTGCCATCACCCAACAAAGTAAAGTGTCCAAATTGATGACCTGCGTATGCTTGAGCAATCGGATACGCATTTTCAGGAATTGTATTTCCAGAAAAAATACTGCCCCAGGCTTCATGACTTAAAGCTTCTTTATCTAAACCTAAATACTTTAATAAAGCTTCGTTTAATAAAATAAGTTTTGGGTTTTGAACTTCTATTGGGAGTTG
>JGI24890J29729_1000498_pt1 | contig 24077 bp, 26 predicted proteins | sample FreactcultureFD7_FD_29729 | JGI IMG/M metagenome (IMG submission 29729)
TCCCACTTGCTGGCAAAGGAATGTTCGACAGAAGCAGAAAGAACAAAATCCACATCAGCTTCAAATAATAGTTTTGGAGCATTGTCCGTGTTGTAGGTAACGTTCGGATCTCTGAACATATCCGTTTTCGGTCCGGCGATAATGACCAACTCATTATTTTTAATGGAATATTTCTGCGGCTTAATATCCCAAAATAATGTATGCGGTATCGAAGCAATTTTTAAAGATTCTTTATTCTGGCCAAGGACGGAGGATTGAATCAGCATACTTAAAAAAAGTATGGAAAGGAGTTTTAGGGTGATTCGTTTGTTTTGCATACCGGTAAATTTAAGATAATTCGAATATGTGCCCGGTTATTTTTTTCGAATACTCATGTTACTTAAATTCTATTCATGGACGACGGTGTGCGTCAGAATCTCTGCTCGGACGAAGAGTTTACATTCTTGATATAAAATACCCAGCGCACCCAAAAATAATACCAATAATTATCATATTCAGAAGCCTCGAATAAATACTCATGTTTGATACTCTCTCTTCAAATTCTCCCCAGTTAGCCTCAAACATCAATGACAGTTTCCATCCAACAGTTCCATCATAGATTCCGACTAAGCAAGCGGTACCCATAGCAGAGATTAAATTTGAATCACGTCCAATAAAAAATCCAATAAGTGTGTAAACAATAAAAGATACAGGTGTTAAAATAGAATAGTTATAGTTCCACTTTCTCGATGTTATAGAACCAACAATGTCTAGTGTAGTTACCGCAACGATGCCCAAGATAATAGTAACACTAAGGAGAATTATAGTTGTCATCTCTTCCTGTAATTATTTCAAATAGACTCAGAATTTCAGCGGTTTGGTATAGGATGTTTGCTTTACGAAGTCTAAGATAAAGATAATCGGCAAATGATGGCTCATAATTTTTCTTCCGCAGATTTCCCCGAAAGACCTGAAAGGTACAGAAGGGATAGACAAAAAGACCTTCCCGCGAAGTTGAGCCATTATTGAACAGCCTCGAACAATTTCCAGGATTATTATTGATTCATCTCCGATAAAAATATTTACACGCTTTAAGTTTTGACTTTTCAGTATCTTGTGGATATGATTCTGCGTCTCACGTTTAGTTTCCTGTTTCTTGGGTATTCGATCGGCTTTTGCCAAGACCTGCCATCCGTTAAGAATGGCGAATTGGATCTGAGACGGTGGAATTCAATCGAACAGCCTGCTGTATCCCTTCGCGGCGAGTGGAATTTTTATTGGAATAAACTTCTTTTATCTAAAGATCTGCAAACACATGGCGCTCCATCTCATATCCAGCTTTCAAAACCCTGGAATGAACAGCCCGTGGCAGGAAAGCAATTACCGAAAAACGGATTTGCAACCTATTCCCTTACAGTATTTCTTCCTGCTCATACGCACAGCATTGCCTTTGCGCTACCCGCAGTTTTCAACTGTGATGCCTTTTGGGTCAATGACTCATTGGTTTTTGAAAGTGGCCGTGTGGGAACCAATCCCGATAACACCATCCCGCAATGGAAACCGAAGACCGTAAAAATCAAAACCGTTGCAGACACCTTACGGTTGATCTTCCAGATCGCGAACTTTCAACAAACAAGGGGCGGCTGTGCAGAGAACATGCTCATCGGTGACCCGGATCACCTGATCAAATTAGATTCCATTGTTCACACCAGCGAGTGGTGGCTCATCTTTTTCTTCGGGGCTACCGCCCTTATCGGCCTGGTTATTTTTTTCCTGGTACGAACGCAGGGATTTTTGTTTCTATCATTGATCACGCTGGCCTATACGATCCGTTTTTTGTTTTCAGACTTGTATTTGTTTTCAGACCTTGGTATCCATGTTCCCTGGATAATCGTTGCCAAACTGGAGTATGCAACGATACCGTTGATCATTGTTTTTGCTACGATCTTCATTGCTCATATTTATCCGCTTGAGTTCAAACGTAAATTATCGTATTTCTTTATCATCCTCAATTCATTGCTGGTGGCGGTAGTCGTGGCATCACCATCATCGCTGTTCTCACCCTTGCTGGTGGTGCTGCAGATCGTAGGGCTCGCATTCATCGCTGTCGCCATGTATGTCATTATAGGGGCGTTGATCTTCCGGCGCGCAGGTGCATGGGTCTCGGTGTTGGGGCTTGTCGCTTTTGTACTGGTGGGTTTTTATAATATTTATGCGTTCATCACATTTTCAGACCTGAACAGAATCGTGATTCACAGCGGCTATGCGTTGGCGTTGCTGCTCAATATCGTTTCTCTTCTCTACAGAACCCCCATGCGTCTCCGCTATGAAGAAGATAATATCCTGCGGTATTCGGATCTCTATGGTTCCGAACCCGATCGAAAGGTTTGATACCCGGCAAGGAATGCACGACATAAAACTTTACGCGGTCAGCAATTCATGCGTGGAGCGTAACCCGCCTGAAAAGCATTGACCATCGATTTGGGAGTAAGCACCGTCAATGCAGTGTCTTCAGGAATTGGAATTCCCTTCTCATATCCAAACGGTGTCCACGCATACATCAATCCCTGGCAGACGGCCATCGGGTAGTCGTTCACAACAATGAAGCACCCATCCGGAATTCCCAACGGTGACGCTGCCAGAAACGTGACTTTGGATTTATCCGGGGCAATTCGCTCTAGGTGCAACACAGCATCGATTTCCTGAATCGAAGTTTTCATATCAAAACCGTATTCCGGATTCCCTTGTATCCAGCATGATTTAAATTTTTTAAAATCAGCTTTGCGGCATTCACTACAGGGCCGATGTCCGGCGGCAAACGCGGTAGCTTCATCCAAAAAAAACAATTCCGTGTATTGGTTGGGGGCCATCACCGGCCTCCGTCGTTCCTTAAATTCCAAAACACAGGTGATCCAGGCCTTGTGTTTAAAGGATTGTTTGATCTCTTGCCGGTGATTATGAATAACTCCGCGGTTACCCATCAGCGTTCCACGAGCACTGGTCTTTATAATTGTTCCAAACGGATCCACTCTATTTTGCAGCATAAATCTTTTTGCAGAAATACTCTCGCGTGTCGCCTAATTATCTGATTATTCGTTTACAGAGACTCGATACTTTGTGGTCTCTATTGTTTTCACAAGACCGGAAATTGTCTTTTAATTACTTCTTCTGTTTCACTGTCAAAAATTAGCAGCCCTTCATTTTCGTGGTCAAGTTGCCCGGCTAACTGTCCTTGGTTTGTCCAGACAGAACTAAAACCGACGCTCATAAAATTATCGCAGAAACCTACACAATTTGACATAAGCACCGGCACAGAATATTTTCTGGCGACTTCCGGATAATGTACCATTGCTTTATCTATACCATTTTGCGATTTGGCAACACTCGCTAAATATATTTCTGCGCCCAATTTACCCGCTTTGTCAGCGTGATCGTGTTGCAAACTCTCGTAACAAATAGCGGGTGCAATCCTTTTATTTTCAACGGTTAGAATAATTTGTTGCAGGCCATTTTCAAAATAGGGAAATTCGTCTGCATGAAGTTGTTGTTTTGAATAAGTCAGTCCTGGTTTGTCCGGCTGAAAAATTATCATACTGATCCGTATGCCGGTATTCGATTTTGTAGGAATACCAAGTCCGATAGTAATAGTATTTGCGTCGCTTATTTTCTGAAAGTCCTCAAGCCTTTCGTCGTCCTGACTTGTGGCAAGTTCTTTTGCAAGTTCCGGTTCATAACCTGTCAATGAAAGCTCCGGAAAAAATATTGAATTTGCCTTTAATGAAGAAGCAAGCTCAATTAGTTTTTTATGCTTGGTAATATTGACTGCAATGTCGCCTTTGATTGGTTTTATTTGTGCGATGCATATTTTCATTGTGTTGAACGTTTAAGATACAACTTTTCATATTTTTTTCTTCGCAAAGTGAGATACAAGTAAACTGTTTAAATATGTTCTGGGTTTCAATTTACCAATTTGAATTTTGTCTGAATTATAGTGGACTTAAACACCGATGAATGAGAGACGATATCAATCGAAACATCCCACAGTGAATCATTTACTTTTCGTCCTATAAGTTTTCCTTTGTTAATTCTAAAATCCTCATCCTTAGGTCCAGGACACATACATGTCCATGTGGATAAACATTTTGTCTTTAGAATACTATTATCGTGGCAGTTAAATTCTCCATGTTCCCCCTCGATTTCAAAGACGATTTTTTGTTCAAACTCATCGTCAGCAATTAATTCGGAATCAGGCGCTTTGTAATAATACTCAAAAACAGTATTTGTACCGGGTACAATTTTATAATGATAGTCTGATATAGTAGAGTCAGCTAAATAAGAAATTAGGGAGCTATGTTCATAAATGTTGTATCCAGGAATATTAATTGATAAATCATCCTGCGACAATTTTGGAATTCCCTCTTTTTTACGACTGCAACCAAACAGTACAGTAAAGAGTAAGATGGAATTTAATAGAGCAATGGATTTTTTCATAAAATAGTCCACCATCAACAAATATAAAATCTTCTTTGTCTTTAATCTCGAGGTATTTGTTGTCGGCTGTTGGGTTTAGCTCAACTTTCTTATCAATGATCTTTAAAATAGTAAAACCAGTTGCTTTGGTAAATTCCATCAAAATTCTCTTTGCTGTCAAGTCCTATTGAAAAATCCGATTCGTTCAGGTAGCCAAATTCATCACATTCCTTTATGAGTTTGAAATATTCCTTTTTTAGTTTTTCCTTTTCTATATCGGTCTCATACTTTGTCAATTGCTCATTCCTATAAAAAAAATATATTCCAGTAGAGAAACTTTTTTTAATCTCCCATAATTCTGAAATGTTGAGTTCTACTTTAAGTTTTTCTAATCTCTGGTTTGAAATTTTACCATTTGCCTCCTCTTTAGCAATGGATTCAAACGCATTAAAAAGAACATATAAATTGTCAGCCGAATACTCATTGTACCCTTTGATAAAATTCCTGAAAGCCTTTTTTACGTTTTCTTGTCTTGTGGTGTTTGGAAATAATCCGTTGTCGGCCTTGAATGCTTTTAGATCAGCGCAAAATTCAACTATTACCTGGAGGCGTGGTTGTTTCGTATGGTCCAGAATATCGTAAAAAAAATTTAATGGCCTTATACCATAATTGTCAAAAATCCAATCAGAAAGTTCAATAAAAGGGCCATTTAGTTTATTGAATCCCTTTTTAATCATTTTAGTCGCTAAATATTCCTTGTCACCTGAGCTTACCATTTTCTACAATTATAAAAATTTTGTTCAGTCGTTTAGTTGTTACGGTTTATGAGCCAAATCCAATTCTGACTAACGTTTATGTATAAGAGGTGGCGCTGAGCAAAAATAAAAAAATACCCTCCTTATCAGCGCCATCTCTTATACATTTTGTTATGCAACGCGTTCATTTAGCTTTTTCACTGGTCAGTCTCGCAAGTTCATTTTTAATTTCTTTAATATCACTCAATAATTCCATCATTACAGGATTTGAAGATGTTATTTTCTTTTGTTCCTCTTCCTTCAATCCTAGTTTAGATTCTAAATATCCTAATAGTATGGAAAAGAAAATGAATATAAGAAATAGTATGGGAATTGATATAAAAGCATATTTAAAAATCATAACCCCAAAAGGCTTGTCTTTAAACGCCTTAAAAAACACAATTCCAATCATAAAGAATTGCAGATATCCAAGATACATTCGAGATCTATCAATATGAATCTTCCATCGAATAAATGTGCTTTTGTTTAATTTAATTTTCATTTGTCATCCGTACGTTAACGGGATTAAGTTTCCTAATTCGTCCAATGCTTAATACTTTGTCGTAATTTTTTTTCAACATGTTGCATAACGTTCGTGTATGTGCAGTTTAAATTTACTTTTAAAAATAACTAATCAATTTAAATTGCACATATATTGTTAGCGGCTGCGCTGTTTGCACACACTTTCATCGTGGTCAGAAGAAAACTGACGAATCAAATTGTCGTGCTTACGAAAAAGTCATTCATTAAATCATTAATAAACTTATCGTAGTCCTCGAAAACTGTTTTCAAATTACCAAAGTCAGTCTCGCTTGCTTTGTGAATATCCTCCATCTTTTTAGGATGAACTAACTTGTCTCTCTTCTTTTTTAGTTCTTTAAGTCCCTGGAGTTTTGAGTCAAAATATTTCTTCTTCAACTCTTCTTTATTCCAAGTTTTACAGATTTGTTTGAAAGTCTCTTTAAATTTCTCGATGAATCTATCTTTCTTGTCGTCATAACCATCGTACATGTCAAGTTCATTGAGTCCGTAAATATCTGCTTCAATCAGTGTGAAGAATCTAGTCAAGCAGGCCCGGTAAAGGGCATCAAAATTTTTCTCGTCTCCTTTTTGCGCTTCCGTCAACTGCAGAAGTAGTTGGAAATCCGGACGAATGACATTATGAATTCTTTGAAACTTAGTTAGAATTTGCATTGCTGCGAATGCACTCTCTAGATCCTTATATTCCTTTTTATGGTCACTCATATTTTTATTGGTCGATCCTGTCCAACCGCGTTGCCGCTAACGTTCGTGCATATGACGTGGCACTGATAATCCCTCCTTACAACGCCATGGAATATACACATTGTGTTGGCGGTAGTTTGCGGCTCGATTTTTTTACCTAACCTGTTTTTTGTCCGACTTGCTAAATGTCATAGTTGTCCGATACTTTCTTGCTTTGTCTTGTCCTGTAACTTGAATCTTTAATCTTTCCTTTATTTTAATTTTAGTCCCAGACCAGTTTAGAATTTTTATATAGCCATCTATTCTATTTTCTCGCCTATTTCTCCAAACAGAACGGAATCTATAGCTCATTTTGATTTTTGTTGAGTCGGAAATTGGGTCGACTCTTTTCCTCTTTATTGAGGTGGTGTCCAAAATATTAATTGTCAATGATTCCCAGTATTCCTCGTCAACCGTATTCTTTTTGTTAAAAGAAATCGTCTGAGTCAAAACGATTGAAGGGTCACTTGTCCATGTGTTTGATTTGTTATAGGCTGGTCGAAGTCCAATAATCAATTTTGGTGTTGTCGAACAGCCCAATGTCACCACCACTAAAAATAGAATTATAATTTTGTCCATGAGCAAATTACCGCCAACGTTTAGCTATAAGGCGTGGCGGCACACCGAAATATAAAAATTAAATATCAACCGTGCCGCCATGACTTATAGTTCTTTTGTTGGCAGCTGGTCGTTTTAGTCCGTCACTACCAATGGTTCAACTCTTTCAAATCTCAACGTGTCAACCAAGTCATTAATATCGGCTTTCAACTTGTCCTTCTTGGGTGTCCGTCCAAATTTCATTTTTGTCTTGGCAGTAAACCAGACTAGTTCATTGTCCGTGTTGAGTTCAAATTTATTTTGAAGTTTCTTGTAAAGTTCCTCATGTGTCTCTTTGGGAATAATGAACGCATTTGTCATAACCCAGTCGCCAGTGTCGGGTGAACTGTCAGTGAAAATTGTTAGGAAGTAACCTTTATAATGTCCACTGAAATTTTTCTCGTCTTCGTTTACTTTAAGTCCGAATTCTTGTAAGTCAAGATTTTTTATTTTGTTAAAAAGCTTAACCAATCTTTTCGGTCTGTACACGGCAAAAAACCAATGATAGATTCCACCGCAAATGAACGCTATCCCGATAATTAAACCAATCAATAAAAGGATACCTTGAACACTTGTTACTCGTTGTCGCTGTTCATCGTCAAAAAGTCCAAGAACGAATTTGAAACCGAATAAGAGTCCCATTGCTATTAACCATGGGAGATAGTATGTTTTGAATTTCTCTTTTGTCGTCATGTTATCCTAAACGACTTGCTGCCAACGTTTATATATGTGACGTTGCGGGTTAAGATTAGTAAATAGTCCCACGACATCAAACGTTATATGAAAGATAAAACTAAAAATTTAAACCTAGCCCCACAATGGCACATACATTTTTAGCGGCTGGCCCTTCTGTCAGTCTTAATTTTTAATTGCCTGATCCTTGTACTTCGTTACAAACTCTTTCGCATCTCTCAAATTGTCCGGATAGGCAACATTAGTTCTTTCAATTTTTTGTTTGTCTTTACTTTCAATTTCCTCGTAGATGTGTTGATAAGTGAATCCATTGTCAACGAGATATTTCACTGTCAGCCATTTTTTGTCATCGTCTTTTTTTGGCGGTCGGAATCGATGAGTCATTAATTTCATGGGTTGTCCGCATTCCGGACAATTACTTTCTCGAATAGTGTCAGAATTCGTCCCCATATTAAAAGACTTCCTACAATTAAAACATATGTTCTTGTGTCCCATGTTGTCGTGAAGGGCTTGCCGCTAACGTTTATGTATGAAACGTGGCTGGGCTTTCGAAGCGCATCACTGTCCCACGACACCAACGTAATTTGAAAAACTAAACTACAAATTTACACTGAACCCCAGCCATGTTTTATACATTTTGTTATGCACTGTGCCGCAGTCCACCGTCACTAAGCAGCACGGATGCCAAAGCTTTGGATGTGGGCGGAAGTTGCGCGGCTTTGGCATTGGTGCTGCGGTTCGAAGCACATATCTTTGACTAGTCACGAGGAAACAGAGCAAGATGTCGAACCAACTCGTTATTTGTCCCAGGCAGTCCAATTTTTTTGAATAGTACAATATCACTCTCACTATTGAAATACGTTTGCTTATTCTCTTTGATTGAACGGATAAACTCTGAGTGTATTTTTTTTGGCCACTTTATTTTAAATAGTCCATTTGATTTTACTAGGTAACAAAGCCAAACTAAGTCGTATTGATTGTCTGTTGAGTTCGATAGTTTTTTATATAGGATTTTTCTTATCGAACTTATTACTGAGCGTTTAAGGAGTTTGCCGTCAATTTTTTCAATAAGAAGTTCAATTATTGCCAAAATCTGTGGGAAAGCTTTAGATCGTCTCTCCTTTAACAGCAAAAGAAGACTAAAAGCTTTTTGAAAGTCCTTTCCTTTAAGATTCAATTTCAATTTGTAATCTTTAGTCACAAGTTCACTCAAGAATTTATCAATTACACCAGTATCCGGATTGCTTTGATCAATTTGAAGCACGGTTAGTAATGCAATTTCAAATCTTTTGTACGTAATTGATTTTTTATAGCGGAGTGAGACCTTTTGAAATTCAGAAATCCATGGCCTAAAAAGCCCTTCAGGTAGTTCTTTAAGATCAGACTTTCCTTCATTCAGTGACAGATTGAAAAATCTCATTTCTGATTGTAGAATTTTCAAAATGGTTTCTCCGTCCGTTTTAGAGTTACATAAAAACCTATAATCATCTTTGAAACGTACTCCAAGGCAATTGATTCGCTTATTCTTCAATTGCTTAGAGCATTCACGGTCAATTGCTGCCAAAATGATTTCAGAAATCAAGTCAGATGTTACGGGGCCAATTGGTAATCCATTTGTGCATCCGTCATTTGCGTTTTGAACCAGTTTATCTAGAAGTGTGCCTAACTTGAGATATTTAAATTTATCACTCCGAGCCTTTGGTTTCGTGTGTAGTGCCCAAGCTATGCTATGAGTGTAAACGGATGGATAAAAGTTCTTCACATCTGTTTTGATTTGGTATTTGAAATTATGAGCCTCAGCTACCAAATCGTTTTCAGCCATTTCAATAAACTCATAAATTAATCGTCCTGCACGAAGTGTTCCCAGTTTAGTTTCTGCTTTTTTTGTAACTGGAATTGGGAAGCTATAAGAACTTATTTTATTATCCTTATGAAATATATGTTCAACAACTTTGTCCCAATGCTTTTTAAGATGCCAGACTATATCATGATAAATCCTCGGTTCCACAATGCCGAAAGTACGATCTGTTAATTGTGACTTGGGGAAGGAAACGTTCAGAAGTTCTGTAATTGGTGGAAGGTATTCATTGCGCTTCTTTGCCTTTTTCAATTTAAAATAAGCCCCTCGCTTCAATTTAAAATTGTCAACAGAAAAGCATGGCGGTAATATATATTGTTCAGCATAATAGCCATCTTTCAATAACCAATCGGAAATCTTTTTAGCTCCAATTTTTGAAATTAAACGTTTTGTTTCTCGAAAATGCTTATGTGTTAAGATCATTGGAAGACAGATTACTCTTTAATCAATTTAGTATGCTTTAAAACGGTAAGTCTGTCCAATCTGTCTGCTCAGGTTCTTTTTCCTTTTCTTTCGTTGTCCTTGATTCAATAGACTCAATAAATTTAATCGCATTTGACACGTTGTTAAATATAAGAATGCTTTCTTGGTAGTTCAAAATTGGATTGTCATGAGCGAAGCTCCTATTATTTCTTATGTCATTGAATGCTTCGATAACATTGATGGAGTACTTTAATATCTTTTCTGACATAACAGATTCAATGTGTTTGTTGTCAATTAAGAATTTAACATACTTCCCGAAAACTGCATTTAAAGAATCTGTTTTATCATATTTGATTTCGTGTTTATCGCAAAGCTCTCTTATATATCGAGTTGTAAAGGTGTGAAGTCTGTCAAGCGCTGCCTCTGGCTCATTTTTTTCAATACTTTCTTTAATTGATTTTGCAAGGAGCTTAAAATCCCTGTCGTCACTATTTGGTTGAATTGCATCAATATGTTCAACAATGCTCTCTTGCTTTAATCTTTCTGATATTTTAACGCATTCCTTATATAGATTTTCATCATTCCGAGGATCAATTTCTCCTGTGTGAACTTTCGATAACCAATAGTCACAGAACGCTGAAAGTAATTTCCCAAATGTATAGTTCGACTCTGTTTTGATAAATTGTCTTAGTCGATTTGCCTTTGAGTTTGATGCGTAATGATATTTCTCGTTGTTAATGTCAAGTCCAGTTACTTCTCCAACAAATTCTTGAAAAGTCCTATCTGAAAAGTCCATGACATATCCGCTCTTCATTCCAAGGAAGGTTTCAATATTGGCACGTTCAATGTAGGTCAGGTCAGCCATTACTCTATCTGGAAAAGCAATTTAGTTAGTTAACCGAAACTCTTGGCTCTTTTGCTTGCTTTGGTGTCGCGCGGGAATGAGCGGCAAGCAAATGTGCCAATGTTCGAAGCACCGAATCTGTCCCGCGGCATTGTGCATAACATTTCGCTATAAGCCATTATGGCTTATATTTCCTTATTACTGCTCCTGTCAAGTTATTACCAACTGGCCCAAGAACTACTGCCAGACTCGATATTTCATTACCAGAGAGTTTTATCATCAAACTAAAATAAGAAATTAAAATGACTATAGAAATGGATTAATGATGAGCATTCAGCATCAATACTTCTCAATCATATCCAACGTCTCTTCTTTCAGATCTACATTCTTAATTGTATACCGAATGTGTCTGCTGCCGATCATCAGGATCACCAAACCAACGAATGTACAGAATGCCATGACGGCTGTCATCGGCACAGGTGTCTCGGCATTTAACAGGCCAACGGCTGCAGAGGCTAATGAACCAACACCCATCTGTAACGCGCCCATGAGCGCCGATGCACTGCCAGCTTCTTTTGTGAAGGGCGCCATGGATAATGCCGCAGAGTTTGGAAAACTGAAACCCTGACAACTAAGAAATAGAAATATCAAAAAGATGGTGCCGTACAATCCAAGCAAATCCGTGGCAGTTCCCGCCACAAGCACAAGACCAACGATTGTCTGGGTGATTAGAACGGCTTTCATGATCTGTTCGCTGTCATATTTTTTGAGCAGCACGTTGTTCAACTGGCTGCTGGTAATCAGTCCTACGGCGATCAACGCAAAGATCCAACCGTATTGCTGCTCGGTGACGCCGTAAAACTTCATGAACACAAAGGGTGAACCCGCGAGGTACGCAAATAAACCTGCCGAGGAAATTCCGCCGGCAAAAGCGTAAGTTGAGAATTGCGCGTCTTTCACTACGGTTACAAAACTCGATATGATCGCCTTAGGCCTCAAGGAGAAATCAGGATCCGGTGCCTTGCTTTCTTTCAAACGGAAGATCACGGCTATCAAAATAAGAACGGCAACGACGGTAAGGATACTAAATACATAACTCCACCCGAATGCTGCGATAACATAACTTCCAACGGTGGGGGCAAGGATCGGTGAAACGCCCAGCACTAAAATGAGCAGCGAAAATATTTTAGCATTTTCATTCAGCGGAAAGACATCGCGTACGATCGCACGTGGCGCCACCATGCCAACACAACCACCCAGCGCCTGAAACAACCGGAACACGATCAGCATTTCAATCGAAGTCGATAAAGCGCAACCCACGGACGCCACCACGTATAGGCAAAGTCCGATGATCAACGGATTCTTTCTGCCGAACCGGTCAAGCAGCGGCCCGCAGAATAACTGCCCGAAGCTGATGCCGATAAAAAAACTGGATAATGAATAGGACACATAATCTACGGAAGTATGAAGATCATGCGCGATGGCCAGAAAGCCAGGCAGATACATATCGATCGAGAAGGGTCCGATGGTGGATAGCAGGCCTAAAATCAGTATGAGAATAAAACGTTCGCCTTTTTTCAAGTTGGTAAGTGTTAATTCAAATCGTATAAATAAATTATCGGTGGTTGTAATCCCTGCAGAAAGAATTTACGAAAAAACAAAGAACGATTATATCGTCAGGAAAGATTCACCAGTTGTAAAATAAAAACAAAAAGAGAGACAACCGCCATCAGGCTTATGATCAGGAACGCCATTCCTTTACCTTTCAGGTCCGCGTGTGCTAAAGGGATAAGTTCAAAAATTTTGAACAACGTTTTGGTAGCACGCCAGGAGAAAACAATAAACAGCCCGAATGAAACGGCAAGGCCGGCCCATAAAAATATTTCATTACCGGTTGATATTGAATAGGCGACAAATAAAGAAATCAATCCTGAAATGCCACCGGATAATAATGCTGTCTTCGCTTTGCTTCCGATAAAGATTACTGAAACAATTCCACAGGTTATCAGAAAAATGCCGTAAAAATAAAGTAGTGGAATGACAATGGAATGATTCATAGATGAAAGCTGTTGCCCTAAATATACCAGTTTATAAGCAAGAGCTTTACGGTGTGGGCCTGCAATTCAATTTTCTTTTACTTCAATTTAAATCGTTGGCCGGCAGTGGATACGGATGCGACATTAAAGAAACCTAATACAGGGGATCCTTTCGCGTTTTCATTTGAAATGTTGGTCGACACATTGGCTAACGGTGTCGCGAACAGTTCGGAGAATCCGCCAGGACGGTCAGTTTGCGTGGCGACTTCGTTCAGGTAATTAAACGCGGCTACAGATATGGAGTTGATTTGAACATTCAAAGAATCTCCAGGCTCTATGGGTGACAACGTTTTGGTATCGTCCTTCGGGTCTTTGTCATTTGCGTTGATCCCTCTTCGTATCGGAACAATAAAGGTAACACCATCTGCATCCGCTCCGGCAGCATTACCGGCATCATACGCTATATTGATTTCGCTCGGCTTGTCCAATAAGATTCCATTTTTATACGTCCGGATCCAATAGGTATCACCGGCCCCGGCAGGATCGGTACTCCAAAATTCCGCTCGGTAAAATGGATCTTTATCTGAAGGCGAGCGCCCGGGCCTGTCATCTTCGTCGAACGTGATGCTGTCGATCTGTGGAACACGTCCCATTTTCGAAATCGATGTAAATGTTTCTCCATCGACCTGGACCGATAATGTATACGTTTTTCCCACCGTTCCAAACGTCTCATTCGACTGCGGTTTCCAAACGTAATCTCCTGCTGTATTATCATCTTCAATAAAGGAATAGGCCTTTCCATCATTATCGGTCACCGTAACGGTAGCACCCGATACGCCCGGAGGAAGTGAGTTCTCGAAATACGGTTGTGTTTTCGTAAGCATGATAACCTGATTCTCTGCTTTGTTGTTGATCCATGCATCAACCACGAGTACGGAACTCGCATCTTCCAGCTTCGGATAGATCCTGTCTTCGCACGAGGTTATTACCACCGTAATGATCAGTAAAGCGAAAATGTTTTGTATGTAGTTTCTGAATTTCATGGATTTCAAAATTTAAAATTGTAAGATATGGAAGGAATGATGCTTCCAACAATTGATAATTGCGTAGCCTGCGACGGTATTGGTTGGCCGGCCGGAACACGCGTATCGCCTTGTGAGAAATAAATAGAGAAAGGATTTCTTCTGGCGTAAACATTATAAAAGGACAACACCCAGTAATCGGTATTTTTTCGCGCCTTACCGTGCTTCATCGTTTTTCCCTCCAATCGGAAAGAAATGTCGAGACGGTTATAACTTGGTAATCGTACGTTGTTCCGGGAGTCGCCCGCATTGTAGGGAATAAGAATTCCTTGTTCTACATAACGTGATGTGGGAAAGGTTGTGGGCGTACCGGAAATATAAACAAAGTTGGCCGAGACAGACCACCGTTTGTTGATGTCGTAAAAGGCAACAACTTTTACATTGTGTCGCTGATCATAGCGTGTGGGATACCATTCACCACGATTGATTCCGTCGACTTTTAATTCTGTCTTACCTAACGTATAACTTACCCACCCATTCAGCCTTCCTTTCTTTTTCTGAAAATAGGTCTCAATACCATACGCTCTTCCTTGCCCGCTTAGCAAATCTCCCTCGAGATAGCGGTTGATAAGCAAACTCGCGCCATCGATATAATCGATCTGATTTTGTGTGTACCGTAAATATCCTTCCACGGAGAATTCATATAAACGATCTTCCCCGATCTCTTTAAAGTATCCAAGTGTAAATTGATCGCCGATCTCGGGTTTGATATTATTTGAACTTGGTGTCCAGACATCCAATGGGTTGGAGGCTGTTGTGTTGGAGATCAAATGAAGATACTGTGCCATCCGGTTGTAACTACCTTTTATAGAACTGGTCTCGGTTGTTTGCACTTTGAAAGAAAAGCGTGGTTCCCAATTGTTGTATTGCACAATCGGTTTTCCACTTCCGTAATGTGCTTCACTTTTCACAGATTTTCTAAAACCCGGGATCGTATCACTATACGAATAGACCGTGCCCGGTCCGTAATACTGGAAGTTTGAAAAACGTACTCCGTACTCAATAGAAAGAGCATCACTCAATTTTTGACTGTTACCGATGTGAAGTGCCGTTTCCAAATTATATTTTTTCTCCAGGCTGACATCGACTAACGCGCCACCGGTCGTGCCGTAGGCATTGGCAGGTTCAAACGTGTAATACGTAGCATCGCCACCAAAATTCAACTCATTATTGCTGTTGATAAAATACGTGAACTGAGGCCTGAGAATAAAATTTGAAATAGAAGAGTTCCATGTAAAATTGTTCTTATCATCTTTACCGAACTGCAGATGATAATCATACTTACTGTAGACGAATGTCATATTGGAGAATAGCCGTTCATTAAAAAGATGATTCCACCGGAGGGTAGACGTTGCATTGCCCCAGCTAAACCCCTGAGTTTTATCAAACCTGAAAACATCGCGTCCGAAATAACCGGACAGGTATACTTTGTTTTTACGGTTGATGTTATAGTTTGCTTTTAATGTGAGGTCATAAAAATTCAACGCTCCTCCGTTCTTCAAAAGTGGAAGGAAGGGTCGTGCCAACACATCGATATACGACCGTCGCGCAGCAATAATGAAGGATGCTTTGTCTTTGATGAGCGGGCCTTCTATTGCTAAACGACTAAAGATGGAACCGACACCGCCGGTCGCTTCAAATTTTTTGCTGTTACCTTCTTTCATTCTCACGTCCAGGATGGAAGCAAGCCGGCCTCCATAACGCGATGGAATAGCGCCCTTATAAAGTTTAGTGTCTTTTACGGCATCCGGATTAAACACAGAGAAAAAACCGAACAAGTGCGATGAGTTATATACGGGCGCTTCATCCAGTAACACCAGGTTTTGCCCTACACTTCCTCCACGAACGTTGAAACCTGAGGCGCCTTCACCAACGGTGCTCACACCCGGCAACAACATCAGGCTTCGGATGACATCCGCTTCACCCATCAGCATGGGCACCCTCGAAATCGTTTTAATGTCCATGTGGTTGGTGCTCATTTCCGTATTCCGAACGGTTGGCTCATCAACTTCTGATTCGACGACTACTTCCTCCAGTTGTTTGCTTTCGGAAACCAATTCGACATTGAGCTGTGTATTGCTTTCGAGTGTTACAGTTTTGGTTACACTTGTATAGCCCATACTGGTAATAATAACCGTGTACGTGCCGGCGGGTAATGTAATGGAGTAAAATCCATACTCATTGGTCAATTCGCCATTGTTGATCTCTTTAATATAGACAGTAGCCCCTATCAAAGCTTCTCCGTTAGCAACATCTTTGATATAGCCGTTGATGGTTGATCTGTTTTGTGACTGAGCAGGGTGGAGTATACTGGAGAAAGCAATCAGGGTAATGAGTACGTACAAAAATTTCATAGAAATAATTTAGTATGCTAATAATCAGGGTAAAGACAATTCAACAACACATGGCCCCTATCTGTCCAACGAATTTATTTGGTAAATCATATTGTAATAAATGCAAAAATAGTGGCGAAGGTATTGATTAAAATTCCGGAATGATGTCACTTTTGTAGATATGTAGAGAATGTTCGCGTAAAATTACTGTGTAGACGCAAAACAGGACGTCATTGTTACGCAGGCATTATATTTATAAATGATTTTCATACGTTGAAACGAATATTGTAACATTCATAGCATCACTATAAAACCTGAATTATATGAATACCAAAGTATGGTTAATTACTGGCTGTTCGACCGGATTTGGTCGCGAACTCGCGCAATTAGTCTTAAAATCGGGCTATAGAGCCGGGGTGGCGTCAAGGAATCCAAATGATATAAAAGATATTGTCGAAAGCTACCCGGATACCGCTGTTGCTGTCAAACTTGACGTGACAAAAGAAGCGGAGATCAAAACTGCCGTCGAACAGGTCAGGCAGAAATTCGGAACGATTGATGTACTGGTGAACAATGCGGGCATTGGCTATTTTGGTGCCATCGAAGAGAGCGAGGAGGAAGAAATACGCAGGATGTTCGAGATCAATTTCTTCGGATTGGCAAACATGACAAAGGCCGTGCTTCCGCTGATGCGGAAAAAAAGAAGCGGGCATATTGTAAACATAGCTTCGATCGGCGGACTGGTAGCCTTCCCGGCTGTTGGCTTTTATAATGCAACAAAATTCGCCGTTGTCGGTTATTCGGAAGCACTCGCGAAAGAAACTGCGCACCTGGGCATTCACGTAACGATCATTGCGCCCAGTGGTTTCCGGACGGACTGGGCCGGACGATCTGCTAACAATAGTAAAATTGTTATTGACGATTATGCCGATACAGCCGGTGCTAATAAAAATAACATCAGGGGTTATAGCGGAAAACAACCGGGCGATCCTCAGCGTGCAGCAAAAGCGATCGTAAAAGCTGTGGAATCAGAAAACCCGCCATTGCGATTATTGCTGGGTGTCGCGGCCTTAAAAGGTGCGCGCAATAAACTTGAACAATTAAAGACAGATTATGATGCCTGGGAAGAGACGACAATAAATGCAGATTTTCCACAGGAAAGCTGAGAAATAAAATTCAACTGTTAATTCCAATTCAATGTTAAAGCTGAACCATTGGCGGTAACGTATTTACCCGTTGCTAAATCGACATGTGCCTTGCCATCGCAAGCATTATGAAATTCAAGTGTTATGTTTCCAAGATCCACAGATGACCCGGAAGCCTGAAGGTTCTGTATGAATGCAACGCCACTCGAGGGATTTTGCGAACACTGTGAATAGGAAAATTTTGTCTGGATCAAAGCGTGATACAACACGCCTCCGGAATTACTGTTGGCCTCAACGATCTGTCCTCCGCCGTTGATCTCATAGGCATCATCATAGGCATCTGATAATGTATTTTTTTGATCAATATCAATGAACCAGACATTTTGTGTTATGGCCGTAAAGGCATCTGTCGGATAGGGTTGATTCGCACGGTTGAGCTCCGCATCGAATTTAGGTTTGGACAAACTGAGGTCCAACAGTGTATCGGAACCCTCACCGATGATTATATCCTGCTTCGCAAAGATCGTCGTCAGCTTTCCTGTTAACTGATCTTTGATGACCGGTACAGTATACAAGCCATAAAATTTAGATTGGGATGTAAAAATATCAATGTCAGCAAAGATGATGGAGATAACACCACCGTTAGTATTCCAGAGGCCGGCGATATAAATATCACCTGTGTTATGATTGAAAGGAACAGGTGTGGAGTTTGTTACCGCAACGTGCAGCAGACCGGCTGAAGAATATCCATCTTTTGTACTTTTTGAAAAAGTTACATTATCCGGTAAAGGCTGGCCTGTAAAAGCGCTGTTGGCAATGGACGCACAATAGCCAATGGCGGCCGATGTTTTAAAACCCTGCTCCAGCGGCGTGAGTTCGGGGCCCTGGGTGAGTTCCGAAAGTTTCTTGCAGGAAGTAGGAACAAGAAGGGTTAGCAGGAGAACTATAATGTTAAGATTGCGCATATCCTTAATTACAAATAAACCCTCAAAGTAACACGTAATACAGGTTATCAATATAGGTCGGTGTGAGGGTTTTATTGCAAGAATCTTCAATTATTGCAACTCTTTCAATCCGCAATTGGTTTAAAAGCAATTAAAAACCAAACCGAACCTATGAACACAACGATCGACACCAAGGAACTCTTCATTAAAATGGCCGTTAGCGCCTGGGAGATTCAAAATTCAAGAGTTACAAAACTTCTGGATACGCTTTCCGATCAGCAACTATCAGCAGATACGGCGCCGGGAAGAAACAGCGGCAAATACCTTATCGGACATCTCGCTGCGGTAAGCGACAATCTTTTTCCGCTCTTGGACTGGGGAGAAAAATTATATCCTCAACTTGATGTTATCTTCCTGAAAAATCCAGACAAATCAGATCTGGAAACGCCATCGCTTTCCGACCTACGGGAATATTGGAAAGCAATCAATGCAGCGATCAATACGCACATAAGTAAAATGTCGACGGACGAATGGTTTGCCAAACACACAGCAATATCTGATGAAGATTTCGCAAAAGAACCGCATCGGAATAAACTGAATATTCTCATCAACAGAACAAATCACACCAGTACTCATCTGGGGCAGCTTATTTATCTCAGTCCAAAGAAAAATCAAGATTAAACAATTTCAGCTCGCCGGAAGTTGCAAACCATGAAACTTCCGGCGATCTTGGAATCGTTAACCTGAATTGCATCATCATGGAAAAAATTTTTCTGTTTTGCATCACGCTGATGTGCTGTAGCCTGGCTGTTAATGCACAGTCTATGACGGACGTTGAACGAAGCTTCCTCGTAAAGCATCTGATCGATACAAAGAACTATCTACATAACGCTGTCGACGAGCTAAGCGAAACACAACTAAATTTTAAGGCAAGCCCAGAACGCTGGTCTATTAAGGAATGCATTGAGCACATTGCCAATACCGAGATATTGGTCGCTCAGAAAAACACCGAGCTAATCAAACAACCCTCCAATCCTGAAAAAAGAAGCGAGGTAAAAAATACAGATGCACAGGTAATAAATATCTTACTCGATCGTAGCTCAAAAAGAAAAGCACCTGAAATTCTAAAGCCAGGAAAATATACAACGGCAGAAGCAGCTTTGCTCGCGTATGATCAGCAACGTGACAAAACCATTGAATACTGTAAAACTACGCGTGACGATCTGCGAGATCATCTGGCACCACACGTGTTTTTAGGAATGATGGATGCGTATCAATGGTACCTGTTGGTAGGTGCCCATCAAAAGAGGCATACGCTCCAAATCGAGGAAGTGAAGGCCGAGGAGAATTTTCCTAAGAAATAAGTTAGGATTCTCCAGGCTCCATAGCCTAAAGAAAAATACAAAAAGAAGAAGGGGTCTTTTATTTGAATCAATAGTTAGTGCGTCAATAAAATAAAAATCTTTCGTTGATAATTTTTAATCTCATGGATGCACCTGCAATATGCTAGCCAAGCATATCGGACCATGGCTTGATAAAGAAGCCGGCCACTTTGTTTTCTTTATCCAACACTACTCTGATCTCCAGTTTTGTATTGCTTTTCGAAAACGTTCCTTTGTATCGCAAAATAGTATATTGAGAATTGCTCTTTTGCGTCCAGGCTTCCACGTACTCCACGCGTTCATACTCTCCGTTCTTTTCCTTTACCTGATTATAAACATTTTTTTGAACATCGGGGGTAAGCGATTTTTTCATCTCATTCGTTCCGTCGGTAGTAAATTCATATGCTTTTCCGCTTTTAAGCGCTGCGTAAAACCGATCTGAAAAATCCTTGGCAATTTTTATTTTTTCCTGGCTGACATTTTCATTCGATAGCTTTTGAAAATCCTGTGAAGTCTGACTGCAGCCCGATAATGAATAGAGGGTGATGATAGAAAAAAAAGTAGTCTTAATAATTGTTTTCATATGGTTAGGTTTTTTTATAGTGTTAATAGAAAATAAATAAACATTCTGGCAACGATCTCCGATAGGAACAATCCGGCGATAAAAGAACCTATAAGACGCGGAGCCTTTACGTTACACGATATCTTATACCCGTGGAACATCAAGGCAACACACCACACGACCATCGCCACATGCAAAACAAACAACACGTACATGTTCGGAGAATTGACCGGGAAACTTTTGAAAGCCGGGATCAGACGCACAACCGGGAGAATGATTAGCGGTGATCGCGCTATTCCCTGTGTTCCGAACACATCAATCATGCGAATGGACGATTTTGAAAATAAGATTCCGAAGCAAAACAAAATCAACGCAGCGGTTATCCAATGAATAAAATGTTCGAGAAAGTAGACCGCAAAAATGGTGTCGCTCGCAAAATTTATATTGACGAGACCATAATTATGTGTTCCCGTAATAAAACATAACCAGGCAGTACACGCCACAACAACGATGGAAATCAACAACGATTTGATGCCGGCGATATACGTGAAAGGATTGTAAAGTACTTGCATTTTGTTCACCTGCATATCGTCATTTTATTTTTTCGATGATCTCATCCAGGATGTTGCGCACCGTTGGGTAACTATAACCCATCTGTTGGGCCATAACTTTTAAGCTCCCGCTGGCTTTCACAAACTCTATAATTATTTGCTGATCTTTTAAGTCAAGTTTAGCCAACGCCGGCAGCTCATACTGGCCGTTAACCTCCGTTTCACACTTCTCACAATGAAGTTTTACAACCCTCAATGACTCATTGCAGCTCGGGCATTTTAGTGGGAGTTTCTTTTCCATGACTTATTTTACTTAAACAAAGTAATGGATTACTTAAATAATATTCAACTATAGTTAAATATTATTTACTTATTTTTTAATAAAACGAAATAATTATGCATTTCTACCCCCCAGAGGCACCTTAGGACAGGCCAATAATATTATCTAATCGCCTGAAATAAGGCTTTTTTAAACTCGTCCGGGATTTCAATGTGCGGAACGTGGCTCGAGTTTAGTTCGATAAGCCTCGCTCCCGGAATTTTTGATGCTGTTTGTTTTCCAAGTTCAGCATAATTGCCATGCTGTCTTTTTTGCTCATCGTCCAATTTGTCTTTGCCTACGATAGTTCTGTCGTTTGTTCCAATGATGAGGACTGTTGGTACTTTTAATAATGAGAATTCATACACGACGGGTTCTTCATAGATCATTTCGTATGTCATGGCCGATACTTTCGCATAGCGTGGAAAATCCGAACTGTTGCTTACGCCACTTGCAATGGTAACCAGCCAATCATATTCAGGCTTCCATTGAGGGAAGTAAGAGGATTGATAATATTTTTTCACGCTCTCCCGTGTCGCCTTGATCTCAGTCTTGTATTGCTGTTCAATGCTTACGTAAGGAACGAATGTTCTGTAGTCTTCCAGACCGATCGGGTTTTCAAGGATAAGTTTTTCAACTTTTTCCGGAAACAATAAAGCAAACCGGGTTGCCAGCATGCCACCCATGGAATGACCCAGCACGATCGTCTTTTCTATTTTAAGCGTGTCTAATAATTTTTTATTTTGCATGGCAAGCTGATGAAAACTGTAATGAATGTAAGGCTTGCTTGACTTGCCAAAACCAATCTGATCGGGAACAATGACGCGATAACCTGCTTCTGTTAGAAACCGGATTACTGCGGTCCAGTAATAGCCGGCAAAGTTCTTGCCGTGAAATAGAATTATTGTATGACCATTCGATTTTGCCGTTGCCGGCACATCCATATACGCCATCCTCAACGCCTGCTGTTCGATGGTTGTCGGAAGAAATTTTATTGGATAGCCATACCGCACATTCTCCAATGTGATGGACAACGTATCGTTCTGCGCAAACAAAGTCAATGTTGTAAAGAGTAATGCGATGCAAAAATATATTTTCTTCATAAATTTATGGGGATGACATCGTAATGACTTCTTTCTGAAGCAAGGATTTGCATGCCCGAATATTATCGATGGCATTTCCATACATAGTGTTGTTGAAATAAATATAGTTGGTCTCGGCTCGTCTACTCTTTATTTCATTCAATACCGAACCGAGCTTATCAGCATCATACAGTGATTTGTAAAGTTCAGGCACGCCGTGAAAGCGGTAATACAAAACATCACTTGTTTTATGAACAGAGTCCGGAAGAGACGGGTGACTGATGCTGCAGAATGTTATTTTATTTTCTCGCAAGGATTTGTAAACTTCGTCTTGCCACCAGCTGGCATGTCTGAACTCCATCACATTTGTAAAAGCTGGATCAAGCGCTTTGATAATAGCCTGCAAACCTTGTTCAGTAAATGCAAAAGAAGGCGGAAGCTGGAATAAAATGCAACCTAATTTCTCCGACAACCCTTCGCGTACAAGATCATAGAACTCATGAACATCGGATAGCACGTTCGTGAATTTTTTATAGTGGGTGATCATCCTGGGAGCTTTAACCGAAAATTTGAAATTCTCAGGACTTTTACCGTACCAGTTTTTCAATTGTGTGAGCTTCGGCAAACGATAAAATGTTCCGTTCAATTCCACCGTATCAAAATGCCCGCAATAATATTCGAACCACTTGCTAGATGGAAGGCCTTTAGGGTAGAACGTTTCTTTCCATTCAGGGTAATAAAATCCGGAGGCACCAATTTTCCATTCCATAGTTTAAATTGATAAAAGTCCGAAAGTCAGTAAAGACCGAAAGTCCGAAAGTCAGAAAGTAGAAAATACAGTAAGTCAAGTTATGAACATGCGAATCCTTTAACATAGTTGATATAATCTTACCCTCTAAATTCCCCATTAAAACTTTCGGTCTATGGACTTTTCTTCCGTAGTTTCCGGCTACTTTCTTTCGGTCTTCCGGACTTCGGGCTCTTCTTTCGGACTTCCGACTTACTGACTTCCGGACTTATACTTATGAAGCCTTCTTCAAACTTGCCTTTAACTGCGACATCAAATCATCAGACTTCCGGTGTGTTACTTTTAGGGGTGATTGTTTGATCACCTTACCTTTGCCCTTTGCCTTGATGAGTTTAAGTAATTCGTCTGTGTAGGTGTCTTTATATTTTTCGATGTTAAATTTTGTGGTAAGCTGATCGATCAATGTCATCGCCATTTTCATTTCCCCCGGATTGGCTTTGGCATTGCGGGGTATGTTAAGCCCGGAGGTATCTCTGATCTCCTGAGCGAACCGTATTTTATTTAGCACGAGAACGTCCTGATAAGGTTTGATCACACAAAGATGTTCCTTATTTCTTAACACAAAATTTCCCAATGCTGCTTTGCCACTTTTATGCAGTGCTTCCCGTAACAAATTATAAGCCTTCACACCCGATTTATCAGGCTGCAGATAATAGGGAACTTCAAAGTATATGCTATCGATCTCTTTTTCCTCCACAAAATTTAGGATCTCGATGACCTTACTCTTCTTCGGGCTGGCTTGTTCAAAATCTTTATCGTCGATAATCACGTATTCACCTTGATATTTATAGCCTTTCACGATGTGATCGTACGGTATTTCCTTTCCCGTATTCTCGTTTACGCGTTTGAATTTTATATGCGCGTGATCACGTTGATCCAGCATATCAAGATCCAGATCACTCTGCTGCGAAG
>JGI24890J29729_1000499_pt1 | contig 24057 bp, 28 predicted proteins | sample FreactcultureFD7_FD_29729 | JGI IMG/M metagenome (IMG submission 29729)
GGTCCGAGTGTGCGTGACCCCCAACTGGCTCCCCCCATAAAAAAAATACGTATTTCTGTGTTACCATGTGGTTTTAGGTTATAGAGGGTAGTATGGATACTGTAGAGATAGAGGTTGGGATACCTACTCCCAAACGCCTACCGGCGTTGCCGTATACGCAGGTACAGGTGGGTGAGAGTTTTTTGGTAGTTGATAGGGTGATGCGTACTGTGTTGAACTTGAATTACAAGATGGGGAAGAAGTTAGGGAGAAAGTTCACGTGCAGGACGGAGGAGAAGGGCATCAGAGTGTGGAGGATTGCTTAAGGCAGTCTAGGCGGCGGTATGCGCGGGAGATGAACAGGGCTATTTTGTGCCGCACGAAGGTGCAGAAGTTGCAGTTGGTACAGGATTGGAAGCGGGATTATTCGCCGTTGATGGTGAAGGAGTTGATAGCGTGTGCCAAGGAAAAGAGTGTGATGGCTGCGATTTCTAATTGGGATGTAGATAACTGGGGTAAGAAGTGAAATTTAATCTACAGCAGTTTTATACCTTTTGTTCTCAGTTGAAGATTGAGACGAAGGAGAAGGGGCTACGCAAGCTAGACCGGATGTTGGGTACGCAGACCTATGTCATGGACGAGATTGCCAGTGGTCTTGAGGAAGATATCCATTTCTTTGTTATTTTGAAGGGGAGGCAGCTTGGAATTACTACCATTTCTTTGGCACTGGATTTGTATTGGCACTTTACTCATGCTGGCTTGGGTGGAACTCTAGTTACGGATACTGAGGAAAACCGAGATATGTTTCGCGGCACGTTGTCGGCGTACATGGAAGGTTTGCCTAAAGAGTACAAGATTCCCCTGGTCAACCATAACCGTACACAGTTGACGTTGAAGAACAGAAGTCGCTTGTTCTATCAGGTGGCAGGAACACGCGCTAAGGGTGGTTTGGGGCGCGGTAAGGGCATTACGTTCTTGCATGGTACTGAGACATCATCGTGGGGAGATGAAGAAGGTTTGGCCTCTCTGTTGGCTTCCTTGGCTGAAACCAATGATGACCGGTTGTATATCTTTGAAAGCACTGCGCGTGGTTTTAATATGTTCCATGATATGTACACCACAGCTAAGAGAGCGCGTACACAGAAGGCTATCTTTTGTGGCTGGTGGCGCAATGAGTTTTATTCTGCAAGCCCTGACTCAGATGTGTACAAGACTTATTGGGATGGCAAGCTCACCGTTGAGGAAAAGGAATGGACCAAGGACATTAAGAAGTTATACAACTTTGAAATCAATAGCCGCCAAATGGCGTGGTGGCGTTGGAAGTTATTTGAAGGCATGAAGGACGATAGCTTGATGTATCAAGAGTTTCCTCCTACTGAAGACTATGCCTTTGTGATGACGGGTACGAGCTTCTTTAGTAATGCCAGATGTACAGATGCCATGAAGATTGCTAAGAAGATTAGCTTTGACAGCTACCGTTATGTGATGGGAAGTTACTTTCATGATACGCAAGTGGTTAAGAGTACGGAGCGTCTGGCTACGCTCAAGATTTATGAAGAACCCGTTGAACAGGGTTATTACGTTATTGGTGCTGACCCTGCTTATGGAAGCAGTGATTGGGCTGACCGTTTTAGCATACAAGTCTTCCGAGTCTACGCAGATGCAATGGAACAGGTCGCGGAGTTTGCTACCTCAGAAATGAACACCTATCAGTTTGCTTGGGTGATTGCCCACCTAGCAGGTGCTTACAAAAACTCTACCTTGAACCTTGAAGTCAATGGTCCAGGTCAGGCGGTGATTAACGAACTGCGTAACCTGAAACGCCAAGCCGCCAGTATGGGCGGGGTAATGGGTAATGACCTGATGAACGTCTACGGTTCAATGCAACAATACATTTGGCGCAGAAATGACACGTTAGGCGGTATGAGTAACAGCATTGGCTGGCTGACTACTCAGCAATCAAAAGAACGTATGCTCACTTACATGAAAGATTACTTTGAACGCGGCATGATGGATATATTCTCTATGGAACTCATTGACGAAATGAAGACCGTAGTGCGCGACCAAGGCAGCATTGAAGCGACAGGCCGCAACAAAGATGACCGCGTCATAGCCGCTGCACTGGCAGCAGCCGCGTATGCGGAACAAGTAGCCCCACGTTTGATTGCCGCTAAGATTAGTCGTGAAACTAACCGTAAAGAGGAATCAATGACTTCAGGCGAGAAAGCAGTTAGCCGTGGCGTTTCTGATTACCTAAAGAAATTAGGCATCTATGGACAGACCAAAGCCAATACCTAAAGCAGAACTCTTGCTCATCATGGAACGCTTTATTGCTGACCATGACCGAGGTATCAGTATGGCCTTGTTCGCAGACATGGCAGGCTTAAACAAAGATTTTTTGTTAGACGTTTTTAAACGTAAAACAGAACCGCTTTCTGAACGCACTCAAATAAGAGTAAGCCGCGCTTATCAAAACTATAAGGACGGCTATGTTCGTATTATGCAAAACCGTGACCGTTCTAAGTTTGTAGAGTACCGGCGAGAGCCAGATAAAGTTGTTGTACGTTCGCAGAAGATAGCGTTAGTTGATGGCAGGCTTCAAATTCAGGTAGGGTTGAGAAACCCTAGAGACTATTCAAGGGGATGATATGGTGCTTAAAGATTATAAATGTCCGACACATGGTTATTTTGAGAGTGATGTTGCAAGTTGCTTTTCTGATGGTTGTGAGGCAAATGTTATGCGTGTGCATCTTACTGCGCCTAGTATCAAGTCAGAGCGTTCCAAAAGGGCTGATAAGACCGCGAAGCAGTTGGCTATCGACTTTAAAATGACTAACATTAAAACCACCCGTGAGGGTGAAAACCAATCTGGTTACTTTACTAGAAATAACACACCGCCTGAACCACAAGAACCGAGGCCAGGTGATTCTGCTATTTGGGGTGGCAATGTGAATGGCTTGAATATGAAGTCACTTTTATCTGGACGTGCGGTACAATCTGTGCGAGGGGAACCCGTAGGATTAAAACCCAGTGAGGCCGGTAACTTGACCGGACCAAAAACCGCGAGTTATTTACCGGACCACGAAAACCTGAAGATTAAATAATGCGTATACCTGACAAACTAGAAGAACGTGAACAGTTCTACAAGGACTTAATCCAAAAGTGTATGGTGAGTCTTGAAGAACGTAAGGGTGATTATTCCTCGCTGCGTGCCTTCTATTTGTTTGGTAGCGGACCAGAAGACAGTCCCGCTATCTTTAATAAGATATACCCACACATTGATACGCTGACTAGCTTTTTATATTCAGCAGAGACTACGCGTTTTACCATCAACTTAGGTGCGTCTGTCAGCAATCTTGAAGAACGCAAAGTTCCGCGTTTGACCGGTGCTTTAAATGATGAGTGGTTAAACTCAAACGCAGACCAAGTATTCTCAACCGCCCTAACTTGGGCGCTGGTCTTTAACACCACCTTTGTCAAACTGGTCTACAACAACGGCATACATCCGTTCTTAATTGAACCAAGTGCAATGGGTGTTTTGCGAGAAGATACACCGTACACTGACCGACAAGAAGCTATTGTCCAGACATATTACATAACAAAATCAGAGCTTTACAATAGGTTGTACAGCCATCCACGGCGTGATGAAATTGTACAACGTATTACGATGGCGTATAACTCGCGCACTGAAGACATACCGGAAGGTATTGACCGCATCATTATGAGTCAAACCAACCCTACCCTATACGGTACGGTTAATTTAGATTTGTATGGTCAAAACCGATACAAGGCGCGTGTTGCCGAACCTACGGCAAAGATGCAAGAGTTGTGGGTATGGGATGATGATATTCAGGATTATCGTGTCGTGACTATGTGCGACCCGGATGTAGTTATTTATGACCGTCCAGGTGCAAGCGTATTTTTGAAAGGTGAATTGCCGTTTATACAGATTTGCCCTAATCCTCAGTATGATTATTACTGGGGGCAGTCAGAAGTTCAAAAGCTAGTGTTCTTGCAACAGCTACGCAACGGACGAATGACAGAGATTCTCGACTTGTTAAGCAAGCAGGTATCTCCTCCTACCGCGCTATCTGGCTTTACAGGTATCTTAGACGAGAAAAACTTTGCGCTTAATCGGCCTGGGGGCCTTCTTACCACGGATATGCCGAACGCAAAGGTTGACCGTTTGGCTCCAAATATGCCGCCAGACTTGTTTGAAGTCATACATGAGTGTGATGCTATGTTTGCAGAAGCCTCTGGTATTAGTTCTATCTTGTCTGGACGCGGCGAGCAGGGCGTTAGAAGTGCGGGTCATGCTTCACAATTGGCTAGATTAGGTAGTTCAAGGGCTAAAAAACGCGCTTTAATCGTTGAAGATAGCCTAGAGAAAGTTGCTACGTTGTATATGAAGTTGATGCAAGCGTATGACAAAACGCATTTCTTGGATGAATACAACACGCCATTCATACCAGAACAATTTACTAAAGATTATGTGGTAAAGGTAGACGCACACTCAAATAGCCCAATATTTATGGAAGATTCGAGGCAGTTGGCGTTTAATCTCTATAAAGCTCAAGCAATTGATAAAGAGTCTTTACTTGACTTATTAGAACCACCGATGAAACAATTGCTCAAGGAAAAATTAGCGAAGCGTGAAGCTCAAGAGAAGAAGAATCCACCTCAAGAGAAAGCGCAACCTAAACTGGAGGTCGGTGGTGGCGAAGCAAAGTAATACACAACCTAAAGCAGACCAGCCAAGAGTAACAACGGAGTCGTTGAAATCTTTGAGCGCTCCATCAAATTTGCAATACAGGAACCAAGGTGTTAAGTCACTTAATCGTTCTGGAAGTAGAAGTGGTGGCAGAGACTATAGCAGGGGATAACCGTAATTAATGGAGAGTACAAATGTACAAAGCTCACAAACGCGGTCGTAAGACCAGACGGTAATCCCGAAAGGGACGAGGGGTATGGCTGACTTCCCCCTATAAGTTGGCCGCTGCTAACTGGAGACTCCATCATGGCACGCATGAAACGTAAAGGCCGCAAGGCACGCAAATAATTCCTGGGGGGTGGGAATTTTAAAAAATCACCCCCACTAATTTTGAGAGGATGACATGAGTGTACCGCCAGACCAGTTGATGAAATTAATGGGAAGCAAAAAAGGTTTAGGACCTGCCGCTGCTCCCATTCCAATGCCACCTGTTGAAGATTCAGCAAGCATGGGTGATTCTTCAACTGCTCCTATGGCGTCACCTATGTCTACCCCTGAACCTAAGATGGGCAACCGTGAAGGCGCGCTAGTCAATTTAGGTATGGCGTTAGATTTGATAGAACAGGCATTACCTGCTCTTGGTAGCGAATCTCCAGAAGGACAGAAAGTACGCGCTGCGTTAAATTCTTTGTCCACAGTTTTAGGACCCAAGAAAGGTAAGACAAACGAATTGCAACAGTCTGAGATTCTTCAGATGTTACAAGCATTGCCTAACGCTGGCGGTTCTAATCCGCAAAGTATGGCATTACAGAACGCACCGGCTATACCAAATATGCCGCCTATACCTGGTGCAGCACCCGGCGGCGCACCCCCAACCCCACCGCAAGCTAGCCCTTTATAGGAGTGAATCATGGATTTGTTTAAACCCCGTGGCGCAAGCCAACCCCGTAATCCCGTAACCGACAATCAACAAAATGGCGTGGTAACTAACCCACCCCGTTTTGCTCACTTGGGCGGCTTGGACAGCGCATCAAAATTCGGTACAAAAAACAAGATGATGGTTGCAAAACCTGCTGACGGCAAAAAAGTCATCTAAAAATTTAGGGGATAAAAATGTCTACATTAGAAGATTTAAGTTACGAAGCAAGAGATGAGCTAGCAATGCTAGCGCGTCAACTTTCTGAGAATCCTGCTACGCGTGAACAGTTTTTGCGTCTGACTAAAGTTGCAAAACCTGATATGTTAATTCCTGAGTTGGATATTAAGGATAGAACGTATCAAGCAATGAACCAATCAGAAGCACGCGTACAACAGTTAGAAGCTAAACTGCAAGAACGTGATGCAGTAGCAGACTTAGAAAAGCGCCGTAACAACTTGATTAAAAAGGGTTTGGTGCAAGACGAAGACCAAATTCGAGAAGTTGAAAAAGTGATGCTAGATAAAGGTATTACTAACCATGAGGCAGCAGCAGAGTATTGGTCTTGGATGCGTCAAACCGCAGAGCCTACTCCAATGGGATACCAGCCTAGCGCATTGAATAAGTTTGACTTGTCTATGTATTGGAAAAATCCAACACAGGGTGCAAGAAACGAAGCAGCAAAAGCCTTACAGGAACTTAGGAAAAATCCTAAACCAATTGGCTTGTAAGAAAACAGGGGATATGTTTTTTTATTGGAGATAAACCATGCCTATCGGCGGCGGTATTATTCCAGCAACGGGGTCGTCCCAATATACCGAGTTGACTTACGTTACTCGCCGGGCGTTTATCCCAAAGCTGGTTGTTCAGCTTTACAACAGTACACCCTTGCTTGCAGCATTGATTGCTAACAGTCAGTCTGCCTCTGGTGGTGTGTCCTCTGTAACCGTACCCGTTCAGGGCGCTCAGTTTGTTAATGCACAATGGTCTGATTACTCTGGTTCATTTAACCAGCCATCAGTTCAGCAAGGTGCGTTCAATGCTGAATACGACTTGAAATTGATGATTGCTCCTGTTCCGTTCTTGGGAATGGAAGGTGCAGTTCAGCAAGACGCGGCTATTATTCCTTTGATTGAAGCGCGTATGAATGACGCGACTAACGTCATGATGGATGCAATGGCTACTGCCTTGTACAACAATACAACAAACACGCAACAGTTTATCGGTTTGCCAGCAGCGGTTTCTGCTTCCGGTACATACGGTAACATTTCGCGTTCATCGTATTCTTGGTGGCAGTCTGGCTCTTATGCAGCCGGTAACGTCAACCCCACACGTCAAAACATTCTTCAGTACATTTCCGGTACTGTAAAGAAAGGTGCAGAAGTGCCTTCCTTTGGTATTTGCGGATTTGGTACTTGGACGTTGTTGGCACAAGACTTTGTGGGTCAAGAGCAATATGTCATTACTCCTGGCGGTGGATTTGACGGCGATGCAAATGGCCCTCAAGCTGCGTTCAGAGCATTGATGGTTGCTGGTGTACCCATTTATCCAGACCCTTACTGCCCTGAAGGTACGGTCTATTTCCTAAATACTAACTACTTGTCTCTGTATATTCATGAGCAAGGTTCGTTTGTGTTTACTGGATTTGAGTCCACCTTACCTAACTGGCAGATTGGCTATGTTGGCGCTGTTATCATGATTGCGGAAATGGTCTCGACCAAACCCAAGAGCATGACAGTAGTGTCTGGCTATAACTCTATTTCACTATAAGGAGATAAGCCATGTCATTATCAACAAACAAGATTTTACTAGCCAATGCTGCTACGAATGGCGCAGGTGCATATTTCCTGCCCTATTACCTGACTAACGGTTCAACCACGGCTGTCACCATTCCTGGTGGTATCTATTGGATTATGCCTACAGGTAACGTAACCATTGAGTTCAACACTAACTTGTCCGGTAACATTTCTAATGCTTCTTGGACGGTTGCTGTTGCAAACAACACGGGTGGTTTGATTTTGGCTGATGGTACAAACGTGCGTGCTAACGTATTAGCAGGTAACGTGTCCATTATCCTTTACGCAACCAATGGCGGTCAAAACGTAGCCGGAACCTTCAACGCAACCTAAGGAGGTGTTCCATGTCTAATGCAGATTCCGTAGCCCAGAATACGGCGGCAAATTTTGGTAATTATGCCATTGCCGCCCAATCTACCGTGTCTCTTACGTCTACGGGTAATGCTGTAATTAGTATGCCAATTTTATCCGGTGGTTTAACGGCTGGTAATTCAGTTGTTACTTCTGGTGGTGTAATTGTGCGGCGTATTACAGTGCAAAACCCAAGTGCTAACGTAGCAGCAGGAAATATTGCTATTTACACCTCAAATGATGGCAACACTAGTAACGCAGTCACTACGGCTGTTGGTACTACATTGACCAACATGACAGGAACGGGAACGTGGCAAGACCTAACCATTGTTGCGCCTTTCTTGGCAAACGTAGTGTCAGGTTACAACACGCAAGCGTTTTATGTAAAAGTAGTTACTGCTGTTGCTAACGCTACTGTTGATATTCGTGTGTACGGCGATACGGTAAATTTCTGATGACAATAGCCAGTGTGACTAATAAATGGATGAAGCCGGTAGAGGCCAGTTTTGAATATGTACTCTACCGTTTTCCTGTAAATGAGACTGTGGAAATTCCAATTGAAGCGGCGCGTCACATTTTTGGCTATGAGCAAGAAAATAAAGTGCCATACCTAACACGTTTGGCCTTTATTCAAACAATGAATGATATTCCAGAAGGTTTGAAAATTCTGGAAAAGTTTAAGATTACGGAGGAAACTCCGAAACCAGACCACTTCTTATCCCCGGTGGTGGAGAGAGTACCCCTGCCCAACTCACGAAGGGCGGGGGGAAATATCCGCGCTGCTTAACATGAGAGATAAATGTCTCAAACACTTGGCGGGTACATTACTGCTCTTAGATATTTGCTGCATGACGCAAACGCAAACTTCTATTCAGACTCTCAATTAACAACCTATATCAACAATGCGCGTGAGCGTGTTGTGCGTGATACGGGCGCTCTGCGTACTATTCAAACAACAACTGTTCCAACTTCACCTGCATCTGGAGGCCAAGCCCCGGTGTTATGGACTGCAAATACCGCAGTCACACTAGGCCAACAGTTAGTTAGTAATATCTACATTTATCAAGTAACAACGGCTGGTACGACAAGCTCGACAGCACCGGCTTACCCCGGTAGTAGCAACAGCAACTATAGTGGAAACGTCTATCCACCCAGTACGCCATTTCAAGACGGCACTGCTTATATACAATATGTGGGCAATGCTGAACAAATCAACTATGTAGCATTACCATCTGGCCTACAAACCTTAGATATAATTAACGTCAATTTATATTGGGGAAATACCCGTATACCCTTGCGTTATTTGCCCTGGACGCAGTTCAATGCAGAACTACGTTTCTGGCAAAACTATATTGGGCGGCCTATTTGCTATACGCAGTACGGGCAAGGTTCAATCATTATTGCGCCAGTACCAGACAACATTTACACCGTTGATTTAGATACTATTCTATTGCCTACGGCTTTAGTTAATAGTTCAGACGTTGACCCAATCAATGACCCGTACTACTCACCGGTTATTTTCTATGCTGCTTACCAAGCCAAGTTCTACGAACAATCGTATGGTGAGTCTGAGATATTTAAGCAAGAATACATAAAGCAATGTCAGGCCGTACTGGTATCTATATCTACCAGACGGATGCCCACACCTTACTCGACACCGTTCTAACATGGCCGCCGCAGAGCAGAAGAAATCGTATGCGGTTGTCAAACAGTTTGCAGGTGTTGACACCAAGGCCAATAGAACAGCCATCAAGGAAGAAGAATTTGCTTGGCTTGAAAACGCCATGCCTATTGGTTATGCAAACCTTAAAATCACGCCCACCTATTCCAACGTAGGCTCGGTAGTTTTTGCAAACACAGTCACCAACTTTACATCAGTCAATATTGGACTATATGATTATTTGTTGGCGTTTCAAGCAGATGGTTCATTGCAAGCAGTCAACGTACAAACGGCTGCATTAAGTAACATAGCGGCTGCTGGTATCTTTACTGGCGATGGATTGACCAACGTAGGGCAATGGCAAAACACCAATGCTTTAATAGCTGATTCTAATAAAGGTCTGTTTAGTTGGGATGGCACAAACCTTATTAACGTAGGTTCAGTTGGCACAATTGGCATTGTTAGCGGTGGCTCTGGCTATACGTCACCACCGGCAGTCACAATTAGCGCACCCAATCAAACCGGCGGGCAACAAGCATTTGCAACTGCCAGCGTTACAGCAAACGCAGTAAGTTCTATTGTGTTGACTAATGCAGGTAGCGGATACACGTCAGCACCTACTATTACTTTTTCAGGTGGTGGTGGTTCAGGTGCTAATGCTATATCTCAACTTGTAACCTTTGCTACAGGCACAATGTCTGTATTAGTAACTAATGGTGGCGCAGGATATACCAATGCGTCCAATACGGTAGTGACTATATCGGGTGGCGGTGGTGCAGGAGCAAACGGTACTGCAATTATTGCTGGAAACATAGTCACACAAGTAATTATGACTAACTATGGTTCAGGTTATACAAACTCATCCAATATTGTAGTGACTATTACAGGTGGTGGTGCGACAACCAATGCAAAAGCAACAGGTATTGCACAGACTAATTCAATAGTAGGTGTTGCTTCATTTTCTGGTCGTGTATGGGTAGCGCAAGGTAGAACAGTAACGTATTCATCGTCTATAGGTTTTACTGACTTTTCTACTATATCCGCAGGTCAGATTGTTTTGACTGACTCTACGTTGCATGGAAACATTCAACAATTATTGTCTGCTAACAACTTCTTGTACATTTTTGGTGATGACTCTATCAACGTCTTTTCCAATTTACAGGTGCAGACAAATGGTACAACCATTTTTACCAATACTAACGTCAGTGCGTCCGTAGGTTCTAAACGTCCTTACGCCATTTTCCCGTATTTTCGTTCAGTTTTATTTATGAATGACTACGGTATTTACGCGTTGGTTGGTTCAACAACCAGTAAGTTATCTGACCCGTTAGATGGTGTGTTTCCGTACATAGACTTTACTAAGCCAGTGTCAGCCGGGCAAGTCTTATTAAACAATATCTTATGCTCGGCTTTTAATTTTTATTATACTGGCGGTGCAGGAATAAGTAGTGCAAGCCGGTATATACAAGCCGTGTTCTTTGAAAAGAAATGGTTTTTTACTAGCGGGGACTCTGCACAGAAGTTTGTGACTTCCGCACCAGTTGGCGGTAAAATAAATTTATATGGCACAAACGGTACATCGTGTGTGCAAATGTATTCAAATTCAACGGGTAACGTGAGTAGTTATGTGCAAACTGCTTTGATGCCAATGGGAGACCCCATACGCACCAAGCAAGCGTTGAAGATAGGTATTGAAGCAACATTGACTACGGGTGCAACGGTTAATGCAACCATAGATGCTGAAACCGGAAGTGAAACAGTACCATATTTAGCGGCAACATCGTTTGTTTTTTGGACAAATGCAAGTGTCGCAACAATACCGTGGAAGAATAATGCAAACGCAACAATATCTTGGGTAAGCGGTACGGGATACACGTTATACAAGTCTGACGCATCAAACTGGGGAAAATATTTAGGATTAACAGTTACTTCAAACAGTGCTGCTTTTGTTATCAACGGATTTGAGTTCGAGCATGAACTCAGAGTGAGGTTCTAAAATGGCTGTTCAATATACTTTTGCTAATGCAACGACTTCAATTCCCTTGTCGCAGTTGGATACGAACTTTGCCACCTCGATTACGTTGGGAGCAACACCTGTTGTTCTGGGTAATACTTACACAACCCTAGCAAACGTCACGCTAACTAATACCACGATTAGTACGGTAGTAAGCGCTAACTTATCTAGTAACGCTACGGTTGATGGTACAAACAAAGTTGGTTATTTGACCATACCGCAAGACTTGCAGACAGGTAATTACACAATTACTTTGGCTGATGCAGGTAAACATATTTACTATGCAACCAATGCGGCAGCAACCATTACCATACCAAATAATGCAACCACTGCATTTACAACAGGTACGGCAGTCACCTTTGTAAACACTTCAAATACAAACGTAACCATAGCTATATCTACAGACACGATGTACTTAGCTAATTCTGGAAATACAGCTAGTCGTACTTTAGCTACTTATGGTTTGGCTACCGCACTTAAAGTTGCAAACACTACCTGGATTATTTCTGGAGCCGGTTTGACATGAGTGGCATTTTACAAATTCTATTTGCGTCTTTAAGCAGCGGTGGTGTCACGCAAATTATATCGTTTACCGCTACTGGTAGCTGGACTGCACCTACAGGTGTGACCTCTGTTAATTACCTTGTTGTTGCCGGTGGTGGTGGTGGTGGCGGCAATCCCGGCACAGCGGATGGAGGTGGAGGTGGTGCGGGTGGATTCTTGGCGGGAATAAATCTATCAGTTACCGCTGGAACAACATATACCGTAACAGTTGGTTCTGGAGGAACTGGCGGTGGCACTTCTTCTGCAGGAACAAATGGTGGTAATTCAGTATTTTCTACAATAACAGCTTATGGTGGTGGTGCTGGTGGAGGTAATAGTTCATATCCTGGCTTAAGCGGAGGATCAGGCGGTGGCGGTGGTACAGGTTCTCCCGCAGGCGCAGGAAATACGCCTAGCACAACGCCAAGCCAAGGAAATAATGGAGGTACGGCTAATGTATATGGAGGTGGGGGTGGAGGTGCAAGCGCGGCGGGGGGAAATGCGTCTTACCCTAACACCAATGGATACGGAGGAAACGGAACCGCCTCATCAATATCTGGTAGTTCTGTAACTTATGCTGGTGGTGGAGGCGGTGGTAGCAATGCCAATTTAAGTCCGGGAGGAACCGGAGGCGGTGGAAATGGCGGCACAAATCCGTCAACAATTGCAACAAGTGGAACAGCAAATACTGGCGGTGGAGGCGGTGGAAATGGTGGTGCTGGTGGTGGTGGTGCAGCAGGCGGCTCTGGCATTGTCATCCTCTCATATACTGCACCCGCACAAGCTACTCTTACCTTTACTGGTTCTGGTTCGTTTGTAGTGCCAACAGGGGTAAGTACGGTTAATTACCTTGTTGTTGCAGGTGGTGGTGGTGGTGGCTCTCAAGTTACTGGTGTGACGAATGCAGGTGGAGGTGGTGCGGGTGGATATTTAGCTGGCTCTGCTTTGTCTGTTACCGCTGGCACAACATACACTGTTACCGTTGGCGCTGGTGGTGCAATTGACTCAAACGGCGTTAATTCATCTTTTGCGGCTTTTGCTATAAGTATTGGCGGCGGCAAAGGCGGTGGTCTTGCCGCAAATACAGCGGGCGGAACTGGCGGCTCTGGTGGCGGCGGCTCAACTTCTAACGGCCCCGCTGGCTCTGGTACATCTGGACAAGGAAATAATGGCGGCTCTGGTGGCAATGGTACCCCATTCATTGGCGGCGGAGGTGGAGGCGCTGGCGCGGCTGGTGTTTCTGGAACATCAACTGGTAATGGCGGTATTGGTCTTGCCTCTTCTATTTCTGGCTCTTCTGTTTATTATGCAGGCGGCGGTGGTGGTGGCGGTAACAATGGGAACTTCGGAACAGGCGGAACTGGTGGTGGTGGTCGTGGCGGCACAAATTCTGTCAACTCTGCCGTTGCTGGTACTGCAAATACAGGCGGTGGTGGGGGCGGCAGTGCAAACAACGTAGATGCCGCCGCCGCAGGCGGTTCAGGTATTGTAATTATTAAATTTAATCAATAGGGGATATTGATGAGAGGCAAGCTATACAAATTGTATGGCATCAACGTAGCTGTAGAAATGTTACGTCCGGGTGCTAAATGGGAATACAACGGGCATGGTTTCACAAAGTGGGAAGATGAACGCCCTGTTCCTAGTGTTGAAGAAGTCAATGACGTAATGAAAAAAATTATGGCTTTTGAAGATTCCATTCCTACGTTATGGACTAAAGAACAGTTAAAAAAGATGCAAGTAGAGGAAGAAGAATTTGAGCGTGCAGTAGGATGAACACACACAATCTTTTTCCAACAGCGGTAACGTATTTTGATTTTGGTAGTAAATTAACAGATTTAGAGTTGAAGTTTATTACTGAACAAGAGACTCGCAACAATGATGGCAACACAACCAGCATCAACAACAATTTGTTTGAAAGTGCTGAGTTGGCTGAGATTGCAAGGTTTTGTGAAGAATCTCTACAGCAATACTTTAAAGAAGTTTATGCGCCTAAGCATGATGTAATACCGTATATCACACAGTCTTGGGCTAATTATACTAAGAAAGGGCAGTGGCATCATAAGCATGAGCATTCCAATAGTTTTATTTCAGGGGTGTTTTATGTACAGGCACAAAAAGATATAGACAAGATTTATTTTTACAAAAACGGTTATCAGCAGATAAAACTGCCTACTGACAACTATAATTTGTATAACAGTGATTCTTGGTGGTTAGGAGTAGAGACAGGGCAGTTGATTTTGTTTCCATCACATCTCACTCACATGGTACAGGCGGTACAGACAGATGAAACAAGAATTAGTATCAGCTTCAATACATTTTTGAAGGGATACATTGGCAACGATATGGAACTAACTGGTTTGCATTTAGGAGCTTAATATGGCGCATTTTGCACAGATAAACGAAAACAACATAGTTGTTCAGGTAATTGTGGTGGATACCAAAGACACTTCAACCGCAGACGGTGTTGAGAAAGAGTCGATTGGTGAGGCTTTCTGTGAGCGTCTGTTTGGCGGCACTTGGAAGAAAACCAGTTACAACACTCAAGCGGGAGTACATACAGGTGGCGGTACTCCTTTGCGTGGTAACTATGCAGGTATTGGTTATACCTACGACCCTACGCATGATGTGTTCTATCCTGCATCACCCTATCCTAGCTGGACGATTTCTGCGCCTACTTGGACATGGACTGCACCTACGCCTATGCCTACAGATGGCAAACTATACACTTGGAATGAAGAAACTAAGGCTTGGGTTGAGCAACCTGCATTGATAACTGAACCGGCGGCATAAATGGCTATTAACTCGGCGTTTACACCTACTGGCAATACCATTGTTATTAGCGTAACAACAAATGCTTCTACGCCGGTACAGTGCGTGACAAACGGCGCAGCAAGCAATCAATACCGTATAATTAACGCGTCTGGTGCTAATGGTGTGATTTTGTCGTATGCCCAAACATCGGCTAATGCGTCAACAAACTGCGTAATACCTACGGCCAATGCTTCAACGACTACGTTGTACATTCTGCCTAACACTGATGAGATTATTACTTTTGTGCCGCAGGCTTACTTTGCGGCTATTGGACAGGGGACTGCCACTCTTTACATCGTGCCTGGCGATGGTATGTGAGGTGAAAAATGTTAAAGGCGTTAGGGGCGCAAGGTTCAGTAACAGGCCAACTGTCCTATCAAGGTACTTGGAACGCAAGCACTAACAACCCTACGCTCACGTCTAGTGTAGGCGTAGCTAACCAGTATTACGTTGTATCCACCGCTGGCAGCACAAATCTAAACGGTATTACCTCTTGGTCGGTAGGCGATTGGGCTATTTTCAATGGCACAGTCTGGCAAAAAGTTTTAGGTGGTACTACTGAGTCTTTTGCTAATATCACGGTAACAAGTCTTACCGGGTATATGTATGCCAATGGTACAAGTCAGGTTACGGCGGCCACAACCATTCCTGTAGCAAGCGTCACAGGCGCAGTACCTAACACAGTAAATGTTTTAGCTGGAACAGGTTTGTCTGGTGGTGGGGCATTAACTGGTAACGTCACGGTTGCTTTAGCTAACACAGCAGTAACGGCAGGAACGTATGGCAACACCACTACTGTTGCACAAATTACTGTTGATGCTCAAGGCAGAATAACGGCGGCCAGCAATGTCACTATTACTAGTGGTGGCGGTAACGCAAGTGGCAACTTAACACTCGGTAATACGGTACTAAACCTTGGTCAAACCACAACAACTGTGGGTAACTTGACTTTAACTAACGTAGCTATTTCTAGTGGTAATGCAAACTTATCTACTGCTAATGTTAGTTTTAATGGTGCGTCATCTAATATAGGTTCTTTGTCTGTTGGTGGTCCTCTTACCGTTACAGCAGACACAGGCATTATTGCGAGCTTTGTAGGTAATGCTACAACGTATGCGTATGTTGCCTTACAAAACAAAACCTCTGGTAATACAGCGTATGGTTCTTATTCTGTCTATAACGACTTAGGTACGACCTACGCTGATTTTGGTATCAATAGTTCTACTTACAGCAACTTGGCGGTTGGATACGCTAATAACGCTTTTAGCATACCTAATAACGTATTTTTGTATGCAGGTATCAGTGATTTAGCGGTAGGTACTTTGAGTGCTAACGCGGTTCACTTTGCAGCAAATTTCTCAGCCAATTCAAATGATTCGTTTGTTATTAATTCTAACAATCTGTCTTTCTTCTATGGTCAGGCTAAGAATCTAGTCACCATTACATCAGGAAATACAATTGGCTGGACAAATACATCTGCTGTACTGATTGCTTGGACTAACAATGTAGCGGCTACCGTAGTTTGGACTGCTTCATTATATACGGCCAAGATAAGTGATTACACTATACTGTCTAACGCATCTGTAATAAGTTCAATTCAATTGCCCACAGCAATTGGGGTGTTAGGCCAAGAGTATGTTATCAAAAAAACCGATTCTTCCGGTACGGCTATAACAATCTCAACCACATCATCACAAACTATTGATGGTTCTACAACGTACAGTCTGCCTGCTCAATACAATGGAGTGAAAGTGCAGTCTGATAATGCAAACTGGTGGATAACTGGAACTTGGACACTCTAATGGAAAGCCAGCAATTATTTGATTACGCAGTCACGGGTGGAGCTTTTCTCGCCGGGTGGATAGTTAATAACATCTATAAGGCTGTAAAGTCTTTAGAAGATGAAATGAAGGAATTTCCTCATACCTATGTAATGAAGGAAGATTACAAAGACGATATAACAGAGATTAAGATGATGTTAGGAAAAATCTTTGATGAGTTGAAGCTCAAGGCAGATAAGTAATGGATTGGGATTCTTTGTCTTACGTTAAATTCGGAGACAAAGACAGTTTAGGGGTGTTTTTGTTTGAAAACGGCATACAACACCAGCGTTTTAGGGATATTTTCCATGCAAAAGGCATACAAGTGCCTGCATACCCTATTACAGATGCCGCTACAGAGAACCTAGATGACTGGCTTTTAGCGCATCAAGACGAGCATCAGAGCTTTGCAAACCTCTTACAATTGGACAATCCGTTCAATATGTTGGACGTAGATTGGAACGTAGAAGATGACTTTTACGATTGGGTAGCAAGTCATTACTACATACATGAGCAGATTGCGGCGGCTTTAAGAATCACATAAGGCCACCCCAAAGAATATTATTTGTTGCATTGCAACATAAGGGAATGACATGGCTATAGCACCAGCAGACTTAAGTGGATTACCAAGCCTAGGGGACTTTCCTGTACGCCCGTATGAAGGCTTGCAGCAAATTTCTACTGAGTATGGTGGCGGTTCTCAGTTTGGCGGCGCTGACTATATTGCTGCTCGGCAGGCAGGTTATAACGATGCAGAGATTATTGCGTTTCTAAAAGCTAATCCACAATTAGACACAAACAATGTGTCGGGAAAGCTAGCGGCTGGTCAAGGACCTGCGCTTATACAAAGCGCTATTGCTAACATTGCTAAGAGTGACCCTAATCGTGCAGCTATAGCTAACCCTAATCAAGCACCTTCTGTGCCTGTAGGTGCAACGCTTGGCACTGGCGGTCAAAATTGGGTTCCAGTTGCAAACAACGTAAACATCAACGTACAAGGCAATGAAGACTATGCCTCGATGATGTATGCCAATTCACGCGGCACGTTAGATGTTGCTGCTCAAGGCGGGGGTGAAGACGGGAATAGTTACTTTATATTTGATAGTGCAACAGGAAAAATCTTTGCTGGAATAACTCCTGTTCAATCTGCTAATGGATATACCGCGTATCAGTTTTCCTATCCTAACCCAAACTCAAGAGGCACGATTAGCGAATACGTTATAGCCAATGACAGCACAGGTATTGTTTCCCCTATCAATACTAAGTCGCAGTTGGCATATACCCCCGGTGCAGGCGGTGGGTTCTTAGCGCAAAGTGGATTGCTAGACCTGTTCTCAAAAGCTCTACCGATTATTTCGTTTGCCATTCCTGGCGTTGGTTCAATAGGAGCAACTCTTGCAGAAGAATTAGGTTTAGCTTCTATGTTAGGTGTTACTGAAGCAACTGCTGCACAAATAGGAAGCGCGTTGTTAAATGTAGGAACTCAATTAGCGCAAGGCAAAGATTTATCCACTGCTTTGCAAAACACGGCTATAAGTTCTATTGTATCTACAGGGTCAACTGATTTAGCAAAACAAATCATTTCTGCTGGTGCAAACCAAACTGTTGCAAACGCTCTAGTTTCAGGAGTAGGTAGTGCGGCAAATGCAGCATTAACTGGTGGTAATTCACAGCAAGCATTAGAAAGCGCTATTTTGGGTGCTGCACAATCTGCTGTAAAAACAAACACAAGTAAAACTCCTAGCGCTCAAGTAGCGGCTGCTGATACTGGCACAACTACAGATGTTACCGCACCCACAACAGGAACTATTCCATCATCTACAACGGATTTATCTAAACCACCCGGTGTACCGGCTAACGCTGTATTGGGTACAGACAACAGTGGGAATCCTGCTTATATAGATTACGCAACTGGTTCTGCTTATGACCAAGCTGGAAATAGAGTACCTGGGTTTTATATGCAAATTGATACAACAGGTACAGGTTCGCCTGGAACGGGAACTATAGGAAATCCAGTTACGCAAGGAAGCGGAATATCAATAGCAAATGTTCCATCAGTTGGGGGCGCTTCAAGCGGATTATCTCAATCATTAAATACTAATTTTGATTTCACCCCTTCTTCTCAAACCGCGTCATCTGGAAGCGGGGGAGCAGGAGCAGGAGCAGGAGCAGGAGGCGGTGGTGTGCCATCACTTGACCCAATATCAGCCACAGTTCGAGGTGATAGTACAATAGGGCAAACAAGCGGTGGTACGTCTGTACCTCAACTTGAACAGATTACCGCAACTTTACCGCCTGTACCTCAAATTGAAACAATTTCTGTAACAGCACCTAAAGGTGAGGCTGATATATCAAGCGCACCTATTGGAACAGACGCAACACCAGAACAGCCACAGCAAACTGTAGATGAAAATGGTGTTGTAATAGCAAAAGCACCAACATCATCAAAACAAGCAACTGCGCCAGCGCCAACGACTACTGGCACACAAACAAAAGCAGGTAGTGCTGCGCTATCACAAGCGTTAAACTTAGGCAACTTAGGAGACCCGTTCTTTACGAAGACGGGTAAAAAACCGAGATATGTTTGGAACGAAGCATCTCTCAGAACGGGAAATGAGACAGGAGTACAAAGTGGCTAAAACATTGATGAAGTCTTTAAAAACCGAACTGACAGGTGACTTGCCTGCTATTGCTGCTTTATTGCAAAGCAAGGGCAGAAACAAAGATAGCATCCTGGCTCACATCAACCCGAAAGAAGCGGCCTTGTTAAAAAAACATGGTGGTGCAGGTTCTAAAAACCCTGATACGGGATTGCTTGAGTTTGATGATGAAGGTGTAACTATTGATACTGGAGCAGGTTTTCAAGGTACGCCTGAACAAACTTCTGCTGCATATAACTTGCAAGACACATCTGCTACTCCAGCATTTAGCAGTGGTGCAGCACCTAGCACCGGCGGTACACAAGCAGCAGAGCAAGCAATCAATATGGCTGCACCGGCTTATTCCCCAGAATTTACTGCTCCAGCACCTCAACCTGCATTAAACCTTGGTTCACAAGCAAACATACAAGGTGTGCCAATAGCAGCAGGTGGTTTAGGAACTCCAGGTGCGGGTGGTATTAGTCAGGCTATGGGGCAATCAGGGATTGATTACGCAGCACCCTCACCTACCATTGATGCCAAAGGAATAACAACTCAACCTGGCGTTGCTCAACCAACACAGCCATCAACAGGATTAAATGACCAAGTTAAACAGGCACTAGGTATAAGTGGTGGTCAAGCATTAGGTGCTGGTCTACAAGGATTAGCAGGAATATTGACTGCGCGTAATGCGGCAAGTCAGGGTCAACAAGCTAAAAACCAATTACAAGCATTGGCTACTCCGTATCAAGCTCAAGGCGCTCAACAAGTATCGGCTGCACAAGCAGGTCAATTATCCACAGCTTCTCAACAGGCTTATCAAGCTGCACAAGCAAGAGCAGCGCAAGCAGCGGCCAGTGGTGGCATTAGTGGTGCGGGTGTTGTACAGGTTAATGCTCAGTTAGAAAACTTGCGTCAACAATTGTTGCAGGGTGACTTGAACATAGGTCTACAGATTCAGAGCATTGGTGACAAGATTGCTCAAGGTGCTATTCAAGCTGGTGTACAGGCTGACCAATATGTGAATAGCTTGACTTCAAACTATGCTACCAATATTGCTAGAACAATTGCTGGTTTAGGTAGTACACCTCAAACGCCAACAACTCCTACGGGACCTTAATCATGGCATTAGAAGATTCTCTTGGCGTTAATAGTTTAAGTGGTTTGCCACAATTAACAGGTGGGAGCAAACCTGAAGATTATTCCAAAGCACGCGATGTTGGGGCGTTAGCTAAAGGTGATTTAGCGGGATTGCAAACACGCCAAAAAGAAGCGTCAGAGACAGCTAAATTAAAAGGTCAAGAACAGGCATTAACTGGCTACAAAACTGCTTTAGAAGATACCGGAATATCTAACCAAATAAACCAAGTTATTGAGCAGCGCAACAAGCAGTTTGTGCCTACTCAAGAAACTGCTGGTGACTTGTCTAACTTATTTACTTTAACCAGCCTTGTAGGGTTTATGTTGGGCGGTGCGGGTAAAGGTCATGCACAGCAAGCATTGTCAGCAATGAACGGTATGTTGGAAGGCCATAACTTAGGCAATGAAGACCGTTACAAGAAAGAAAAAGCTATCTATGAAGAAAATTCTAAAGCGTTAGATAAACTTGCATCTTCTTTGCAAGAGAAAAAGAAAGAAGTATTAGAGTTAGCAAAAACAGATTACGAAGCTGCTTTGTTGAAAGCAGAGGAATCAGCGCATAGTGCAGGCGCTCCTTTCTTGGCAGAGATTGCAAGAAAACAAGGTTTAGTATCTTACGGTGAATACGCTGATTCTGTGTTAAAGCAAATTGAAAAGAAAGAAGAATTTGCTAACAAACTAAAAGAAACTTCAGACCGGAACAAAGAACAGGCTAGACACAATTTAGAGATGGAAAGCCATCAAAGACGTTTAGAAACTTTAATGAGCGACAGACAAAGGGCAACGGGACAAAGGGCCGCAGAAAAACTGTTTACGCAAACCGAATTGCCTTTAATTCAAGGTATTAGAAGTATTGAAGATTTGCAGACTAAATTGCGAGACCCTGAGATACAGAAAGGGTGGGCTTCAGCAACAGCACCATTGATACAAAAACTAGGTTCTATAGATTGGACCGGAGACCCTTCTAATGTTGTTAATGATGTAAATAGAACTTTGTCTGGTAACGACAAAACAACTCTTTTCTTAAAAGATGCGTTGTTGCGTTCGTATGAAATTGAACGTGCCACAAGAGGCGGTGGAAGATTAACGGTGCAAGATGTTAAAACATTAGGACCTGTGTTAAATCCATCAGCATATAGTGCGGCTGCTTATAATCAGTTACTTGATGACCGCCGTAGAGTTTTGTATGAAAACTTACAAGACTTTGGAATTAAAGCAGAAGAAATTAAAAAACGAACAGCGCCAAAAGATTACACTTCTTTTGGTGGGCAATCTCAACCTGCGGCATCATCGGCTGCTACACAACCCGTAGACCCACTAGGAATTAGATAATGGCAGACTTATCTATTCAACAAGTAAGGGAAAAATATCCTGAATACAAAGACCTGAGTGATGACCAGCTTGCTCAAGGTTTGCATAAAAAATATTACTCAGATATGCCGTATGACCAGTTTTCTAACAAAATTGGTTTAAAAAAACAAACTGACGATTATTTCTTCCCTGGTGAAAAACAAATTACTGGTGCTATTGAGTCTGGTGCTGGTGAGCTAGGAAAAGGGTTTGGTTCTGCTGTAGGTTTGGTTGCTCCTGAAACCGGAAAAAAGATAAGCGATTACTACGGAAATATTCAGAAAGAAGCGCAACAACTTTCTCCTGTTGGCGCTACTGCGGGTAAATTGGGTTCGTATGCAATTCCTTTTGGTGGTGCATTAAAAGTAACTAAAGGATTATCTGGCGCGTTAGGATTAGGTGAAGCCACAGGTCTTTTAGGTACGGCCACAAGAGCCGGCGAAGCGGCAACGGCAGCGGGTACAGTAGGTGCGGTTACAACACCTGGAACTTTAAGCGAAAGAGCTAAACAAGGTGCTATTGACGCAGCAGTAGCAGGAGTTTTAACGCCTGTTGGAGAAGGAGCAATTAAAGGAATAGAAGGCACTTACTCTGTACTAAAACGTGCTTTTGGTAATGATGCTAAAAAAGCCGCAGATGCACTGAGAGATTATGCGTCACGGCGTAGCGGAAACGAAGCTCAAGCAGCTAGGGAGTTGGCAAAGAAAGCCGAGTCAGAAGCAGGCGTTGCTGAAACTGCGGCTAAACGTCAAGAAAAACGTCCAGAACTTTCACAGAAAGATTTACCTGGTGTTCAAACTCAAGAAATAGCCGGCAGATTTAGACCTGTTGCTCAAAGCGAACAACAAGTAGGTGATTCAATTACCAAAGAAACAGACCGTGTATTTAATGAGTTAAAAAAAATACGGCAGGCAAACGCTGAAAAGAATAAAACAAAAGCATTTGGTTTTGCTGAACAACAAGAGTCTCAAGGAAAAAAAGTATCAGATACAAACGCATTTAAAAATCTTGTTGAAACACTTGATAATGAATTAAAAAATTCTTCTGTTCCTGCTGTTCGTAGTGAACTCAAGCAATTACGAGATGCAATTACAGGAACCTATGTTAATCCTGAAGGCGATGTGTTATCGCGGCAAGTAAACTTTCAAGCGTTTGAACAGATGCGCCGGTTTTTGAATGACCGCGCCTATGGCATACCGTCTGAAGGTTTTAATGCCATGAAAGAACAACTGGCTGGAGATTTAGGTAAAAAGGTAGAGACGGCTATGACTGAATTTTCTCCTGAGATGAAAACCTTTATCCAGCAATACAAAAAAGATTCAGAACCCTTGCGTACATTTAGAACCAAGGTGGGTAAAGCCTTGGTTGGGGAACAAATACCTGGCGCTGAAGGGTATCCTACCGTTGCATCTGAAGATATACCAAGTCGTGTGTTTAAAAACAGAGAATCTTATAAAAGTTTAGTTGATGCTGTTGGTGGCAATAAACAATTTGCAGACGCACAAGCTAGAAGATACTTTGCCAGCAAAATACAAGAACTAGGAACTGATAGTAAGAAGATTGAAAGTTTTATTCTTAAAAACCGTGAGATGCTAAAAGAAACAAACTCACGTTCTATGGCTGAAGACTATCTTGCTAAAGTAAAAACCGGAACTGCACGCACAGAACGAGCTACAGATATAGGAAAGACCGCCAGAAAGACAGAACAAACAGCGAAAGATACCGTACAAAAGTTTGAACAGATGGCCGTAGATGTGCGTAATGCACGCACTCCTTTTGAAGTTGCTGCCGAAACAGATAAAGTAGCATTGCGCTTATATCAAGACGGAACAATTAGCAAAGATGTTTATGCCCGTATGGGACAGTTATCACAGAACGTCAGGGCAAGAGCAAGAGACAAAGAAGAAGCATTGAAAGAAGTTTATGCTGGCGTGAGAAAGTTACTGGGGTACGGTACTGTTGGAACTCTAGGGTATTTAGGAGCAAGACAACTAGGACAATGAGGCATAAACCAATGAAAGCACCTGGTCCTTTTTATTGGGATATACAGCGAGAAAGAGCGCCGCAGAAGATACCATTGAGGGTAGTGGGATATGAAGAAGAAAGAGAAAGGAATCAACCCAGAGTTGGAAACAGCAATTGGGGAGATGCTCAAAGCAGTTATGGTGGACGAAACAGCAACCATCACAGACAAAATGAAAGTAATTGATAGAGCATTGAAATTAGAGTCAATAAGATTGAAGCTCACGGATGATGAATGGGGTTCTGGATTTTCTGCCAACGATGACGATGAATAGGAATATAGCTTGGGTCAATCCATATTT
>JGI24890J29729_1000500_pt1 | contig 24012 bp, 21 predicted proteins | sample FreactcultureFD7_FD_29729 | JGI IMG/M metagenome (IMG submission 29729)
GCGGTGCGGGGCGTGGCTTCGGCGCTGTCCAATCCGGAACCGCGGCGCGGCGGCGACGACGGCGACGATGGCGAAGCAGACGAGAGCGACAGCGAGTTCGAGCCGTACTAGTCAGTTTGAATAATTTCCAACGATGGCGAAGAACGCGAAAAAAAAGAGCAAGCCCTGCGGCTGCAAGCACGCCAAGACGTCAGCGCCACCTCGCAAGCTTCCCAACACCCACAACATTTCCCCTGCTGCGTACGCGCGTGTCGCGCAGCACGGGCGCGAGGGCTTCCCGGTCTCTCGCGTTCCCATTCGCCGTGTATGGTAGCGCTAGAAAGCGTGTACCAAGTTCAAAAAAAACAAGCACTCCGAAAGCCAAATAGAGTGCTTGTTACAAGTACGTCTTCAACGAAAGTCGGAGGATCGGGGGCTCCTTCTTTCGATGGAGGGGCGGCGGGACTTCGATGTTGCTTAAAGAGAGGAGGAGAAGCGTCATCGCCGCCTCCCACTCGCGCGGTGTCATGTTGGCGACTCGTTGCCAAGCATACGTGTCCGACGCGTGAGCAGAGAGGAATTGCACGCGCGCAATTTCGCTCTTGAGTTCGAAGTGCTGACGCGACATGGCGAGCGACTAAGACGAAGAGCGTTCAAAAGCGCGCGCAAGTCATCTCAGCGCCACGCGCGGCAGCACTTGTGGGTCACGTCGTGTTGTTCGCGGCCATAGTTATATTCGCGCCAGCGCGCCGACCCATAACTTTGTCGAGCGAGCGCGTAGGTGGATATAAGGACCACCTTGGTGGTGCGATCTGGCTTCAGTCTCCCTCCTTTTTCCCTTCCCTTTTTTTTGAAGCTCTAAGGTGAGCCGAATGCGATGGCGCCTCCGGCCATGCCTCCCGCAGCGGCTCTTATTCGCGCTCGTGCGACGAGCGACGACGGAGCGTACCGCGTGTGGGCTCGCGATGCGGGCTCGGCGTCGGAGGCGCTGTTTTGGTTCCCCGACAGCGCGCCTGCCGCGTGGCCGCTTCGGCCGTTCGCGAGCGAGGTCTGTTGGTGGCGTGCTGAGGAGCCTCGTCTCCTTACGCCTTGGGGCCCGGACGCGTCTGTCCGCGAGGCAGCGCGCATCCAGGTGCTCTTCGCGAGCCCGACGCTGCCGTGCTCGCGTTTTACGTGCGCCGATCTGGCGCGCGTGGACGCGTGTCACCTGCCGCCGTGCGGCGCGTGCTTGTTCGCGCCCGTGCTCGCGTTCCCCGGCGCAGCACACGCGCTGCCGTGCGAGTCCGCGTTCCTGCGCGCCTTCGCGCCGCGCTTTGGGCTCGGTTACGGCTTCAATACACACTAACGCTTCCCAACAAAAATTTTTTAAGGCAAGCGCGGTGGGGCTTTTAGGGGCACAGATGCCGCGCGGGCCGAGACGGGGCCGCGGAGGCGCTGGACCAGCGGGCAATGCCGCAGCTCGCGCCGCCGCCCGCGCTGCTCAAGCGCGCGCAGCAGCTCGCGAGGAGCGAGCGCTGCGGCGCGAGCAAGAGCGCGCGTTTGCCGACGCTCGCGGCCGCGTGGGCCGCGGTGGGCGAGTCACGGTGAGTCGTGCCCTGGCCGGGGACCATCCGTGCGCGCCGGTGGAACGGCGGCTGCGGGCCCGTTTGCCCAACGGCGAACAGCCATGGCCGCCTCCGCGCATTGCGGGTGGGGCTCCGCCGAGGGGTCTGCAGCGCAATGCGCGAGCGCCCGTGGTGGTCCCGTCGGAAGACATGCCGCCGGATTTGCTCCGCGCTGCGCAGTTTCATTCGGTGTTCGGCAACAGCCGCCGCGAGATTTTCTTCCGCGACGGCGCTGCGGACTGCGGCGTGGGCTACGTCGTTTCGCTGGTCGGCACGCCGCCGGGCGTTTCGTACGGCGTCGACTCGGCCGACACGGACATCTTGCGAGACCTGTTCTCGCTGCTTTTCTGGGCAGCGCGGCGCGATCTTCTGGCGCGCTTCGCGGGGCAGCGCTCGTTCATGGTCTTGGCACGCGTGGCTGGTCATGTCTGGAAAAACTTTGAAGAGGTCTGCTACTCAGGCAACGAGCGCACGCGCGCGATGCCCGCTATCGCGGTGCGCGATCTCTTTGGCCCCGGCCGCGATGGGCAGATGACGCCTGCGGAGGTTGCCTTGCAGCTCGAGGCCCAGGGCACCTTAGACGTGCTCACGCAGCGGCTTGACGCGCAGAACGAGAAGTTTGCCGACATCGAGTCCGGCCTCGCCTTCGTGGTGGAACGCTTGGAGTTGATTTTCTTTCCGCTGGAGCTCGGAAACGCGCGCGGCGCGTGCATGTCGCGCGCGACCCGGACCATCACAGCGGGCCGTCTGATGATCGAGGCTCCGGCGTCGGCGCGAGGCTACTGCTTTTACGCAGTCGCGCTGCCGGCACTTGGTCTGACGCATTCACGCGAGGCGGCCGACGCCGCCGCGCTCGCGGTGGGCTTACCGCAACCGCGCGCTGGCGTGACGGTGGACGAGGCCATCCAGTTTGCGCGGATGCGAGGCATCGCGCTAACAGTGGTGAACGCCGATGGCACGCAGCTTGACTCGTGCGAAGCCGACGACCCAGCGCGACCTCGTCTGCACCTTTGCCTCCACGCTGGGCACTGGTGGCGTGTGTTGAACGCGGACTTTGTCCCTCAGCGCTGCGGGCGCTGCTACCGAGTCTTCAAGTGGAAGCACCAGTGCAACGCTGCGCGCGCTGCGGAGATCAACAACTTCCGTAACCGCGTCAAATTCGTGCGGTCGCAGGAGCTCCGTCAGGCGATGCCTGACCTCGGAAGAATCTGCTTCATGGATTTCGAGACGTTGGTGGATCAGTGGGAGGTGGACGAGTGGGAGTGGTTCTCCGAGGCGCTGGCGACTTCGTGGGACGGCGGCGAGCTCATCAAGCTGGGCACTGGCCGCGGCGAAGGGCCGATCGCGCGCACGCCCGGCGGCTGGGAGCTGACCGAGGCCGACGGGCAGTGGCACCGCGTGACGCGCGGTTCGGGCCGTCTGGAGGTGTACGCCGTTGGCGCGATGATGGGCTTGGACGAGGAGGTGACGGTGTTTTGGGGCCCGAACGCTCTGGAAGAGTTCATGGACTGGCTGATCGAGAAGCGGCCCACAACGGTCGCGTCGTTCAACGGCTCCAAGTTCGACACACCGATCCTGCTCCGTGGCGCCGCGCGCCGTCGCTGGCGCATCTCGGACCTGCTGGTGCACAACGGGCGCATCCTGGGAGGCCAGTGCGGCCCCGACCTTTCGCGCTTTAAGTTCTGGGACCTGGTGCTGTTTCTTTCCTGCACGCTACGCGAGGCGACGGAGAGCTTTGGCGTCCCCACGCGCAAGGGCTTGGTCCCTCATCGCATCCTATCCATGGGCGAGCGCTATGGCCAGGGTCGCTCGCCGTGGGAGATGCTGAATTACGTGGGCCCGTGGCCAGGCGTGGACGCCTTCTTCGACAAGGAGCGCGCGGAGGCGCATGCGTACCTTGCAGACCCCGCGCGGTCGGAGATGCTGGACGTTCGTCGCGAGTTCACCGCCTACTTGCAGAGCGACGTGCGCGCGCTCAAGGAGTTGTTTGTTGTCTTGCAGGAGACGATTTACACGCTCTTCGCCGCGCCTCGTGAAGGCGAGCCGGATACGCGGCCGCCCGGCGCTCGTCGCTACGAGAACGTGCGCGTGGACTTGACTCAGTTCTGCACCACGCCGCAGCTCGCGTACGCGATCTGGCGCAGTGAGGCGCCACCCCACACGGTGGAAATCCCACTGGACGTGGAGCGCGCCAACGCGTGCAAGGACGCCTATTACGGCGGCCTGGTGCGCCCGCTGCGGCTGCATTTCAAAAGCGCTCAGTTTGCGGAGGCGACCGCCGCAGCGCAAGGCGCGCCGCCTCGGAGCGCGGACGAGGAGGCGACGCTCAAGAAGCTGTTCGAAAGCATCAGGGACTATCTCAGCGCGATGGACATGAATTCCATGTACCCCAACGAGATGGCCACCAACCCGTACCCTTCGGGCTTGGGGCGCCGGATGGAGCCGGAGGAGTTGGAGCTTGTCGGACGGCAACAAGACGCGGCGGGACCTGGGCGGTTGTACGTCGCGCACGTTCGCTTCGTTCCTCGCCAGAACCTTTTCCACCCCATTCTTCCGCGCCGCGAGGGCGGCCAACTGCTGTGGTCGCTCGAGCCGGGCGAGGGCTGGTACAGCTCGGTGGACCTGGACATGGCCCGCGCCGAGGGCTATGAGCTGGAAGCCGACGACGGCTGGGCCTGGGACACAACCACCAACGACCTCTTCAAGTCGCTCGTGGAAACGCTGATGGCGCTCAAGGATCGCGGCAAGCGCGAGCAGAACATGGTACTGCGCAACCTCGCCAAGTTGCTCGCTAACGCGCTCTATGGTAAGTTCGGCCAGCGCGCCAAGCGCGAGAGCGTGGTGGTGTGTTACACGCTAGACGGCGTGAAGCTGTTCCTCCGAGACAACAGCTGGACCGACATTGTGCCCTTGGACGGCAACGCGGTCATCATGATCGGCGAGAAACACGACGACGGCACGTCGGCGCTTACCAAGCCGCTGCCCATCGCGCTCTTCGTCACGGCTTACTCGCGCCGAGCGCTGTATCGCGTCCGCAAGATGCTGGACCCCACCCTAAGCCGCCCGAAGCGCTCCGAGACGTACACCGACACCGACTGCCTGCACCTCCACGCGCGGCTGGCGCGCAAGATGGAGCGCCGCGGGCTGGTGGGAAAGCTGACGGGGCAGTTCTCAGAAGACCTGCTCAAGTTGGCCAAAGGCGCCATCGCGGCCAAGATCATTGCCGAAACATGCGTGCGCCCCAAGCTGTACGAGCTGGTCGTGCTGTTTCTGATGGAGCCCACCGAGGAGATTCCGTTTGTGCACTTGGTGCTTAAAAGCGATTTCTCTTCCAAGGGCATCCCCGCGTACACGTGGCATCGCAAGGAACTCCTTGCGGACGGCAAAGTGCGCGAGACGGCCGAGCGAGATTTTTTCGACCAGGTGGTGGAGGCGTACTCGAGAGCCGCCGCGGATGGCCTTGACCCCCGCGCGGTGAGGCGTGAGGTGCCGTACGACTCCATTCGCTACACTCATCTCAACGCTGCCGCGCCCTTTTCACACTTCCACGTGAAAGCCAAACGCTCGGTCACCGCCGGCTGGAAGGGGCGCGTGTACAACCCAGTGGACGGTTACTGGTACCCGCGCGGTTGGCTTGGCCAGCCGGCCCCTCCTCTCACGTGATCATCGCGGTCATCTTTTTTTTTTGTAACCCACAACGTTGCGTATCGGTCTGAAATGCACCTAGTTCGCTGAGCGCTCCCCGGAGCGAGCAGTCTTCCGCGTGCTTTCCCAGAGACAATGCGCAACTTTGGCCATTTGGTTCGCACGCGTCCTATTCGCCAAGCTGCGCGTGTGCCTCGCAAGTCTTCGCCCAAGTCTCAATCCATTTTGGAGTATCTGGCTCAGCATCCTTCAGAGCGTTTTGACGTCGGTGTTGTGTGCATTATCGTCGGTGTCTATATTACAACGCTTCTGTGGGGATGCTGACTCGTGGTCTTCTAAAGAAGCTCGGACTTAAGTGGCCGACGAAAGTACTTATCTGCCCTTATTGCATGCAACTTCGTGTTCTATTTGTAGGCGCTGCCAACGGTGATTCTAATTTCGGCCACTATTTTGTCTGCTTAAGCTGTCAAGAGGTCGCGGAAGGCATTGAGGAAGAATTTCTGGCGGAGCCTTAATCTTGACCATGGAGAACAAAGAATGCATGTTCCCAATGACGGCGGAGCAGCTGCGTGAAGAACGTCTTCATTCGGCTAGGCTCAACACTCGCACACATGAGCGTATCGATGAAGATTTTGGTTTGTTGATAACACAACTTCAACTCCTTCAGCGTGACATAACTCCAGGTAAAGCGGCACGCTCTCTTGCCAATTGCATTACACGCATAGAGGAGAGTCAGTTTTGGTTCGATGACTTTTGTTGCAAAACGGACGAGGAAGTCCAGTTGAAGTTACGCGCTCCAATGGAAGATCAAACATCCCTCCCTGATTACAAGCAAACGTGGGCTCGTGGAACCATTCGCAACGGAGTGTGCGTTCCAGACCGCAACGAAAAGGGCGGTTTTGTGATCATTTCAAATGATGAGTTCCAGAAACCTCTCACCTTTCCCTTCCTCCCAACCAAGCGCCCCAACCCCGACGCTCAGTGGATCACGTGACTCCTTACCCCATAAATGTGGCAGCGACAAAGGCACCCACAAGCGGCGCGCGCGGGACAAAGTGGGGTGGGGTGGCGCGCGGGTGCCGAAGCGAGCGTCAGTTTTTTTCCTTCCCCGGGAACTTGCCATGGAGGAGAAAGCGAAGTTTCTCGAGACCGCGCTTGCGGAATTGCAAGCGGAGTATCGCGCGCTGTTCCTGAGCAAGATAGAGGCGGACTCAGAATGGGAGAAGGAACGCGCGAGCGTGAAAGCTGCGCAGAGCGCACTTGACGTTTCCACGGCGACTTGGGAGACGGAACACGCGGAGGTGGAACGCTTGAGCAAACAAATGGAGGCATTTGAAGAGGAGAAGGACCTTATGGTCCAGCAGCACTATCAACTCAACGTGGAGTTTGTCGAAGCCTGCGAGCACCGTGATGCGCTTGTCGCGGATTTTGCAGACCAAGGAGAGCAAATCGAGCGGCTGCATCGCACTATTTACGAGCTCGAAAAGACGTCATCGAAAGAAGCAGAAACTGTTGCGCGTCTTGAAGAGGAGCTGGAGGAGATCAAGAAAGTTCGTTTTCACGAGCGTCTCCAGTTGAAGAAAGACATTGAAGACCTCAAGCAAGCCAACAATGATCTCCGCAACGCGATAAAGAAAGACCGTCTGGAGCGCGATCAACTGTGACTTTGTTACCTTGGATTGAGCGCTCCGTTTTGTCATACATTGTTTTACGTCGCCGCGCCCGCTGCGGCTGAAGAGGGTGCAGGTTCAAAGGAAGGCTGCGTGGTTTTGAGCGCTTCGATGGGGAAGTCGCCCTGGAGTGGCTTGGGCGCGAGGCCATGTTCCGCCAGCATCTCTTCGACATGGTTGAAGACAGCGTTAGCGATCATCAGGTCAGCTTGAGCGCGTTCCATGTCGTCCACTAGCAGCGCTCGCACGCCTGTCAGCGGCCGGTCGGGCATCATGCGAACGCTCATGTCGAGACGCTCAATTGCTGCCTGGTACTTGGCAACAAGTGCCACGGCGGCTGTCACATCAAGAGTGGCCTTCCTGTAATAGCCCTTCAACTTCTCCACCTCAGCGTTCACTGGGCGCGCTGGCGCGGCACTGACTCCGTTCAACCAAGCCCACAGCACACGCAGCCAGATACTGCACGCCATCGCGCTCAACGGCAGCGGCAGCGGAAAAGAATGAGTGTGGTTGCGCGCGCTTTTTTCGCGGTCATGTTTGTACAACGAACCCTAAGCGCGGTTCTTGCTCGGGTGGAGGGTGTATTTGCCCTTGGAGCGCTTCTTGGGCGGGGAGCTGTCCTCCGCCTCGTCGCTCGCCGCTAGCGCGCTCGCGGGCGGCGCGCGGCCAGCGGTGGGGTCGCCAAACTCCAGGGTCCGGAGAAGCTCTCGCGTGTGGATCCTTGGGCTAGCTTCCACGTAACGGGTCGCCAGCGACGACCTTCTCAGCACGTTGGCTGTATCTGTTTCACTTTGGTCGCCGAACGCGCCCGTTGGGGTACTCAATGCCCACCTAGCATTTTTTGTTAGGCCTTCTGCCTCAGAAGCAAAGCCTGAAATGCGTCGAATGAGTTCCTCGGGTAAGGTGAAACCGCGCGCGTTGCCTTGCCATCCGGCGCTTGGGTCTCCGTCGCGCCCTCGCAACAAACGGCGAACCAACGCCGCGCGCACGTCAGCGCCGGTGGGGCGAGCGCGGGCGGGATCGTCGTTGGCGACTCCGCGCGCTTGGCGAGTTCCACGGTTGACTTCGTCGCCAGCGAGTGGCACGCCCATATAGAAGCGTTCAACGCCCTTACTGGAAAGCCAAGATGTGTCAGGATCAGCTAAGGCGTCATCGTCGTTCAAGGTGCGACGAACGAGGATAGATTTCACAGCGGCATTCATTTTAATGGCGTCCACGCGTTTGGATTCCTCCGGCGAGAACAGGTGTCGCAAGTCTCTGATATGCCTATAAGCATCGTCGCCCGTATCAATATCGGAATTGCGGCGGTTAATAGCTTGACGAAGATGTTCTGCAATATGAGGCGGACCGCGCATGCGAGAGAGCATATCGTCCAACTGTTGTTGAAGGCTGCGGGGGTCTTCGGCCGAAAAACGTACGGGACCATCAAAAAAAGTTTTTGTGTTTTGCCGTTCGATTCGGTCGCTGAAGAAGAGTTCAGGCGTGGTACTGAAGCGTTTGTGATAGGGGTTGACCAGAGCGCGCGCGAAGAAAGGCTCGTCTGAGCTCACGGGAGCCTGAAAACGGCGAGCACGATCATGAGCACCTCTTGCGCGTGCCATGCGCGCATTCCTACCCAGCTCAAAATTCAAATTAAAGGGCATGTCGGGCGTCCAGCCGCTGTGAGTGGGGTCCACAAACAAGTCATTGGTGTTAGCATCGAAGGCGTCATTGAACTCGTCAAGAAAATCTTCAGCCTTTTCGGCGAGGATTTGAGCAAGCAGCTGTTCGTTTGCTTCCTCTCGCGCAGCCGCCTCTGCCGCCGTAGCGTTTGCGTGGAGGTTACCGCTCAAAGGCGGCGCGTTGCCGTTCGAGGTCGGGGCACTGCTGCGAGCACCGTAAAGGTCTCGCATGCGCGCATAGTACTCGTCCCAATTATAGCCGTCGCCCATGGCGGAGACGCAACCTCAAAGTGACCTTAAATGACCTGTACAAATTACTCGCGATTTTTGCCGGGGTGCAGGGTATATTTGCGCTTCTTCTTGGGAGGTTCGGCCTCTTGCGCGGCCGGCGGAGCGCGCCCCGCGCTTGGTTAGGGTTAAAAATGAACACCCATAACCGTCGCGACGTCGCGCGGGGCGCATAAGAAGATGCCCTCGCGCAGGCGATGGTTCATTTTTCTTGCCATCTCCCAACGTCTCTCGCTCTCTCGCGGCCATGGAATCGCTTCAAGAGGTTCAGCCGACGGCCGAGCAGATCAAGAACAGCGACCGCGCTCAGCGCCTCTATGGCTTGGACGCCTTTACCAACGTTGTTCCAGCGGGCACGGACAAGCCCGTGGTCAACCGGCGTTTGTGGCTCGCGCAGGGCAGCACCAAGTATGTCACGGTCAACGCGGACGGCACGCTGACCATCAGCGCCGACGCGTACATCGACGACATCGATGCTTTCCTCTACGAAGTCGCGAAAGCGCGCATCGAGGAGTTGGACAAGTTTGCAGCGCGCGTGGGCGGCACCGACACGCCTCTTCAGCAGAAAACAACCACCAGCTTGAACTTTTTGAAGACGGCGATCAAGCTGCGTCAGCTGGTGCTCTATTATCACGATCTGTACGCGCGCAATCAACACAACTATTCGTTCTCGCCCAAGGAGCAGCGCGTCGAGACCTACAAAGCCGGCGTGCTAGCGAATCTGCACTGCGATCATCTGAAGGCCCTTTGGACTCTTGAGGAAAGCGAAAAGATCATGCGCGAGCTGCCTCCCCATGATGTTTTTTTTGCTCACCGCCTCCAATGACTTCCTCGCCAATGCTGCCGCCCCCGCTCACAGCCTCCAATGACGCCCTTGCCAACGCTGCCGCCTCTCTTTTTGGAGATACGCGATATCGACCCGCGCGCAAACCCCTTCCATCCGCCTCCAACCCCCCACGGATACGATGGTTTCTGGAAATGGAGCCCAACCGCCCGCCAGTGGCAGTGGTGGGAGCGCTACCCCCTGCTGTCCCTCGAGCCAAAATAATGGCCGCGATAAAAAGCGTTGGAGCGCTGGCGGAGCGAGGAGGGTCACCTTAGGTCTAGGCGGCGCGAGGCCCCACTTGCGAATTTCGCCGCTGCTCGCAATCACGGACGCGTGGCGTGGGAACCAGCGCTTGAGCGCACAGGGCGTCCGGGCGAACCGCGGCGCGTGGGGGAACGCGTACTTTGGGGCCGGTCGCACGCCGAACGCGCGCACGCCGCTGCACCTGCTGTCGAAGGGCGAGCGCGACGCGGTGGGCAAGCGCCTCCAGATCAAGCTGCACCGCACGCAGTCCGAGCGCAAGTCCGAGCTCGCGGCGCGGGGCATTTTCACCTTTGCGGGCGCGGCTGAGAAGTTGCAGAGCAAGACCGCGAGCGCCGTGACGCCGCAGCAGCAGAACACGCTCGAGCAGCTGAGCAACCGCGAGCGCATCGACCGCGCCTTCTCGCGCTACGCGCCCAAGGACGGTTCTCGCTAGAGAGAAAAATCACAACCATGGATAACGGCACGGACTTCCGCAATGCGAACACGGTCCAGTACTCCGCGGTCGCGCGCGAGGCCATGCTGGTGCCGGGCGAGGGCGTCATGTACGACCTGCCGACCAAGTCGCCGCTCGTGCGCCGCGACCTGGTGTACGACGAACCGCTGAACCGCACGGGCAACTATGGCCCGGGGCAGAACGGCAACCGCATCGACATCGCGGTCTCGTGCCAGGGCTACATGGACCCCATGACGCTGCGCCTGAACGGCGAGCTGCAAGTGCTCGCGGACAAGGGCACGCTGGACGCGGAGGGGCAGCCGGTGAACTTTCTCGGCAACCCGACCTCGGCGCCGGTGGCGTTCACCAAGATCTCGCTTCAGGCCATGATCGACATCCTCGAGATCTTCCAGATGGACTCGAACTGGATCGAGCGCATCGTGCGCTATGGCTACCTCCAGACGTTCATCGGGCAGTGCCTCGTCGCCCCGTGGACGACGTTCATGTCGTCGACGGCGCAGCTCGAGTACGGCATCACCAAGCCCGTCTCGTTCACGGTCGGCTACAGCGGCTATTCAAGCGGCCCGAACGGCGCCTTCCCGAGGTCGCAGGAAATGTTCAACGGGATCGTTGCGCAAGTGCAAGGCGACACCAGCTCCTTTCTCCGCGCGACGTACATCGGCCAGGCACTCGGTCTGACCAACACCACCGCGGCGAGCGCAAGCGCGAACAGCGGTGCGATCTTCAACGGCGTGCCGGCGCTGAGCTTCTCGCTGCAGATTATCTGCGGCCTGACGCAGATGAAGTACTATATCCCGCTCCAGGCGCTCACCAAGACGCTGCGGTTCCGCTTCTATCTGAACCCGTATCCGCGCGCCTTCCTGGACACGCAGACCAATCTGGACGCCACGTCGTTCCAGAAGGTTTCACTAAACGAGTCGCGGTACATGCTCATGCAGCCGCCGCGCCCGTGGAACCCCGCGCAGGGCACCGCGATCGTGTCCAACTCGAGCGGGACGAAGTACCTCCTCGCCAACCCGCCCAACCAGCCCTTCAGCACGGTCTCGAGCGGCACGTACCAGCTCTACAACATCCGCCTGTACTACGACCGCATCACGCTCTCCGACGCGGCGAACGCAGCGGTGATGAACATGATCATGACGACGGAGGGTCTGCTGTTCCACATCGTCTCGTGGCTGACGGCCGAGCAGACGTGGACCAACAGCGGCGCCGCGCGCTACACGATCGAGCTCACGGAGGTGTGCCGCTCGCTCAAGGCGATCTTCCCGTGCATCTTCCAGGCGGGCGAGTACGACGACTCGTACCAGATGCCGATGCCGTGGTGCCCGGGCTTCACGAGCTACCAATACAAGCTCGGCACGAACTATTACCCCGAGTTCCCCGTCGACACGAGCGCGGTCGCGCTCACGGCGTTCCAGAACGCCATCGGCCTCCAGAACTCGGTGTGGGCAACCAGCATGACGACAGCGTGGTCGCTCGGCCCACCGGGCTACAATTACCCGGCGTTCGCGGACCCCTTTTACAAGTCGCCCGCGCACAACGACGAGTTCCAGAACATGCTCGAGCTTACGCAGATTTACGAAAACAGCGGCGTTTCTGCTAACGGCAGCGGGCCGCAAGGCTTCATCGACGCTGCGAGCGACGGCGCCGGCATCACGGTCTATGGTCCGAAGGGCTATGCGGTCGGCAAGACCACGCTCTCCAGCGGCGGCGCGACCATCGCCGAAGCGGACTTCCCCGCGCTGCGCTACCTCGGCACGTCCGCGCAGAGCATCGTCCTCCTGCAGCCCGCGCTCGTCTCGGGCACCACGTACAGCAACTCGGCCGGCAGCGTGTACGTCGTCTCGCAGCGCGCGCACAACACCACGGGGCCCGTCACCGCGCAGATCGTGATTGCCAGCTCGGACTCCACGGACGCGCGCGACGTGTACTTTGTGGTCGCGCCCAAGCCGTCGCTCCAGCTCCAGTCGACCTTCACCATGAGCGCGGCGCCGGCCGCTGTGGGCGCCGGCTTCTTCGAGGACGCCATCGAGCCGCCCGTGCTCTTCACGCAGCCGCTGGCCAGCACCGCCGGCTATAACATCGTGCCGCGCCTCACGTCCGGCTCGCTCGGCGCCGTGCAGCTCAACGGCCAGGCCGCGCCGTCTGTGTCGTCCTTCTTCCTCGGCGCGCTGAGCAACCAGTCGCCGGGCTCGGGCGCGTACACGTACCAGGTGACCATCCCCGCGAGCGCCTTCAGCCAGGTCTCGGGCGGCAACGGCTACGTCGCGACGATCCCGGCGCCAACTGGCTCGTACAGCAACTCCAACTCCAGCCCCGCCGTGGTCCCCGTGCCCACGACGTCGGCGGTGATCGCGCGCCTGGTGCGCAACAACGGCCTGCTGAACGAGAACCTCGGCGACTTCCAATCACGCACGAGCGCCTTTGTCACGTCCAGCGGCACGCTGCAGCTCTATCTGCCCAACTTTGCGCTGCTTTCGACCACGGCGGGCTCGGCAACGTACAACGTCCTCGTGGCCGACGCGAGCCTGTTCGGCATCAACTCGGGCATTGTCGACGCTTACGCGGACCAGACAATGGCCAAAGTCTCGGTGGTCGGCGGCACGGACGCGACGGGTACCGCAGCGATGATGAGCTTTACGTCCCTGCGCGGCCCGTGGCCGCTCCAGTGGCACCCGGGCTCGTACGACGTCCAGAGCTTCTCGGTGGACGCTGTGACCTACTCCACCACCTCGAGCACGAATCGCTGGTGGAGCCGCGGCATCTTCACACCGGCGTGGTGCTTCGAGACGGACCGGCAGCCCAACACGCCGTCGGGCCTCAACCTCAACATCCCCAGCAAGCGCCTCCAGCTGCTCCTCGCGCTCAACACGCAGTCCGCCGCGCCCACACAGTACGCCATGCCGCCCGGCGCGCAGTACCCCGTCAACATTGGTGGCTTCCCCACCCTCCAGGGCTTCTTCTTCTTCCTCCACGACCGCTTCTTCACCATCTCCATGGGCAACGTCACCGACGTCCAGTGGTGATCCCCACACCCTCCCGTTCGCGGCCATATATATGTGAAACCCATAACTTTTGCGCCGGGGGTGATTTTGAATGAGGTCGCGCTCGCTCCGCCCACTTCGCCTCAGTTTTCCCTGCTTTTACTCCTCGTGTTTTTCCCTTTTCGAAATTTACCATGGCGGCCGTGACGTTGACCAAGAAGGTGAAGAAGAGTGCCTTTGTGGACGACGCTGCGGAGGAGAAGATCCCCGACTCCGTGGCGACGCTGCACGACGACGACGACGACGACGACGATGACGACGATGACGATGACGACGACGAGGAGAACGAGGAGGACAAGCAGTTTGTGACCAAGCACCCCGAGGACGACGACAGCGACAGCGACGAAAGCGTCGTGGCGGCCACGGCGCGCCAGGAGGCGGCGGCGAGCGCTGCGAGCGAGGCCAAGGTGCGCGAGGGGCCACTGGGCGGAGCGGACTTGCTCTCCCGTCAGAGCGCGATCGATGCGAGTGTGCTGGCGGGCGTGGACGATGAGGACAAGAAGAAGCGCGCGGAAGAAGCAGCTCGGCGCCAGATGGCGTGGATGCGCGCAGCGGCGGGGCAGAACGCTCCCGCCAGCCAGGAGACCACTGAGAAGATCGAGAAGCTTGTGAACGACGCGAGCAAGCTCGGCGGAAAGGTCCTCTGCGATGGCATTGACCTGCTTAACACGCGCCCGAAGGACCTTCAGACTGCCGTGGCGATTATGAACTCGCTGCGAGCGTTCTCGAGCCCGATGGAGCAGGCGATGTACCTGACGACGCTGAACCAGCGCGCGCACGAATTGAAGAAGGCAGAGGACAACGCGGCCACTGCTGTCAAGGAAAACGGGCAAGCGCCGCCGAGCGGTGTTCTCTGATGACGACGACGAGAACGATGAGGACGAAGACGGCGCGGAAGATGAGGACGACGAGGAGAATGAGGACGGCGGAGAGGAAGATCCTATAACACGAGCAGATAATGAGCTTCAGCACGTCCTCGAGCAGATTATGGACTTGAGTTCCTATGCTTTGCATCTTCGCCGTACGCTCCATTTCTTGCGCAACAAGGCGGACCACTGACTTGTACAGGCGATGCGCGCCAAATACGAGCAGGATTCCTCCGCCAGAACGCGAGCTCGGCGGTGAAGGGTGTCAAGGCGCGAGCGGCTGCGGCGGCGCTGGCTGACGAAGAGCGCAAGAAGAAGCGCGCTGAGCAGCAACGCCTGCGCCGACTTGCTCAAAAGCAGACTATCCCGCCCGCGCCCGCAACGCCTCTCAAGGCCACCAAGCGCAAGACAGGTGCGGGCATGCGTAACGCGGCTGGTCGCTCGTCCGCGCGAAGTTGACCCCGCAACTGCGCACCATCACGTCCTTTGTGGATCCGGCGGTGCGCAGCTCCGCCTCCCGAACCTGAGAGCGACGACGACGACGATGAGGGCACCGGCGACTGGGCCGCCGTCGCCGCAAACGTCACCGCGGCCGCTTCGACCGCGCCGGGCGGAGCGCCTGCGGGCTCATCCTTCACGGATTACGCTGCGAGCGACTCCAACCTCAACGCGGCAACGGACAAGGCCGCCAAAAAGGCCAAGCGCGAGGCTCGCATTCAAGCCGCCAACGCCGCTCTCAAGGGCTTTGGTAGCTCGGCGCGCTGGCACGTCAACGATTTTGGCGGCTTCACGCACAACACGGTGTGCTGCTACTGCTTAGACGAAAACGGCGACCGCAGCATCCCCGCCTCGGTGTTCCTCTGCGGCGACACGGGCGGCCCGTGGGCCAACAAGTACGCCGTCGGCTGCGCCAAGCGCAACGAGGACGAGCGCTGTGTGGGATTCCTTAAATTGGAAGCAGACGCTGTACGGGAGGCACCGTCGACGGGCCTTTCGCGCGTGGAGTTCGCCCTCTCGGCGCTCAAGAAGGCCAAGCTGATCAAGCCCGAGCGCGACGCGCCCAACTTCGGCGCCAACGTCGTCAAGGCGATGGAGCACCTCAACGAGGCTCGCCGCGCATACAACGCTTACCGCCGGAAGAGCAAGCCGCTCGGCTTCTAGGTCGGCGCGTACGTGGACAAAATGCCCCAGACGCCGTCGGAGAGGAGCGCCAGCGTTACCGCCGCGCCGCCTCCCGACAAGACGTACTCGGAGAGGCCATCGATGACCCCGAACTTCGCCACTGTGATCGTTGTGTCGTGCGTGTTGTCGGAGGTGAGTTTCACGGTCACCATATATGTGGGCTCGCAGTTGTCAGGAGGCGGCTGCTGTTCGGTGAGGTCGAGCGCGGCGGGCAGCACAACTTCGATGTCGCGCGATAGCTGAGCAACCACCAGCAGGTTAGAACGATAGGGACTCGTGCCGAGCACGACCGGCGACTCGCTCGCCGAGCGCACGGTCGTGGCCGAAAGCAGCGCTACACCGTTCACAAAGGCCAGGTACGCGCTGTTGGGCGTGTTGCTAGCGGGCGAGACAAAAAGCTGCACGACCGCGGGCGCTATGGCGCTCGGATCGGCCGTACCCAGGACGCGCGTCGCAAAACCCGTCGCCGTAAGCGCGGTGCCATAGTCGACTTCAGTCATCACCCCATCGTTGGGCGCTGAAAGTTGCACCAGCGGGGTCTGTGCCTCTGCGCCTTCTTTGCTGCTGTCTGTGACGACGCCTATAGAAACCAAGCCATCGGCGATGCCCGAGCAGCTTTGCCCCGAAAACGAGAGCGTGCCGCTCAAGGGCTGCGCCGTAACCGTCGCGAAGCCAACCGCCGTCGTCTCGGGCGTTAGCGGCGCTGAGGGTGGAGAAATGGTGTGCTGCGCGATTGAGCGCGCTCGCACGACGTTAGCGGTGCGGTCCCACGCCGCGCGCTGGTCAGCGTCGAGGGTGCGCGGAGAGGAGCGAAGGTACGCGTGCTGCTGCAAAAGCGTCGTAGCTACGTCAGGCGCTGCGTTAAGCAACTCAATGAACTGCCCCGCAATGCCGCCTGTAAGCGTGATGGCTCCGTCCACCACGCCAGCGTCCTGAATTTCAAGCGCAGCAGACGCTGCTTGAAAACTCATTTTATAGCTTCTGGCTCGCAGCGCGACAACAAAAATGACCCCAGGGTCACATCGACGTCTCAGTCTCATCTCGCTCCTGGAACGCGCGCGCGCGCTTCAGCGAGTTCCGAGCGACCTCGGATATCTTGACAAACGTTTCCGCGGCGACGTCCAGCTCGCGCTCGTTCTCGCCCGCTAACAGCGGGGTTTCACCCTCCGCGTTGAAGGCCGGCGGGACCCTGAAAAGCGGCTGCCAGCCGTCGAGCGACAGCGCACTAGAGGACGCTTCTGGGAGGTTTGCCAACCTGCGCTGCCCGCTCACAATTGCTTCCAGCTGAACGCGGTCGCGAGCGCGAAGCTCGAAAATAGCGTCAACCTGCTCCAAAAGACAAACGCTTCGAAACGCGTTGCCGACATGCGACAAGCCGAGTCCGTACAGCGCGGTAAGGAGCTCGCTATGGGCTATGGCAAGTTTCTCGCGATAGCGGCACTGGGCGCGCTCCTGCGGGCTCATGTCCTCCGTTTCAAACGGCGCTAGGGACGCCATTTTTCAAAAAAATTTGCGCGCGCTTTTTCAGATTGAAAAATGACCCATAAGTTCAGCGACGCGGTCGCTGCGAATGACGTGGCCGCGCGTCTCACAGCCGAAGCAGAAGTCTCCTTTTGGAAGTTCCGCTCCGACCTTCGCCGCTGCAACCAACTACTCAAAAGGATGGAAGTGTACCGCGTCAGCCAAGTCAAAAGAACGCTCTCACACACGCTGTGGGAGCTGGTTCACCGCCCCACTTCTAGTCTTCGCACGCGCTACAGCCGCCGTCGGGGCGCTCGCCACAGTAAGTTAGTTCTTTCGCGCTGGCAGCCAGCGGAAGAAGGCCCTTTGGTTGTGGTGCGCATCCCAAACGACAAGGAGCCAGGGAAGCAAGGCGACAGAGACCCAGCAAGCGACGACGAGCACAAACTGCCAGAAATGGGAAAGTGTACCATCCCCCTCTGCGAACAGGAAGCAATCGCCAGCGATGGCCCAGGGCGTCGTTTGTGTGCACTTCATATTTGAACCCTCAGTCACTTTCAGGTCACACTTGTGACGAAAAAAATAATATGGCGAACGCTGAAGCGCCGCAGTACTTCTTCATCTCGTCAGAAGACAGGGTGGGAGGTTCGTCGCGCTCAAACGCGCTGTTCCAGCTAAGCCCGCCATGGCACGACAAAACTGCCTTCAAGCCTCTCAAGTTTCAGATGGCCTACACCATCGGGCCGCGAAATGACGCCGTGCTGCATATCCGCGAGCCGGCAACGTACGACGCGGACGGTAACGTCGTCGGCATCCCACCGCCTGAACTTGTGAGCTCTTACGGCCGGGCGCCGTTGTTTGTGGACTTTGCTCGCCCCGGCGGCACTGCTCAAGACACGCGCCTGGCTGAAGTCGCTTTTCCTTTCGCGGTCAACCCAACCGAACAAAAAATCGCCGTGCCGCAAGTGGTGCAGAGCGACTCGACCAACTGGGTGTGGGGCGGCTATGCGCCGCCGTCACTTGCAACGAGTGAGACCACCAGTTTCGCCTCGCGCTACATGCCGCTGCCGAGTTGGGTCGCCACGTCGCCGCCGGGGCCTCCATGGGTGGGCGCTGTCGGCTACCCGCCCTCGACTGTTGGCGAACAAGCTAGCCCGGCGACAGCGGCACTTGCTGGAGCGCAGTCGCAGTTCCTGCCCAATGGAAACGGCGTCAAGCCTTTTCAGTACCAGATGGCGCGCATTTTTGAAGCCGCCGTCAATGACGTGTTGTGGACAAACAAACTGGCATTCATAGAAGACTATGACGGCGTAACCCATCTCACCAGCGGCACGCCGACGCCTGTCACGGGCGAGGCGAGCACAAGGACCGGGTACCCTTTGAACGCTACGCGGACGCCGTTCGTGTGCGTCGAGCCCGGCGGCACAGCTTTCTGCAACGCTCCAAGCGCTTTTCCAACCACTATTTACGGCGAAATCGACAATCCGGGGAATGCTTACAGCATTTTGCAAATGGGCGTTGACTTCAAATCCACGCCAGCAAACAGCGCCTTTATCAACAATACTCAGGCCTATGCGTTTGGCCAGGCGCTGCCTTCGCAAGTCATTATGAAGTACCTGCCTGCTGGCTCCGTGGGCGGGACCGATTACCCTGCTGGATACTATTATGTTCCAGCCGGCGCCGACATCTCCTTTGATGCGAATGCAGACGTCCCAGGATGGGAAGGGTGCTTCGCGTACAAGGTGTCCTGCAAGGCGTTTGAGTTCATGGTGGATGCTCCCGACGTCGCCGCTATCTATGGGCTCGAAAGTAAAAAGTGGTATCTGGTCAAGGCTATGCCGTCAACTTGGCAGCAACGCCCGAAAAAATGCGTTCCGCCAGAGTTTACTCAACAGTCGCCGCCGCTCAACTTGTACTTTAACATGGGCTACGGCAGCCCCAACGTCCTAACGTACGGCCCGCCGAGCTTCAATGTGCATCTCTCTTTCTTGCGAAGCACCGAACAAAGCATGACCAGCAACCAGAAGGAAAACACGATCGCCTTTATGGTGCCGCTCTCCCGAGCGCCCGGAGAGGAAATCGAGTACATCAGCGACACGCTGGATTGGAGCTTTACTCTGCCTTTGGAACGCGTGGACCAGTTCCGTGTTTGGTTCACGGATTACTGGGGCCAACCGCTCAATGACAACTCGACGGATCCCTTTGCGCAGCAAAAACGCCTTTACACCAACCTTGGAGTTGAGCGCGCTGGCCTTGTGCCGTACGTGCGCCCGACGTCCAATCAAGGCGTCTTCCCCGCTCAACCGACCGCGACTGTCGAAGAGATACGACTCTATGAAGTCACTGGTTACGACGACTCCACCACCAACGTGGTGAGCAACTCGGACCCGCGCTCAAGTTCTGGAGTGAGCTACTTTGCCTCTCTTCCGGCCTGGAAGATACAGATGGGCCTTCAAGCCGATTCGTCTATTCTCCCCGGCAGCAAGCTTACCAAGCGCATGCGTCATTGAACGTGTTCGTCTTACATGTTCATCAGGTAATCGAGGTAATCCTCGCGCGTGGGTTCGGGGTTGAGAAGGGGGCTGTCTTCGCGCTGCAAAGTGTGCGCGCGCTTCTCCACGTGGCGAATGCAATACATGGAACCGCGCCGACGGAACGCTCGACAGCCCACACCGCGGGCAGAGTACCACTGGCAACGGCGGTTTTCATATTCGGGTCCATCATAGCGTGAAACTTTGTCGCGTTTTGCTCGCCATAGTTCTTCTGTTGCCGCGCTCAAGTCCAAAAAACGCGCCTCGAGATATTCGAAGCGCTCGACCAACGGCTCCAACACAGAAACGCGCGCAACTAGTTCTCGAAACGCGCGACGCTGACGGCGCACACGTGGATGAAGTTCAGAGGGGGCTACTGACGGAGGAAGGGGAGAGGGAGAAGCTACACGAAAATGGGCGGGCGCTGGAGAGCCAGCGAGGGCGGCGGTCGAGGCGCGAGTTGCACGTACCCTTTCGGCACCGGGCCGAAGCGCGCTAGCGCGCTGCATCCTTTCGCGCATCCGCACGCTCCCAAACCAATGCGATAGAAGTGGCGACAATAACGCCCACGGCGGATAGCATAAAACTCCTTAAGCGTGAGTCGGCGGCCCTCCGTCGCCGTTAGAAGCGTTGGGAGCTGGTTGTTGCTTTTGTTGGGCTGCGAAAAGCTTGTCATATTGATCGCTTTCGTAACGCTCAGCAACGACGAAGCGCTCCCACTCTTCGCTTGTTCGCGCATCAAAGGAAGCAATTGCTTCTTCGCTGGGACGCGTCAACAGCCACTCGGCCCAATGGGCGTGTTCCACTTCGTTGCGAGGCGCGTGTTTGGCAGCTGGAATCCCCGGCGCAGACGTTGACTGAGCTGTGAATGGCGTGTCGACAAGATAATTTTGGGGCGCGATGTACTTGACAAAGGCGTACAGCGCGTCAATGTTTTTCTTCGACCACTTGGAAACTGTAATGTTTGGGCCGCCGTCAATTTGAATGTTGGCCGCTTCGGCACCGTACTCCTCCGCCTCTAAGTCGAGGTTGAAAAGGTCGAGGTCTTCGGGGAAGCGCAAAGGCCCAAAGCCCTTTGGCAGGCGCCGCTTAGTCGTCATTAGAACTGACTGCGTACGCAACTTAACTGACTTTTTTTGCGCGCCTTTATCTTCGCGCCTTTTTTTACAAATCACGTGAACAATGACATCACCAAAAGGCAAAACGACTCCGCTTGGGCGCATCTTCTGGGCGACTCATAGGACGCTTGAAAGACGACCAGTCTGGCATCTTGTCGTGTCCTGGCGCTGGGGAGGTTGGAGTGGGGTCCAAGTTTGTGGGCTCCGCGTTTGGATTAGCTTGGAAGAGCCAGTTGAAACGTGAGAAGAGCATTTCAACTCCGCGCTGCGCTGAAGCTGCAATTCCAGCAGCGATACGATCCGGAGAAAATGCGTCAGACGTAGCAAAAAACAAATTGCCGTCCGTTGCTGCGCGATTCTCAAACACTATTTCCTCCTCTGCCGTCGCGCGAGACGAGTTCGACTGGAAGTCAGCGCGAGGACCACTTCCCACGCCTTCCGGCGGAGCTGGATCCGGATTATCGTTCTCATCAGAACGAGAAGGATCGCTTGGCGGCAGCATCGCGGGACCTGCCGCTCCTTGGGTGGGCTCCGAGCTGCGGAAAAAGGAAAACAGCTTGTTCCTCGCGTTGCTAAGTTGATGTCCCGTGAAGATATTCCAGGCAATGAAGATAGAAGCAGCAATCACTGGGTGCGCTTGGAAGAAGGCTTGCATGTATGGGTTATTTATGGCTTCACCATAAACATAACCCGACGTGAGGATAAGGCTCGTAATTAGAGCGATATCACCAGCTCGGTATGCATCTTGAAGTCGTTGAAACAGGTTTCCTTCGTTTTTCTTTTCTTCATTGATCACAACTTCTTTAGAGAAGCCGTCCACCACTTCCGGAGGCACTGGGCCGTTGTCTTCTCCATCAAGTGGAATGGAGGAAGATAGCGTCTTGCCGGAATTGAAGGAAAATCCAAGCGTGTTCAATATAGAGAAAAAGAACCCCATAAAAGAAGCACTTTGTTCAACTCCAGGATTTGATTTGGCGAATTCAGAGCTGCGGTTTTCTACTTCCGAGCCCAACCCAAGCGCCGGATCGCCGTCGGACATGCTTTGGCTGGTGCCGTAAATGATATAAAGCAACTCGCGCGAAAAGCGCGAATAAGCTTGACGGAAGAAGCCTCCGTCAGACTTTGTTTCTGGAGGCACGAGCGGCGCGTTGGGATCATTTTCTGGCGGCGTTGTCGGAGACGAGCCATAGCCAAAGAAAGACGAAAACGAATGAAGGATGTTGTCCTTCAACGTTTTCCCCATTTCTTTCTCTGGGTTGGAAGTCGGCGGAGCGCTGCTTGTATCATTCGCGGTCACGTTCGACGCTGCTCCAGACACTGTCGAAGCTCCGTTCATTGTGTTGTTGTGGTACGGAGTCCCTGGATCCGCGTTCTGCGGATTCTGCCCCGGGCCGCCTCCTGGGCCAGTGGTGGCGTTTTGGTCGACACTCTGGCCAATTCGTTGAGCACCGACCATAGAAGCTACTTCTTTCGCAAGAATAGCAGCAAAACCCGCATTAGAACCTGCTGTTGTTCCAGGGTTCTTATATTCAAGAGCTTCGTCGGCTTCGTTGCTATTTAGCCCAGCTTGGAGAAAGTAATCCCGCTCTTTACCTTTGTAAATAGTTGGAAGAGCCGCCATCGCGAAACGCCGCGCAGCGCCCGTTTGGGCTACTCGACCGAGTTGTTCCTCTGCGCCCTTCTTGATGCGCTTGTCCGCGCTCACAACTGAACTAGCAACTCGCGCCTGATATTCGGCGATAGTAGCTCGAGCTACGTCCAATTTCTCGGGGTTATCAGACCAAAGCCCTTCTGCAATTGCCTGCTGCTGGTTAGCCAGCACCGAACTCACTTTGCCTTGTTCAAACACAGCACCTCGAATCGTGCCAATTTCAGCTGAAAGGGCCTGTGCTTCAGCATGAAGACTTTCGCGAACTTGTTGAATTGAAGACAGAAGTTGCTTTTGAACGGTCACTGCTTGTTGCAAGCGCGTAAAACGAAGGACTGATGATTTTACGCTTTTTTCTTCTTGCATAAGCATCATGACAGCATTGCTCGATGACGCGCTAAGTTGAAGTACTTCTTTTTTGAAGACTTCAAACGCCTGAGTGAGTTCTGCGTGCTCGTCTTCGATAGACTTGAGCGACGCGCTCTCCGCTGTGAGAGCTATTTCCGCCGACGCAATGTCGAACTCGAAGCGCTCAAGCTCTCTGCGAAGGATATCCTTTTCGCCAGCTGCCGTGTCGACTCGAAGATTGAACAACTTGAGCTGGTCATTTTGCATGTCAAGTTGCATCGTAAGAGCGCTGCTTGGGGCTCCGCTTCCTTCTTGATTCGACAATAGTCGCTCAAGTTCAGCAACATGCGCTGCAACTTCGTCTCGTTGGCGCTCCAACAATTCCAAGTTCTTGTCGGCTTTGAGGTATTCTTCTCGCACCAACGACAGATTTGCAGCAGCGCGCTCGCGTGCGCGCTTCAATCGTTCTTTGGCTTTGTTGATGAAGTCGCTGACTTCAACAAAACGCTGGCGATTCAATGCCAACGATTCTGCCATGCTTTTTTCGTTGGCGCGCGCTCGTTCAATGTTTGCTGCAAAGTGCTCCACTTCTTTAAGCGTACCACTGTACCTCTCTTGAGCAGCGGCAACCTCCGATTGTGCTGCGAGCATGCCTTTGTTGAGGACATCTGCTCGAGCGACACAACTTTCTCGCTCGTATGCAATATGAATGCGACGATTTTGCACCGTGCCAAAGGCATTCTGACGTTGGAGAGCTGTTTCGGACAGTTGTCGAATCGCATCCTCAGCAACGCCCATTTGACTCATGAGCTCGTTGAAGCGACGTTGCGCCTGCTTGTAAGCCATTTCACGCGTGAGTTCTGCCAAACGCATTTCGTCTCCTGTCGCGCGCGCAAACGAAATTCGAAGCTCTAGGCGCTTCATGGCTTCTTCCTCTGGCTGTTCACGCTCGGGAGCGTCAAAAACGTTCACCAAGCGCATGGCTTGGTCCGCCAGCGGCCTCGCGGCCGAAACGGTCCCCGCCGCCATCTTGAAAAATGAATCTGACCTTAGGGTGACCCTAGAGGTCATTTTTCGTTACGGCGCGCTTCCATGTCGGCACCGGCACCGAACGACACTCGCTTCCGGTCTGAAAAGCACCGAGCGCAGTGGGCGAGCGTACAAGAACGCCTTTCAGCGCAACGACAGAAACAACGCCAAGCGTTGGACCTGTTGCCTGAACTCGTAGAACGTTTGCGCAAATCGGAGAAACGTTCTTCGCGAGCTTTGAAGGCGCTAGCTGGGGGGAAGAAAGCAAAGAGCAAAGCGAAGAAAACCAAAAAGGCTAAAAAGGCCAAAAAGGAAACCGAAAAAAAGAAAAAGGAGGTGGCCGACGAGAGCGAGAGCGAGGAAGAAGCAGAAACTAGCGAGAGCGAGAACAGCT
>JGI24890J29729_1000503_pt1 | contig 23920 bp, 9 predicted proteins | sample FreactcultureFD7_FD_29729 | JGI IMG/M metagenome (IMG submission 29729)
TTGTCTGCCCTATATATTGATCTCCTGTTGTGGAACTCCAATAATGTATTTCTGTTCCATTCATCATAAATCCATGCGGAACATTTTTTTGTTCGAAAAACGGGATGTCACCATCTGCGGAGGTAGAAAAAGATGTAGTTCCATATCCAAGGTGTGTATGTAAATCGGCGATAACAGATTCATTCCAAATCTCAGATGGATCAATCATGTTATAAAAAATCTGGCAAACATCAACACGAAGTGTATGTTTAATTTCACCCGTTACAGGATGTCTAATGTTAAAACCCTTTAGAGTTTTGGGAGCATCACGTTCCTCGCCTTCACTTTTTAATAATTTACTACGACTTCCATCACCATAAATTTCTGAAGCATACTCTTTGTTTTTAAGGAGCGTTTTTTGAATAGCTTTACTATATCGATATTTGTCGCCAAGGGATAATTTGTTAAATGCTTCATTGTCTGATTCTCTCGAAAAAGTAACCAGTGCCATTACATGATAGGCACCAAAACTTATGGTTCCTCCAAGCATTGCGCCTTGTAAAATGTCTCCGTGATTCAACGCTGCATTTGTTGCCCCCGCCGCTGCACCTCCAACAAATGCACCGAGGCCGCCGGTAAAAACCGAACCAGTTACTCCTCCAACCATCCCGGTAAGAGCTCCTTTCCACGTGCCATCCAATGGATTGCTTTCGGATGAATAAAAACCAGATACAGCTCCTGCCGCCGCCCCTCCAGCAGCCGCTCCGGCAATCACCGAACCCGAAGACATAGCAACCGAAGATCCTACCTCACTGCCAATCCCTGAAGTTACGGCACCCAGGCCTGCACCTAAAGCTGTAAACCCGACGAGATCCCATCCCCTTAAACCCGCGTCCCTACCACCAATGTAACTGGAGACTCCGCCTATCAATGCCCCGATAATCAGGTTTATAAATTTTCCATCTGGATCGCTGTACATTACAGGGTTGTTCCCCATAGCCGAATATGGATTATCAAATTGTTTCGCCGGATCCGCGACAAACCATCTTCCCAATGCTGCATCGTATTGCCGTGCATGGAAATCATGCCAACCAGTTCGTACGCTCAGCTCCTTTTCCTGGAATAGATACGCGTTATTCGTTTCTCCCTCGCGCGTCCAACTATAGGCTAACTGGCCGTAAGGATAATAACTGTTCACCTGTATCACATTACTCTCGGCCTGTGTTATTTTTAGATCATCAAAATAAACCTCACCTCCGGTGACATTGTCATAACTAAGGTAAACGAAAATATATCCTGGCTCCTGAACATTTATCTGAGGCAATGACATAGGCTGAATAATGTTTGGGGAACCTGTTGGTACCGGTACACATCGCCCGCCGATTGGATTATAGTCTTTATCAAATAAAATGTAATTGAGAAATGCAGAAGGACTACTGGTACCCTGGCTCTGCCGTGATGCAGCCAAAACGCCGGTGGGGCTGTAGGAGTTGTTTACACCATTGAAAATCGATCCTGGATCTCCCAATGAACCCGATGTACCACCTCCAAAAGAACTAACAACGTTCGTGACCATACTAGCCAGCCCTGATGAATATGTAACTCCAGCTGGATAATAGGCATTGACGGAAGCATTAACTACGTCTCCGGGATATACCTTCAGGCTCTTTGCAGGACCGACCGTGAAAGTAGTACTCATCGTTATCGCTTTGCTTCCACCCGGTGTGGTATTGCCTGGCGACGCATGAACATTGGCGTAGTTCATATTTTGAAATTGGCCGGAATTGCCTTGAGCATCCTTTTGCTGATTGTCTTCGGTGACTTGGTTTTCTATTTCCATCGTCGCCGTGTACGTAATTACATTTGGGTTCGTCTGTAACACCACGCGCGGGCTTCCGATCTGATCTTTCAAAAAATACTGGTATTCGAAGTCGGTTTTATAAAGTGCAACGCGATTAATGTAAAATGCATTATTATTGGCAGGCGCTGTCCATTGAATTCCCAATTGTATCGATGTTACATTGGCGGGAATAGTGAATGCGACTGTCGACCAATTCTCGTTGCTGGTTCCAATCGGAAGCGTGACGGCAGGGATCGTCAAATTTCCGAGATTTGTTTTTATGTAGATAGTTGCCGATGTGCCAGCTGCCTGATATCCCAATACTTTAAAAACATAACTTTCTCCGGACGCAACCGGGTAGGAAACTCCCTTCGTAGTTGTCAATGGAAATATTCCAGGTGTGGTTGTTGTACCATGATTGTATACTGCCTTTATATACGTCTGGCCGTTTGCATAGGTCTCCGATAACGATACGAAAGGATCATTCGGATTGCTTGTATTCGGAGAAGTTGCAAATCCGTCAAGACTATTTGCTTCTCGGTTAACAATCAAATTGCTGTATGTGGGAGCAACGATTCGGCCTTCCCTATTATTTATAAATAATACCTGACCGTTTACATATACAAATCCTCCAACGTAATCTGTCACAACCTTTTCAGGAAGATTTGTCTGAGGATTGACAAAAGCATACGTTTCACAGAGCTTTTCGCCGGTCGCACTGTATGTATATTGAAGATATGGATACGTGCTGGTTCCAAGAGTGATTCTGCATGGTAAATTATTATAGTAGTATGTGATGGATAAAATATTCTTATTCTTGTCCAGGATTAAATTTCCATTGGCGTCATATGCGTAATCGATTCCTGTATTACCATCATTAAATCCTAATTGTTTATTCACACTCGTGGCCTGGTCATCCACTTTCATAAGTTGATTACCGGAATAGGTGTATTTCAAAAGATCAATGTAATCAGATGTATTCGCGGTCCCGTCGAAAGACTCTTTTCTTCTATTTAGTTGACTGATGTTGCCGTTTAAATCATACTTGATTACATCTTCACTGTAGAAATCCGTTTCTCCATTCCAACTCACGCCGTTATCAGGGGTCATTTTATACTGTGAGTCCTGAAGAAACCCTCTGTCTGTATATGTGAAATTGTACAGTCTTTGCTTGCTGCTTAAATCGTGCTTCCATTGTAAAGAAGTAATTGCTCCGTCTTTGCGGGGCTTGTTACCGCTTAGCGTTCCCTCGTAAGTAAGCCCCATACTGAAATAGTCCGGCGTTGGGTCCCCGGCATCCGGAATAGTATTATTAAGTGAGGTTAACCATCCGTGAATATTGTATCGGAAATCTTCGGCCTGCAGAAATGCTGGCGTAGAACCAGTACCATGAATTTTCTTTTTTATGACCTGGCCCAGTTCGTTATAATCTAAGGATGTAAGAATAATTTCCGGTTGACTATTTATCTGATGAAATGTATTGATTAAGCGACCGCCCGGGTCATAGGTGTATCGCTCTCGTCGCGACGATATCCCTCCTGAATTATATTCTAACGAAGTATTAAGGGTTGCCAGGAGTTTGCCGCCAAAGTCTGTCAAAGCCGAGGCCCTGTCACGGCCACCTAAATGATTAGAAAAAATGGTCTGAATAGGTTCGTGATGACGGTTGTAATACGAAACAGTATTCAGCCACATATTGTTGCCCATCACCTTTGTCATAGACGCGACTAGATTACCCTTTACACGACTGATGACTGCATACGGTTCATTAGACGTAATTGGACCCGAAGGTGTAGTACCCCAAGATTCTGCAACAAACTGATAATTCGTTTCCAGGCATATTTCACAATTCTGATAATTGTCAAAATAGTTTTTTACCAAACGCTCTTCATTTGTTGTAGGGAAAACGTCGGTACCTCCTTTGTCCGCCGCATTAAAAACAGAAACGTGAAGCGCCGGCCCGGTAACACCGGAATGAAAGGAAAAACCCGATCCAAAAGTAATCGAATGTGATGCCTGATAGTCATTGATCGATTCGTAGGCGGAAACAGTTATGTCGACGCCAGTTTTCATACCTGTTGCCGATGTCGTTACAATATCCGGGGCAACATTCTGGTATCCCAGATTTCCAGCCAGTGCATCAATCGTGCTCTGCATACTTGTTTGTGATACTACACTTCCAGGACTATAAATTCCCAAGATCACAGGACGGTCTAATTCATCATATTTTACGTAGCTCCAGGTATTGATCGCTCGCTGATTACCATTCTGTGTGAGTGTGACCCGGTCACGACTATCGTAGATGGTATAGACCCATTCAATTCCAGGAGATTTTGTTTGTATAGGCCGATTCAGATTATCATAAATATATTGATAACACCACGTGTTGACATCTGTTGGGTTTATTGTCAGCGTTGTTGTGCCGGTGGGATAAAGCTTGATAAATTCTGGTGAGAGGATAAATCTGAGGTTATTATAAATGTCATATACATAATACGTTTCAGCGTAACCTGAAGAGGATGATGTATGAACCTTTTCAGCAATCTTGATACCTTCCATGTTATAGATCACTGTATTACTAATTCCCTCCTCATTGGTTGTCGTGATAAACTTCAATGTACCAGCCGCATAGGCTCCGGATGATGCCAGCAATCCATCGTCTCCGACCGTCCAGTTCCTTACGTTGAGATCACTATTCGTTGTATACGCATAGGAAATTCCACGTCCAGTCCATGCCTGTCCTACTCCTTCGGTTCTAAGAACCCTGCCCATTGGAGAAGCCTCAAATAATGTATAGGCATATGGCTGTAAATCATCGGCAATTTTGTAGGTAGGATCTGCGGAAGAATTATTATAAAATTTATAATGTAGACTGTTTACGTAGGTAATGTCGCTAAAATCTACTGCAGCAGTCAAAACGCCTGGCTTATAATTACCCGTATTTAAATTAGAAGTTATGGGTGGAAAAGAATAACTCCTTAAACCGCGACTATCATACCAAATGTCCGTCACTTGATCGCTCATGGAGGGAGAAGCCTGCAGGTTTACTATTTGTCTCGCTCTACCGAGGTCATCAGCATATACTGTTTGTTGTACTAGTTGATTAGATGAAAGGGATTGAATATCAGATTCCTGTAATACGCCACTAGTAAGAATGCCTTGTTTTACCGTGCTATTTCCACCAATAATAAAATATCCGTCAGTCCAATCCTGGATAGAAGGAGTCGCAACGTCATAAATATGTATTCTATAATCATTCCCCGACAGTAAGCCTACTGTTGAAAGAGGGGTTGGATTTGTATTTTTAGTAAAGGTGAACGGGCCCGAAATCAAGGTTGAACCCTTATACAATTCAACATTTAATGTCGACGAAACTGAACCTGACGTGGTATACGTGATGTTAACCAAGTCTCCATTATTGAAGAACTCTCCGCCATTAGGACTGGATACAATAATGGCTCCGGGTGTGGGATTTGCTTCTTTGATTTCAGTTTTTGAGTATACCGGAAGGGTAATCAGAACTGTCAAAAAGCAAAAAAGCGTGAAGGTTTTTTTCATGATGCTATTGCTTAATAATATACTTCATTCTGCTTAAAATATTTCTATCCGTATCACGTGTAATGATCTCCCGGTTAAATTCATCATACTCTTTGTAAATGACATTGTTATTGTCATCACACATCGTAATTAAATTTCCAAAATTATCATATGCATACGTAGTCATGGCCGCAGTAATTGGATGAACTCTTACTTCATCAATAAGTGCTCCTGTTTCTGTGCCGATCGTGGTGGTAGATGAAAGATCTTGTTCCATTAATTGCCAATTCCCTGCACCAATTTTTTTCCAATACGTCAGTCTATAGGAGCCTGGCTGTGATGGAACGTTTACGGTATAACCAAACTGATTCGTAAAACTCTTCGTCCCTGTTTTTGCATCTGTGCTAAAACTTTGTGTTGCATCCTCGAAGCCTTCATAGAGAATTTGAGATGACGCTGCGTTAAAAACTTCAGCAAATACATAGGGATGATAAAATGAGTAGATGGTAGAATTTGTCCGTCCTGATTTATCAACAATTTCCTTTACAAAGCCTCGAATCTCATCCATACTATTTGTTGTGCTCGTAAGCTTCCAGTCACTATTCAATGGCGAACTACTGATGTCCCATGCTGAAAAATCCGGTGGCCCATTTCTTTTCCAGGCATAGGTTTGATAGGATGCCGGAACATTGTTAACACTCCAATTTTTCCACCGGGTGGCGCTTACTTCTGTTGTTTGTCCATTCACTATTCTTTTAGCCTGGATTGGATTAATCAGAATGTGTTTAGATAAGGTCGGATCATATACTTCATACCAATATTTGTATTCCCTGAAGATATTATTGTACAGTGTGCCATTAGAGGATTTCGAATACGATTTCTGCCTCAGAACTTGTCCATTGCTTAAGTTATAGTCAAAAGAAGTATAATTTGATGCTCCATCCTGCGTTTGAAGGACTGACAGTGTTCTGAGAAAATAAGAAGTATTGCCAAAGCTTCCGTTCGTAGCAATCATTTGATACATGTTGTAAGCTGAAACAGATTCAGCAACGGGTGTTTGATCAGTGGAGTTGTAAACACGCTTTCGGTAAGAAACTCCCAAGGCCAATTTGTTATTTGTCTCATAGTTCATGCCTTCTGTTGGAAAAAGGCCTCCTGTTTCTATATTTTTTAAGCCGTTAAAAAAAAAATATTGCGTATTACCGCTCCTGTTATCGGGAGTGCCAGGATAGACCGTCACTTTCGAGTATTGACAAATAGTTCCTGTAGGATCGTACGTTGCCGTTGTGTTATCAAATTGAATTGACGTGTCCATTGGTTTAGTACCGTCAAAGACCGATATGATTTGCGTATTAAAATCAGCCAACGGCCCACTGGCATCTGTATCGATGAGCCGGAATAGTCTTACTTCGGTTGCATCAAATTGATATAGTTCATCAGAAAAAAGAGCAATCGTATTTCCATTCACCATGACTGGCGTTGGGTCAAAGTTGTTTAGCGGATACATTATTTCACAAGTTCCGTCACTGGCCAGTAAGCCGATATTAGAATTTGTATGTGTGAAGCCTATTCTGGTGGGATTAATAGAGCCGTTTTTAAACCGTATTGTCTCCAGATCACAAACATAATCAGCATCTCTATTGGTCTGCTTTATTACAAAGTCAGTTCCACCGAGCCAACCAAAACGTGATTCGGTTAGGCCACTTTGTGTGTTTTGCAATCCAGTGAAAGATGTAGGGTCTTTAATAAACGAGCCATTTGGATTTCTGTAATAAAGATTTGCTGTGTGGTAATCCGCAGGATCTACCATTAGGAAGTAGTTGTACCCACCAAAGACAAGTTGACTATTGTAGGAAGGATAATTTGAATCGACCCACGTGTTCGTATTGGGATTGAAACTCTTCATCGCAACTGATGATGATACATCATTTCCCCGTGGCCGAATCACAAAATCATCTCCAAATGAAAAAAGGCTCCTCACATTTGTTGGAGAACCATAATAATCCATGTTGGGCGCTACGTTCCAGTTTTTCCCATTAAACCTAGCGACATAACCGCCTCCAGAACCTGGGATGGTAACGATACTAACCATTGAATTCCCGGTTATATCGACATAGGAGTTATCCGGGAGTGATAATCCAGAAGATGTTTTCGTTATATTGTAACTATCGTCCCAATTGTAAAAATGCTCTGCGTTATCGTCTGCCATTGCTACCGCAAATGAACTTCCCGCATGCCAGTACGATTTATCGCCGGTTTGATTGTCTGGTAGCGATGGTGCCGTTTTCTGAAGCCAGGTCCCATCTTCTTTTAAAAAATAAAACGTAATAACATCATTGTAGACTGTAACAGGATTTGTTGAATTGTCCGTACCGTATCGATTATGCGAAATAATATAATTAGGACCAGCAACAACCGGATTGTATAGTACGTAGCCAGGGAAACGTACTAAGTCTTTCCATCCCCAGTCTGTGCCGTTCCATGTAAATGTCAGAATGTGTGACTTATCCCCGCACATAGCAACGAAATTCTCACCGGAGACTAAGCTTATCTGTCTGATATTTGAAGAAGCCAATGCTGTGTTATATTGGTACCTGCTCCACCCATTTCGGCTTACATCATTTTTTCTAAAGATATTAAGTGTATAAATAGGAGAACCATCCGGCTTGCTCAATATTGCAAAAAAGCCATTTTGAAGGGTGACAAAAAAATTCTGATAATCCGGGATTTGATCTGTTAAGTTAGAGGAGCTACCATCGTCCTGTACCACTGTAACACCTGTCAAAGATTCTGTTCTATCCCATTCAATCCATTCGCCGTCCCAATTAAATACCTGTACCATAACATTGCGGGCCGACGTTGTATGCACCCCATTTGATAATTGTCGTCTGGTCACAACAACATAATCCGATCCTATCCAAATCTTTGGCTCCGCATAGCCAGCCACTGTCGCAACTATTTTGTCGCGTACTGATCTTGCAGCGGTTGCTTTATTATATGTAAAACTAATAGTGCCTTTTAAAGGACTGGTAATTTGCGTCAACGCTCCTGTATTTGAATAAGGGTCGTACGTTGTTAAATAAGAGAATTTGTATCCCGGGAGGGAATGATTTTGTGAATTATATTGAGTGATCGATGTTAATAATCGTTTTTGCAGATTACCTGACCCGATACTTGAATAATCTAAGTCAATCTTATTCAATTGAAGTCCTGCAGGATTGGTCACGGTTATGTAATCGAGGAATTTTGTCTCATAGCGTTCCTGGTATGCGTCTATAACACCATTACCATTCTCAGTGTGCGGTTCCTGGTATTCGCTCGATTGTTTGGCCGCATACGTAAAGCTGACAATATTATTATCCACGTCCGTTATGCTGGACAAAAAGGAAGCTTCAGTCTGTAATTTACCTGCGGTGCCACCTACATTTTGTTCAGTGTTGGTATAACTAAATGTGATTTTCTCCCCCCATATGTTTTTTACTTCGGACAAGTTCCAGATCAGTCCTTGCTGCTTTTGAATAGTTGCGTCCGTAACATTGCTGTTTCCCATCCAATTATTAAAATGGACAATCCATTGCACGGTTGATCGCCCACTGTTTTTATCACCGTACGTATACTTACTCCCATCTTCTTTTACAATTTCCCATTTCTCCAAGTCAGGAAAAAAAGTAATTTGCCAAAATTGATAGTTTTTTGTCTGGTATAACTTGTTACTTCCATTCGATGAAACATAGTACAATTTGTTAGTCGAGCTTCCTTCAGAAAGATAATAGGTGTCATCTTCCCGTGTACCGGTCATCTTATTATCTACAATGATTTTAGGGTATTCCATGGACCATCCTAAACCGAGAATTCCTGTCGGGGCTTCCATATTCCATGTGTTGACTTGCCGGAGCACATTCGAATTATATGCAATGGTAATATTTACATCCAGACCGTTTCTTCCTGGCAGGTTTATAAGATTTAGTGGAAATTGTATGTCGCCTGTGAACAAGTTTAATGTCTTTTCAATTGAACCGAGTTGATCGGGCGATACCCCAAAAGATGAAGGAGCCGAACCGCTCATGGGCGCCAAATTAGCTTGTTGAGCAAATGAATTATTTACTAAAAAGAATAGTATGGCCACCAAAAAAACTTTGCAAAACATAAGGTTTTGCTTTTTTGATGTAAAAGAAATATGTCTCAAGAATTTTTTCTTAAAACAGCGCGTAAACCGAATGGATATAAAATGGAGAAGAAAAGCGTCGGGGGATCGCATATAGAGGGGGTGTTAAATTACTCTCAGACTTAAAATTAGGGTAAATTTTCGAGTTGGAAAGAAAATTAACGAAAAAATTTCCTTCACCAGGAAAAATGCAAATTATCGCAACAAATTTCCTAGTTACTCATACAGTAGAAGTTCTATAAGATCCTCTTTGTTTCCACCATTACTTTTTTCGGCGGGATTTACTGCGGAAGCCTTGATCCTGGATTTATCAATTCCCGCCAGTTGGAGATATTCTACCATGGCATTTAATCTTTTCTCATAAACCGCCTTTGAGTCTTTGGCATCTGCCTTTTGCGCGATCAGTTCGATGCGAATTTCATTCATGCTCAAAATCTTGTTAGCAACGTACCAAAGCAATTCCTTTTGGGCCTGAGACAGGTCGGTAACACCGGAGACAAACGCGAATTTGCGATTGATATTTGTGCCCAGCACTGTTTCAAGCTTTCGCTCGGTCAGATAATTCTTATTGTCGTACCGTGTTACCATTTTCGCTTTCGCCTGGTAGATATCAGATAACTGACCCGATCTGTTGCTGGAAAAAAAGACAAGGCTATCGCCGTAAAGAGATAAATATCCGTCGAAATTCTTCGAGTTTATTTTGCTCCCAAGATTTTTGGGCGCCGACCACGTTTCCCATGAATCATATAGCCGGTCACAGTAAAAAATATCGGCATCCCCTTCTCCACCATGGCCATTGCTGGCAAAATACAGACGTTTTTGAGTCTGGGAAAAGAAAGGAGAGATTTCAAACCCCACGGTATTAATAGTGCTACCTAAATTTTTAGGAACGGACCATTTACCGCCGGCATCTTTTACGCTTATATACAAATCCTCTTCTCCCATACTGTCAGCACCTTTCATCGATATGAATATGACATCAAAATCAGTTGAAACATAAAAGCCTATAAAACCATCACTGTCAATTCCCGGAATAGGGACAAGTTCAGGGCTGCTCCAGTTTCCACCCTTGTTTTTCTTGGAAAAGTATACGCCCTTAATTTTTTTATTAGGAGAGGTATCAATCAAGTAAAGTATTTTACTATCCAAGCTCATTCCTACAACTGCATTGCTGCCCTTATTATTAAATCGTAATCTTTTGTTACTGGCTTTTTTCCAGGCGTTACCGTCGCGTTCACTAACCCAAATATCAATACCGCTAAACTTACCGCCAATATTTTGTTGACTGGCAAACCTTGTAAAATATAAGGTATTGCCACTGGGAGAAAGTAACGGAAGACTTTCCTCTGCACTCGAGTTTACGGCCTCCGGCAACTTCTCTACCTGAGAGAACTCTAAAACCTGGGCAAGGCCGTTTGCTGAGAAAAAATAAAGTAAAAATATTACGAGCAGGTTTTTCACCATGTATAAGGATCCAATTTTTTAAAATTATTCAACTTTAAGGACAATACCAGCTCGTGACTTCCATCGTTGAACTGTTTGAATGTACCAAGCGACATTTCGTACGAATAAGCGACTGCGAAAACTTCGTTTACATTAAAACCCAACAGAAAAGCGCCGGATTGTATATCACGATAAGAGAAGCCTGCCCATGTTTTATTCTGAACAAAAGCCTTAATAGTATAATCGATGGCAAATTTATTATCTATTTGCATCAGGCCGATAATGCTGGGCTTGATTTGAATTGCAGGACTAAGTGCAAATGAAAATCCAGCCTGTACAGATCCCTTATAAAATGGTTTCTCCAACGCAATGTTGGCAGACTGAAGAGTTGTTTGCAAGATGGGGAAATAAGAAACTCCAATGTAAAAATTTTTTGAGTACAACAGACCTCCTGCCCTGATATTCAATTCTGTCTTGGTCGTTCCATTAGCAAGCTTGTTCAGATATTGATCGTTAGGTGTGGCTAAAACGATACCGTTCAGATCCACTTTAGTATTACCGACAACGCCTGTAACACCGAGTGCAAACCTAAGCTTAGACGAAAGCGGAAGATGGATCGCATAGTTCAGACTTCCTCCGGTAGTTTTAATCTGTCCGACGCTTGTCTGAAAAACATTTAATCCGAATCCGTGAATAATCAATTTTTTCCTGGGGATTTTAAGGTATGTAGTATTGCTGTTACGCGGCGTATTGTAGGTCAGGTCAAGCGGCTGCCTGAGGCGTACATTGAACGACAGGTTAGCGGATTTGGGTGCACCCTCAATGCCGGCCCATTGATAGCGATATCCCAGACGGATATCCGCATACGCATCGACTCCTGAAAACGCAGGATTATACATCGAAGCAAACTGAAAGCCCTGGCTGCTTATGGGTATGTACTGAGCATGTGTCAGGCTTACCAAACCAATAAAAAAAAGTAAAAGTAAATTTTTAGTCATGCAAAATCGTTACAACTCCCCTGTATGTTTTCTTTATGTATTCGAGTTTCAGATCAATGGTGTAAAAGTATGAATCTGCCGGAAGCAATTCTCCTTTATATGAACCGTCCCATTGTTTCTCAAAACCTATCGATTCAAAAACAAGTGTACCTCGTTTATTGTAAATGTGAATCTCCGCCGCCGAGAATTGCTGCAAGTCTTGGTGGGATATCTGCCACGTATTGTTAGGGTCCTCGTTGCCCGGTGTAAATGCATTGGGTATTGTAAGATCAACAAATTTATAGCGCAGGTCGATGACTCTGTCGCGTGTGTCACTCAGTAATAAGCCATCATTCAGGGTAATGTAAAAGTCTTTCGGGTTTAATTTAACATTGACGGTGGTTGCAAGGTTGTACTGAATGGATCGAACCACAAGTGTATATTCTGTCTTTGGCGCTTTCCCTGATAAGGTCAGAACGCCTGCCTGTTCATTATATTTTCCTTTTATGTTTGTGGAAGGTGTAAAAAGAAGAAGATCAACCGTCGCGTCAAAATTTTCTTGCCTAAATCCAATTTCAGCACTGGCAAGGCTATCATTGTCAACATCCACCGCTTCAAATGTTTGTGTGATAAATTGAGGGCCAATTCCCACATCATATTTCAAACTGTCTGACTCAAGTCCGGAGATGACCGGTTTGTCATTGACGGGGGTAATGGTAAAGGCAATATAACTTGCTGAAAGAGCGTACAGCGTGCCATCGCTGCCATTCCAGTTCAGGGTATCTTTACCATAATAATCCTGGTTAGATTGATACACAAGTGTAGATAACAAGGGTGCCAAGATCTCGTCGCCTACTTTAACTGTAACATTGGCTAGTTTCAATGTTCCATGATGTGGTAGTGCAATAATCTGAATAACTCCCAGTGGGCTTCCATCTGCATCGGTAAATGAGGCAGCAAATTTTTGTGAGGAGAACGAAATCGGTACATCCTCTGCCGTAGCTAATGAAAATGATTGTACAACCGGTCTTGAATCAACGACCAAGTCAAATTGTTGTGCAACAGGTATACCGGACGGGTCTTTACCTTGAAGAACAACAGTAGATTTTCCAAATGAGCCTGCTGGTGGCGTTCCTACTAAAGTTGCTTGTCCATTACCAAGAAAAGTAAAGGTAGTCCATGAAGGAATGGAAACTGCATTAATCGTTAGTGTTGAAAGCGGGTTATCAACATCACTTATCTCGATATTATATTGATAAGGATCACCAATGACCGCCGTTTCCACCGGTGGTGAAATAAAAACAGGCAAATCATTTACCGGTTGAACGGTCAATGTAAATACGCGAGAGAATGTGTTAACGCTGGGTAGTACATTCGAGCCATCGTCCGTAACAGTTACCGTGATCTGTGCTGTCCCATTCGCATCCGGCTTTGTCTTGATCCTTAAAGTTCCGGTCGTTTGAGGGTTCGTATAAGTTACATCCAGAATATCAAACATGTCTTTGCTGGCATCATCAGATTTTGCCGTGACGGTGAGCACCTGGGATTCTGACGGCCCAGCCGTAATTCCCGCAAGCTGAATATTTTGTAGAGGTGAGTCTTCCTGTATCGTTAGCGAACTAAGTGCATTTAATGTTGGAGGATCGTTTACACTGTTAACCTGTATTTGGAAGGTTTGTGTAAACTGAAGGCCTCCTCCATCTATTAACGTAACCGTGATGGTAGCACTTCCAGTCTGGCTGGAATTCGGATGAAAAGAAATAGTACCCGTAGTGGCCGGACTTGTATATGAAACCGTTGGCTGCGGTATTAACGCTGTATTGCCCGATAAGGCTAATAGTGTCAGGACCTGTGACTCCAACGGACCCGCTGAAATATTTTTCACGGTAATTATTTGCGTGGAAGCGTTTTCACTTATGGTAATATCCGGTATGGGATCAAAACTAGGAGGATCATCTACCGGAGTTATGTTCACTGTTAGTACGTCCTGAACTGAAAGGCCGCCGGTATCGGTCACTTTTATAGTGATCTTTGCGGTGCCAAATGCATTGGGTTTTAACTTAAATGTGAGTTCGCCTTTAATCGGGTCAATGGTCGGGCTTGATTGAAAATACTCAGGATGATCATCGGTTATAATCGCATAACTAAAAAGTGACGGAGCATCTTCCACGTCGGTAAATCCGTTCAATAAACTAACTACAGTCGCATTTGTGTCATCTTCAGTAACGGCAACAACGGGAAGACCCTTGGAGGTTGGAGCATCGTTCACAGGTGTTACTGTAATTGAAAGATTCAATGTATTACTGTTCGCGCTCCCATCATTTACCGTGACGGGCACGCTTAGCGTACCATTGAAGTTTTGTGCCGGTATGATCGTATTTCCCGCTACAGAATATTTGGCATTGGTTACCGTTACAAGGTTCATGGTAAATCCTGCACTATATGTATTGTCTATGTCGGTTACTATAATATCTGAAAATTGAATTGTAAGAGGCGTGTCTTCGTTGGTGACTAATGTCTTTTGACCTGTGATAACGGGAGGGTCATTCACAGGAATGACCTGAATTTGTGCATTGAATATAGGGCTATCAGCTTGACCATCGTTTATTTTTACCGCGACGGAAAGCGTACCATTATAATTCGCAACAGGCGTAACTTTATTTCCGGAAACTGTATAATTAGACCCCGGCGGCAAAATGATTAGCGTGAAATCGGAAGGAGAGAAATTGTCGACATCCGCAATTGTAAAATTTGATGGTATTAAAGTGATGAAGGAATCTTCATTCACACTCAATGTAGCCTGTCCGTTAATTTTCGGAGGATCATTAACCGGCGTCACCAATATTTTATAATTGAACACTGCGCTGTTACTGGTCCCATCATTCACGGTTAATGGCACTGTCAATATCCCGTTAAAATCAGGCGATGGAGTGATCTCATTTGCAGCCGTTACTGTATAGTTAGCGCCTGTAGAAATATTTAGTGTAAAACCGATCGGGAAGGTATTATCCGGGTCTGTTACGGTGAGATCTGAAAATTTGATTTGCACCGCAGTGTCTTCTGGCGAATTCCGGGGGGAGGAGGGGGTTTGGCTCGTTATCGTAGGTGGCGTATTAGCGCTGACCTGAATTTGCATTGTATAAGTAGGACTATTGGCCCCCTTAGTATCACTCACCTGAACTTTTACACTTAATGTTCCTACAAAATTAGTCGCTGGTTTAACGGTATTTCCTGTAACGGAATAGTTTGATCCACTTAAAATTGACAGTGTAAAATCATCCGGATAAACATTGTCGGGATCTGAAATTGTAAAATTTGTTACCTGCAGGTTGAACGACTGATTTTCGGCAACACTCGTAATATTTTGGCCAGTAATCAATGGCGGATCATTGATTGGATTAACGGTAATTTTTAAGTTAAAAGTGTTGCTGTTGAACGTGCCATCATTCACATACACAGGCACCGTCAGCAGGCCATCATAATTTGGATCCGGGGTTACTTTCGTACCGACAAGTGAATAATGTGGACCTGTCAAAAGTGTTAATGAGAGATTTGCCGGACTTGTATCCGGATCTGTGATCGTGAGATTACTTAGCGCAATTGTAATGGGAATGGGTGAATCCTCGTCGATGTTCAAGGGTACTTGGCCGGTAATGACAGGAGGAGCAAGAACCATTACTTGAAAGAGGTAGGGAGCACTGTCGACCGTGCCGTCATTAACAACCAAATTTACATTTAAAGGTCCGTAGTATCCGGCAGAAGGTGTAATGGTGTAACCATTCGGAGGATTTGCACTGAACGTATAATTTGTTCCGGATTGAACGTTAAAAGTGAAAGAGGTATTGTCAGGGTCATTAATCGTCAAATTAGAGAGGGCAATTTGAAATGAGGTGTTTTGTGTCGCCTGTAGTGTTAATGGCGTCTGTCCGGTTATAGCAGGTGGGTCATTAACGGGTGCAACAGTCACCGATACGGCAAATGGTGCGCTGTCAATAAAACCGTCATTTGCAACGACATTTACCGTAAGAGGGCCAAAGGCATTTGTATTGGTTACGACTTTTCCACTGATAACATTATACCCTGTGCCCGGTTGAAGTTTTACAGAAATAATGTCTCCGATATCGGGATCCGATAATATCAGGTCTGACGGATCGATTGTAAAAGGTGTGTCTTCAAGCTTGCTAATAGCGTGGGCCTGGCCTCCAATAACAGGAGGATCGTTTACCGGAGTAACGTTGATGCTCAGATTGAAGGGGTCGCTGTCCACATGGCTATCATTAACCTTCACGGGAACGGTAAGGGTTCCATTAAAATTGGTCGCTGGTGTAATCTTGTTTAACCCTGTAATATTGTAATTGGATCCGCCGCTTACCGTTAAGGTAAAATCCTGCGGATAATTATTATCCACATCTGCTACCGTCAAATCAGAAAGATGAATGGTAATTTCCGTGTCTTCGGCGGTACTTATGGCCTGTTGCCCTTCGATCAACGGAGAATCATTAACAGCTCCCACGACCACATTAACATTAAAAGTTGGACTGGAGGCCATTTGATCGCTCACAGTAATAATTACAGTTAGGGGACCATTATAATCCTGCGAAGGGGTGACAACATTTCCGTTGAATGTATAATTTGTGCCGGGCAATATTGTTACCGAAAAAACATCGCCAACATCGGGATCCGAAATAATTAGATCGGAAGGTTGAATTTGAAAAGATGTGTCTTCGGTCGCATTCAATACGGGTGTTGCCTGTCCTGTAATCGTTGGTGGGTCGTTAACAGGGTCTACCGTAATTTGAATTGTCGCACTGTTTGATGCATCCCCCGAGTCATCATTTACAGTATACGTAATTGTGACAACGCCATTATAATTTGTATTTGGAACGAAGGTAACAAGCCCTGTCGGATCGACCGAAAAACTTCCCTCTGATACAACGAGTGAATTCTGGATGTTGGGAGTAGCTGGATCTAAATCTACGGTTGTCACATCCACGTTGCCGTCGCTATCTGTGTCATTAGCCGTAACATTTACCATGGCCGAAATCTCTTCGCTTGTAGTAACAGCATCGTCACTTGCCTGAGGAGGAATATTTGGCTGAAAAAACGAAGACAATTCGTTTGAAGAAGCACCTGTTTTATTCAAAACCGCAGCTGCGTAATAAATGTCCTTCTTAGTGAACGCAACGTACCAAGGCGAAAATGTTGGATTTACCGGAACATTTAAAGTTAGTATCTGATAGTCAGTCAGTTCGATATACCCTGAAAGACAATCGGTGAACAGTACCATCAGAAAAAGGGGAAGTAATATCAGGCGTAAAAACCGCATAGATCCAACTTAGACTTACAAACTTAATTAAAAATCTTAACTCTATACACCCCAACTTTCCATTGTAACTCGTAGTTTCACAACTTAAATTTTTTGGGTGTTTTTATGGTTTTTTTGGCATTTTATCTCTTTTGGATAGGGTTTTTGGTCGTTTTTTACACCTATCTGGGATACGGCCTGGTGATCTATCTCCTATCCAAAGTAAAAAATCACTCTACGCTTACTTCTTCCATGAAGACTGAAGAATGGCCAGAAGTAACCATGATCGTAGCAGCCTATAATGAAGAAGGCTACATTGAAGAAAAAATCAAAGACACACTGAAACTGGATTATCCCGCCGGCAAGCTCACTTTTTTCATTGTGACAGACGGATCCACAGATCGTACGACTGATATCGTGCACCAGTATACATCTGTAAAACTTTTCCACGAGGCAGAACGCAAAGGAAAAATTCATGCGGTGAACAGGGTAATGAAATTTGTGAACACACCAATCGTAATTTTTTCCGATGCCAATACGAATCTGAATTCCTCCGCCGCAAAAAACATTGTACGCCATTATGTTCACGCCAACGTAGGTGGCGTAGCGGGTGAAAAAAGGATCTTGAAAAAAGACGAAGATAATGCATCCGGTTCGGGAGAAGGTCTGTACTGGAAATATGAGTCCTTTTTGAAAAAGAAAGATTCTGACGTTAACTCGGTCATCGGTGCAGCCGGTGAATTGTTTTCGCTGCGCACAAATTTATACGAAGAACCTGACGAGAATATGCTTATCGAGGACTTCTATCTCTCTGTAAAAGTAACCATGAATGGATACCGGTTTATCTACGAGCCGGAAGCTTACGCCATTGAAACCGCTTCTGCTTCCGTAGGAGAAGAGTGGAAGCGAAAGGTCAGAATTTCCGCCGGCGGTTTTCAGGCCATGCTGAAGTTGAAGGCCTTGCTGAATCCCTTTCGATACGGCCTCCTCTCCTTTCAGTACATATCACACCGTGTGCTGCGCTGGACACTTGCACCTTTATTTTTACCGTTGATCTTTGCCAGCAATGTTATTCTTGCCTTGCAAGGTTCTATCGTTTATAAAATTATACTGTTAGCGCAGGTTTTATTTTATCTGGTGGCCGCAGCAGGTTACATGTTGCAAGACAAAAAAATATCGATCAAAGGTTTTTTCGTACCCTATTATTTCGTTGTTATGAATGTTTCAGTCTACGCCGGTCTCGTCCGTTTTTTGAAAGGAAAGCAGTCTGTTGTTTGGGAGAAATCAAAACGCGCAGTTGCTTGATTTGCTGTGCTCTGCATCTGTAAATTCTGAAACTGAACGAACGAGCCTTTTGCACAGATGATCAAACCCGATTACTTTTGCCAAATCAATCTATAACACGTACGTATGGGCCGCATTTTTGAAAAAAGAAAACATGTCATGTTCGCACGCTTTGACCGGATGGCCAAAGCTTTTACACGCATTGGCAAAGATATCGCCATTGCCGTAAAACAAGGTGGCCCGCACCCCGAATATAATCCGAAGTTACGGGCAGCCATACAAAATGCGAAGGGCGTTAACATGCCGAAAGACAAGGTGGAGGCCGCCATCAAACGTGCGTCATCAAAAGAAGAAAAAGATTTCCAGGAAGTTACATACGAAGGTTATGCACCTCACGGCGTCCCGCTCATGATCGAATGTGCTACGGATAATCCTACCCGCACGGTAGCGAACGTGCGATTGCATTTTTCAAAAAATGGTGGCACCATGGGTAATTCCGGCACCGTGGCATTCATGTTTGAACGCAAAGGAATTTTTAAATTCGATCCGTCCAAAATCAACCTGGACGAACTGGAACTTGATCTAATTGACGCCGGCGCGGAAGACATCGAACGAGACGAGGAGATCACAGTCTATACCAAATTCACCGAGTTCGGGCACATGCAAAAATTTCTGGAGTCGAAAAATCTTGAGCCTAAAAGCTCTCAGTTACAATACATTCCGAACACCACAAAAGAACTTAGCGAGCAGGAGCAGGATGAGGTGTTGAAACTGGTCGGAGCGCTGGAAAGCGATGATGACGTTCAGGCGGTCTACCACAATTTAGCGTAACAAAGCCGGGGCTGTCATTTTATTATCTATCAGCCGGTTGTTGTATTGTTGGATCATGGCTTTCATTTTAATTTCCATGCGTTTAACGACATCGGCTTTTTTTTCCAGCAGATTATCTTCTGTCATTTTATCCACCTTGAAATTATAGAGGCCAACCGGCTTAACCTCATCATACACCAGCAGATAATCTCCCTGGAAAAGCTGGTAAACATTGTCTCTGTAGTTAAACGCAAATTGTTGCGTACTATCGCGAAAAGCATCCCTCCCGAAAGCGATAAAATCCTGGTCGTAATTCAGGTAACTCAGAATCGTGGGCATAATATCGATTTGTTGTGTGATCCCGGGATCCGATCCCGCCAGGGTGTGATCCGGTTTGAAATAAATGATCGGTATGGAATAAAAACCTCCTGCCGTACGCGTTTCATCAAACAGAATATTAGAAGACGTGTGATCGGCTGTGATAACGAATAATGTGTTCTCATACCATGGCATGCCGGATGCTTTTTTAAAAAAATTCTTCAACGAGAAATCGGTATATTGAATACACTTCAAAATCGGTTCACTTCCACCCTTAAAGGTCCCTTCAAATTCTTCCGGTATTTTGAAAGGGTGGTGAGATGAGACAGAAAAAATAGACGATACAAAGGGTTGGGGAAAGTCATTTAATTTATCTGCATAAAAATTAAAAAATTTTTCATCCCAGATTCCCCATATTCCATCGTAGTCATCATCATTGCCATACTCTGTTTTTCCGTAATAATGATCGAATCCGGCAATATTCATAAAAGCTTCAAAGCCCATTGAACCGTTGGGGGCGCCATGAAAAAAAGATGTGTGGTAGCCTTTCGCCTTTAGCAACGATCCTAAACTGTTTATGGTATTTCCGGAGTATGGTGTAAGGATGTACGGAACACCCATCGATGGAATGCTGCAGGTAACGGAAGGAAGCGCATCAATTGATTTTCTTCCATTAGCAAATGAATACTGAAAGGTTTTGCTAAACTGAACAAGCGAATCCAAAAACGGTGTATAGCCTTTATACCTTCCGTTTTCTTTGTCTTTATTGAAAACGCCAAAGAATTCTTTTGAAAAACTCTCCAAAATAATAACGACTACATTTTGCCTTTTAAAGACACTCCCATTATGCGGATGATGAACAGGCGTATATACAGCATTCAATGCTTCGTCCGAAGCAAAGTAATTTACTTTCTCAATTTTTATGCTGCCCGTCGTGCGCATGATAGCAAAAGGTGTGTTGAGAACCATGCTCACTTCTCTCGGATCCCGCACGTATTTGCCGGCATCATTTAAGGTGATCGGCCTGGTACTTTCACTGAAACCTCCCCGTACACCACCGACAAAAAGAAGAACGATCAGCAACAGCGCTAAAATTCCCGAAATATAAAACGTCGGCGCATGCCGTATCATCGGACCCGTTATTCGTATCTTTTTATAGAGCCAAACCATGATGGCCACAAGGGCAATCCAAAATAAAAGTGCGTACCAATAATCAAACAGAAAGCGTATAAAAAGGCCACCTATATTATGCTCATTTTCAAACTGTCGAAATACATCAGCAGTGGTTCTTCGAAGTGTGAATTTGAAATAAATAAAATCGCAAACATTCGCAGCGAGGGCAATGGCATTGGTTACAAAAAAAATCCATTTTGCAACCGCCAGATACATCTTGTTAAAACGGAATGAAAAGGGCAAGACCAGCAACAGCAAAAAAAGTGAGTTTGTATAAAGTACGGCGGTAAGATCAAACCGTAACCCTCCCAGCATAATCGTTATGAATCTTGAAAAACTTATTCCCGGAAAAAAATCCCGATTAAAAATATAAAATCCTATCCGGCAGATCGTAAATAGGGCCATCACAAGTCCCAGACTCAGACATAGTCCCCAATAGATGTTGCCCTTACGTTTTAATCCCTGAAGCGGCGACGCTTTTTTTTCCATGTCTTGGACTCCTGTAAAAAGTTAAAATATTACCGGTATCTTGATTCGTGGATTGAATATCCCCTATTCACAAATAAAAATTCAGTCTGTCTTTACTCATTAATATCTATTTTGCTGAAATTTAACGCTCTATTTTTAAAATAGAAGAATGATACGACCCTTATTAATGCTCTGGCCCATTCTTTTTTCTTCCGCGATATGCGCACAGAACATCGTTTCGTACGGCCTGTTTACGGGTGTAGCAGTTCCTTTTACCTATGATGAAGGTGTGAACAAAGATCCGCGATACAGCGCGCGTTACGACGTGAAATTTTCCCCCATCGGATTTCATTACGGCGTAGATTATGAAGGATACGGTTTCTTAATAAGCCCAAGTTTGGTGAAGACAGGGCAAAATTTCAATGTTATAAATACGGTGGGTGGAGAAGAAGGTGTCCGTAAAATTAATATGCTTTACCTAAATGTTCCGCTCAGCCTCAAGCTTCATATTATTGATCTTTCTTTCTTCAGGCTAAGCTTCGTGGCATCCGGATCCTTTGCTTATTTGCTTGACGGAAAGGAGACCATTAGTCATTCCTATAGTAAGCTGAGATTCTCGCCCGACGTAATTTCGTCGTTGCCGCCGGAATACGTAGTACAATACGATGGTGTGTTATCACCTTCCGTTCATAATTATGAGATGCTTACAAATACTGATTTCAAACCCTTTCAGGTCAATGTTGCCGCCGGTTTCAGATCAGACCTGGATATCTCGGAAAAATTTATGATTTCTTTCGACCTGCGGGCAAATTACGGATTGTTCGAGCCGCGAAGTAATTCCTATCTTCAAAAACTGAATTCCAATGGAACAATTTATGATCTTCCCGGAAACCGAAGGGATATTTTCGTTTACCTTACGATTGGTATTTCCCGCTATTTTGAAATCGATAAAAAAGTAAAGGACCGAAAGAGAATCACCAAAGGCTCTTCACGACAAAAAATATCTTCTCATTTTCCATGGCCCAAGCCCCGTAACGCAAGTCCCAGGCGATAAGTATATTTTTATTTTGGCAATGTTGCATTCAAATCAACAACACGAATTTCAACCCTTCTTCCCTCTTCTTTGCTGGCTGTTTGATCTTTTGTCGCACCATAACCCTTCGCTACAATTCTTCTGCGTACCACGCCGCGGTGGTTTATATAATCAAGAACAACAATAGCACGTTTATTGGACAGTTCGCGATTCGCCTGTTCCGTACCCTCTGCCGATGCAAATCCCGATATCTCGACACCTAAATCAGGATATTTATTAAGGATGGTTAAGAGGTTATCAAGTTCAACATTGTACTGAGTTTTCATGTCGCTTTTGCCGGCATCAAAATAGATCTTGGCGGATTTGTTTAAAACCGATTTATCATAGCTGCCCGTTTTTTTATCCGGTTGCTCCTTTTGTCTCTTTGCTTCTTCGGTAACCTGCATGGTGGGAAGTGAAAAAATAGTTTTGCCATCTACATTCTTCTGCTCAAACTTACTTTCGTCGCTTTCATCGTAGTAATATGTCCGGGTGGCAACTTCGATCTTTGAATTTTCCTTTTCATTAAAATTCACTTCTTCGATCGGGTCTTTCATATTGATGAGGTCTACGATATAATCAATGCCCGCTTTATCATCCGAAGCCATGAGATCGAGCATCATATCGTATACATCTACGTTGCCACCTTGTACGAGTTTCGCTTCATGGGTTTTACGAAGGTCCGCCTTAACATCCTGGTCTGTGTCATAAAATGCATTTTTTACCTGCACCTCCTGCCCCACCACAACATCAAATTGCTTGATGGTCTTTAAGTTGATCATTTGATAGAGCTCATAAAAATATTCCTGATTGGGGATATTGATGTTAACTGTATACGGTAAAAATCCCTCCGATTCTATGATCATATCATAATTTTTAGACGGGGGAAGAATAACCAGATAGTTACCCGTTTCCGGATCAGGACTATAAACAAAGTCAAGTTTTTTATTGGTCGAATTATCGATCAGATAAATTTTTGTGGGCATTGGTTTACCGGTCTCTGCGTTCAGGATTTTTCCCTTGATCATCGTCAACGGGATATTGGACGACTCAGCTGGCATATCCAGGTAGTAGATATCCTGTTCGCCAAGACCACCTTTCCTATCGGAAGAAAAATATGCCCGGGTGCCATCGGCAATTAAGGTAAAGTAATTATCGTTGGCCGTAGTATTGACTGGATATCCCATATTTTCAGGAGGCGTCCATTTACCATTCACTAGTTTAGTCATGAAAATATCCCGGCCTCCCATGGTCTTGTGACCGTCGGATGTAAAGAATAATGTTTTTTGATCCGGGTGAATGAACGGAGCATCTTCATTTGCCTTCGTGTTGATTTCCGGGCCCAGGTTTACAGGCTGGCTCCAACTTCCATTGGCCTGCATCTGTGTTTTGAAAATATCGAGGCCTCCTTGTCCGCCCAACCGGTCGCTGGCGAAATAGATAGTTTTACCATCGGGTGTTATGCTGGCAGTGGATTCCAGGTATTTAGGGGTATTGAGTGTGGGTGTTATCAGGCCCGGTTTAGACCATGTATCACCTGTTTTGTTTA
>JGI24890J29729_1000504_pt1 | contig 23889 bp, 19 predicted proteins | sample FreactcultureFD7_FD_29729 | JGI IMG/M metagenome (IMG submission 29729)
TACTCACGGGCGGCAATTCCCGCTCTTGACCGCGGATACTTTCGAGTGGCGGCGGTGCTCGCTGTACTCGCTCTTGTCCTGGATTACCCTGGGGGGGTGACTCGTGCCATGCTCGCTCTTGTCCTGGATTACCCTGGGGGGGTGACTCGTGCCATGCTCGCTCTTGACCGCGGATACTCACGGGCGGCAATTCCCGCTCTTGACCGCGGATACTTTCGAGTGGCGGCGGTGCTCGCTGTACTCGCTCTTGTCCTGGATTACCCTGGGGGGGTGACTCGTGCCATGCTCGCTCTTGTCCTGGATTACCCTGGGGGGGNGACTCGTGCCATGCTCGCTCTTGTCCTGGATTACCCTGGGGTGCCTCGACGTGCCCTCGAAACGGCGGCGCTTCACGCCTAACGATCATCTTCTCGTGCATCTTCTCGCGCGCAAGCCGCGCAAGCCGTCTCTTCTCCTTGAACGCCTCTGATGGCACCGGCTCAAAATCCTCCTCCTCCTTGCCGTCCTCCTTGCCGCCGCCTGTGCGACCCTCGCTTTCGCGTGCACGCACTGCGGGCGGCATCTGGTAGCCTTCCGCGGTGCGAAACATACGGGACGGCCGCATAAACCGCTCGGCGTATTCAGCGGATGGCGGATTGCTGGGATCGCGCAGGTCGCCAAAGATCTCGTGTAAATGCCTCACAGCCTCCGACGACTGGTCGAGCGGCACATGTGCGGCCATCTCAGCGTCGCGGACGCGCGCCATGGTCTCAATGCGCTGCCGCGCCTGGTCGGCCATGAAATCCGCGGGCGCCGCCGCCGATCCGCCCTGGTCCGCAGTTGAAGACTGGAGCGCGTCCGCGTCCGAGAGCGGCTGCTTGGGGGGCTCGTTCATTTCGCCATACCGCAGATTCGTGTGGCGCTCGCGGTGCGCCTTGACCATCCCCTCGGACTGCGCGGCGTCCTGTGCGCCCTTACTGCTGGCCACCCGCTCCTCGGCCTCCTGGGCGCTCGGCTCAGCGCCACCAATCACACGAGGAGCGTCGCCAATCAGCTTCTCGCGCTCCTCGTCGGGTTTTCCAAGTCCCACCTGCTTCGCGCCCTCATTCACCTTCTGTGCTGTCTCCGCATACCCCTTGGCTGTGCTGAGCGCGCTCGCGGCGCCGCTGGTGGGCGCCACCACCTGTGCCACCTTAGACGCCACATCCAGCGCCTTGCCCGCATTCGGCAAGATCTTGCCACGCAGCGTCGAGTCCTTGTTTGTAAACTGCTGCGCCACACTGGACGCCGCGCGCTTGAGCGTGTCCCGCCAGCCAGACCCGATCTCATGCGGCATACCCTGACCCGTATAATTCACAGCGTCCTCGTCGCCCGTGCCACCCGTCCCACCCGACGAGGGCGGCGCAGGAACTACCGGGAGATCCGGCGCGCCCGTGCTGCCCTCTGCGTTTTCATCGAGAGCCTCCATGATCCAGCGCAAGGGATCTCCGACGGGCGCGTGCGGCCGCGAGAGATAGAGGCGGTAGGGCGCCCCGCGCCACGCAAAGACTCGCCCGTGCTGTGCCCGAACGGGGGNGTGGTCCGGCAAGTGAACGAACTCGCCAGTGGGGTACATGCGGGAAAGGACCCCGCCCTTGAGTTTGCCGGTGCCGCTGAGCGGGTTGCGCGGGTCGACGATATTGTCCGGGTTCTGCATCGCCATGACCCGGTTCGCATTCACCGCCTGCGGGTGGACATAGCCCGGAACGATCTCGAGCGTGTCGGGGTTGACGCCGCTCGCGGGGCCCGCGTGGAACTCGCGCGTGACGGGGTCGTAGATGCTGCGCGCGGCGGGCAGGGGGCCGTGGCGCAGCCAGTGCGGGCCGCGCCTTTTCCACGTGCGCGTGGTGGGGTCGTAGACGCCGCGCTTTTCCCTGGACTCGGGCTGGCCGCGGAGATTGCCCGACAGCGCCGCAGTGGCCGCCATGGCCGCAGTGCCGGGGGATGTGTGGAGGCCCGGGGNGTATGGCACGCCGCCCACTGTGAGCGTGTTCATGCCGGCCTTGGGCCACGGCACCTCGCGCTGCACGCCAAAGACCGTGGCGCGCACCGACGCGTCTGTCTGCGGCCGATCAAAGCCGGGTGTCGGGTCGCGCGCCTCCCAGGGCGTAACGCGCGCCATGACCTCTGAAGGGCCCTCGGACACCACAGTAGGGTTCGGCATCATGGCCTTGTGCATCATGCGGTCGTGCATCATTTGCGGCACGTTATACTGCTCGCCGCGCAGCCCATTGTTCGGATTATCCACGGTGCGGCTCCACGGCTGCGAGGCCATCATGCGCCCGCCCTCGACCTCGATCGCGTCCGCCGGGCTGACGTGGACCGAGTTGGGCGGGNGCGACTGGGTGCCGCAGATCTGAAAGTAGCCGCGCTGTTCGTTATTGTCCAGAAGGTCGCGCATGTACTTCATGCGCACCTCGTCCTGCGGCGAAAACCAGTGCAGGCCGCCGCTCTGGAAATCGGCCGTAATGTTGCGCGCCTTGTCGACGCCAATGCCCGAATGCAGCGCGGTCATGGAGCCGGGCGCGAGCGTGCGGTCAGGGCTCAAGAGCGGCCCGGCGGGGTAAAAGATCTGGCTGTGGAAACTGCCGAGCTGTCCGCCCATGATCATCCGGGAAGACCCCGGCATGGACTCGTTTGCGGCCATTGGGGCGGTAAAAAAGGTTTCAACGTCTACTGCGGCGGCGACACGGGCGACCCCTCTGCCGACGCGAGGTCCTTCGCGGTGGCCGCGTGCTGTGCCGCCTGCGCAAGGGCCGCCGTCAGCTGCGATAGAACCGTCGCGACGGACGGCGGCTGACCCGAGGCGATTGCCCTCGCATCGGCCGACGCGTCAGCCCCAAGTGTGGCGACGAGAGTAGACGCGGCGGGAGAGACAAGCACGCTGGCCATGGACGGGAAGCGTGTGCGCGCAAATCTGTATAGGTCCTTGAGCACGTGGTAGGCCAGCAGCACGCCCACGCCGTACAGCGTGTTCACCGCAGCCGTCTTTGGATCGGACGCGGTCTCGGCGGGCTGACTGGTTGCATTCTGCTGCAGAGAGGCCAGCAGGCCCATGAGCAGCGCCACCGGAAGCATTGTGGCCGTCGCGTTCATCTTGGACCGCGGCGCGTCTTGGTTCGCGCGAGGGTATGCTGACGCGTCCTTCCACTGACGCACGAGTCCGTTCGTTGCGCGTGGCGGTGCAGCGACAGGGCGCGTCGAAATGAATCGCGGCGCGCTTGAGCGGGCGCTGTGGAATGCGCCGAACATGGAGCCGCGCATCCTCGCGTGGCTCACGGATAACGTACAGCTGAGCGGCCCCGCGACGCTGCGGCTCAACGAGACCATCGTGAACATCGCGAGAATGAACTCGCTCGAGGATCTGCGCGAGCTGGCCGTGGAGGCGGTGATTGCCTATACGCACATGCTGACCCTGCTGCGCCAGACAGCCGACACGGCGGCCACGCTGTCCCGGCGGGNCTTGGCGGCGCCGCTTGATGGCGACCGTGAAGTCCCCGGATGAGCACAAAACAACCTCCCTTTTCCCGTCTTTTTAGCCGCCCGCCTCACCGACTTTGCTTCGTGGCTAGACGTGACCAGACGCGCAAAATGGCCTCCGTGCACCACGCAAAGCAGGACGCGCAGGCCTACATGCCCGGAAAGAAGCCCTTCAAGGCCCAGCCCGTCGCGGTGATGCCGCCGACCCCGCCGCTCCCCGCCGTCGCTGCCCCCGTGTTCGCCACGGGCAAGGAGGAGGTTGAGGAGGAGGAGGAGAAGCCGCACCGCAAGGGCCACACGGCCGAGGACAAGCCGAAGCGCAAGATCTGGAAGTCGCACAAGGACTGCGAGCGCTGCAACCACCGCCGCGAGCGCGACCTCGCCGCGTCGGCGGGCAAGAGCAAGTTCGAGCAGCGCGTCGCCGAGGAGGTCAAGGCGCGGATCGCCGAGCTCGCGGGCGGCGGCGGCGGCGGCGGCGACATGGAGGTCGCGCCGGCGGCTCCGCGGTCGCACACGGGCAAGTAGAACAGAAACGAGCGTCCTTGTTTGGTAGTTCATAGTCACGTTTCTGAAAGTTTGCATCGTGAAGCTGGCGACCCCCGCGCGTCCCGGCCCGCTGTACTCGCCTGAAGACGAGGCGTTGCTCGCAGAGCTCTCTGAAATCATGGACGGACGCTCGAATGCTGCCGCGTCGGGCGGCGGCGGCGGCGGCCCCACGCGCGCCGTGCTCGAGAAGGAGGNGCGCGACGCACAGCGCTTGGCGCGCGAGGCGCAGATGGACGAGCTGCAGCGCCCCGGCGTGGGGAAGGAGCGCGCTGTGCCGGGCATTGAGAGCAGCAAGAAACTGCTCCAGCTCCCCATATCCGCCGCGCCCGACGCCAAGGCCCCCTTTGTGACCAGCGGCCCGCTCATCCGCGATCTCGGCAAGTCGGCGCTCATGCGCGCGCGCGCCTACCGCGACCTGGACATCAAGGCGCAGTGCAAGTTCTGGCTGGAGGTGCTGCCCGCGGCGCTGACGCCCATGCTCTTCAAGGAGCTCTTCGCGACCTTCAACAGCGAGCAGGGCCACTTCGAGACGCGCTTCAGCGTGCGCGAGGCCATCATCAACTCCGGCCCGGAGAAGACCGAGGAGACCACGCTCATCAAGCCCGCGGGGGCCGCAGAGCTTGAGGAGGCGCCCTACACGCTGGCCATGCAGTGGACGCCGCTGCGCATCGTGCGCGCGGACTTTACGGACGCGTACTTTGACCACGTGGCGCACGAGCACTCGGGGCTCTTCGACTACTTCCACGACGGCGACGAGGAGGACCAACCGCTCCTAACGGACGTGTTCCGCGTTCTGTTCCCGGAGGGGATGCGCGCGACGCTCGTGGAGCGCCTGCACCCGGCCGTTAAGAGGCTGGCCGTTGACCTCTTCAAGTCGAACGGCCTCGAGCTGCGCTTCACGCGCTACGGCCCCTTCAACGAGTACACGGCCGTGCAGTTCCTCATTCTCGAGGGCAAGCGCTCCTTGAAGCAGTGGCAGGAGTACTGGCGCAATCCGGACGCTGGGCGCGAGTCCTTTGACGTTGAGGTCGTTCCCACCACGGGCGACCCGGCCATGGGCGCGGCGGGCTACACGGAGGCCCGCGCGCGCGCCGGCACGGTGGTGCAGACGTCCATTGCCGCGCAGGAGGCCGCGGACATCAAGGCGGCCGCGGAGCGCGAGGCGGCCAAGAAGGTCAAGAACGAAGAGGCGGCGCGACTGCTTGCCCAGGTGAGGAAGAATAGCCGCGTCGAGTGGCAGGACCTCGCCGCCACCGGCCGCATTCCTAACTCCATCCCCGCAGCCACGGCAACTGCAAGTGCTTCCCCAGCCGCCACGGCAACTGCAAGTGCAACTGACCCAACTGCCCCAGCCGCCCGTGTGCCCGCCCACGAGGTGGTGCTGCCCTTGTCGCCGCTGAGGGTCGGCCCGGGGNGCGAGTGCGATAGCAACACCTACTGCGTCAAGTGCAGTAACGACTGACTGGACGAGATTGACCGGTTTGAGTGCGCGCTTTGCTAAAGGGGCAAAAAAAAAGACTTTGGTTGAAACCTCTACTTTCCATCCATCCCCTCCACCNCCCGCGTGGCGTCACCGTCCTCCTCGGGAAGCTCGTCCTCCGTGTCGTCCAGGTAGGACGGCTGGTAGAAGCCCGCGCTCACGTAGGGCGCCGGGGCCACGGGGGCCACGGGCGGCGGCAGCGCCAGCACCGGCGGGTCCGGGGGCGCCGCGGAAGACTCGGTCTTCTTAGCCGCCTTGGCCTTGTTAGCCGCGTAGTCAGGCTCGGCATACGCGCCATTGTACCACCGCAGGTCGTCGGCCTCGCGGCGGCGCTGCATCTCGGCGGCCTTGGCCTCCTCCGGTGTAGGCTGCTTGGTAGACTTGGTCTTGGGAAGGATGACCTTGGGGTCAGGGCGCGAGTAGCGGTAGTCTACCTTAAAGAAGGTCTTGAGGGTCGCCTGCTTGGGGCCCTTCTTTTTGCCGCTCTCCTTTTTGGCCTCCTTTTTGGCCTGAAGCTTGGCCAGGTCGACCTTCTTGGGTGTAAACTTGACTCGCACCATTTTAAAGCTAGGTCGAGAGTGTCTGCGAGGGGAAGCGATCGTACTTAAGGTTAAAATACTGAAGTAACTCGATCTCGCATGGGCAGATGTCAGATCACATAAGCTGACTCCATGCGGATCCGCTATAGATACTCCGTGAAAATCATCGCTCGAACTCGGCACATTGTTTTTTAGCGCTCGGTCGCTAAACCCGATGTTTTTTTATTTTAGCACGGGTATTTATAACTTTTCCGATCGTACTGCTTTTAGGTCGGGCGTAGTGTAGTCGGGAAACCGAATTACGCCTTGTGGATAGTACGCGCGTGTCCAGTGCTTTCCGTTCCTCTCGGTACATTCAGGGTCATTACACCATACTAGATCGTTCTAACATTGTTCTTGTATGACTCAGTCATTACTCCAAAGCTTAGACCCACCATCAATGTTCTTGTTTGACCCGTGTTGAGAGGTGGTCACNCCTTGTAAGGCTCCCGTGAGGGGGTTATCGTAAAGGGGGTTAGAACTCAACCGTTAAAACCCAAGTCTAGCACATCTGGTGTGTGTCCTCGCCTGACCCCACGTCCATAAGACCTTGTCCCTGGTTAGACCCTGCCAAAGGGAAAACCGGTAGACNCCCTCCCTGGCTTTTTTTGCGCTTCCCCCTGACCCCTGGGGAAGGGGGGAGGGGCGTGACCACAAAGCGGGGTTGCGCACACGCGCCCAAAAGCGGCCAGCGAGGTCCGCTGCTCAACAATGAGGTGTTTTCGTGTTTTCGACGCGTTAGGTCGGGACGCCCCCGGTTAGTGATGGTCCCGTGAGTGATGGTCAATTTTCAACCGCCACCGGACCCACGCGCGTTACGCGGCGGGAGTTTCAAAGACAATGGAGTTAGAGGAGCGGGTGGCGCAGGTGCAGGCCGTGATGGGGCCGGCGCTGGACGCGCTGCGCAGGGCGGCAGCCGTGGCGCCCGTCAACGAAAAGCCCGCGTGGTGGGACGACCTCTTCGTGCGCGTGCCGCAGCCGAGCCGCTTCTTTCCAGAGCTTCTTTTTGCCATGCTCGCGCGCGAGCGCGGGGATCTCGGCGCGCGCCTCGAGGCCGCGATGGCCAGCGAGCGGCTCAAGATGGAGGGGTGCGTGGCGACCATTGGCGGGCTGCTTGCGGGCCTCGAGGGCTCGCCGGCGGTGGGCGTCTATGAGGCAGCGGCCGTCGAAAAGGAAGTGCTGCTCTTCGTGGACCGCTCCATTCTCTCGGACGAGTGCCTGCGGCCGGACGTGGCGCGGCACTGGACGGCCTTCTCGCTCGTGTCGCTCAGCAAGTGGGACCACGACTTTGGCCAGAGCGCGGGGGAGCGCGGCGAGCGCGCGCGTCTCTTTCCGGCCATGTTGCAGCTGCTGAATGACATGCAGGCCCACGTGCGCTTCACGGCCGAGCAGCTCATCAAGGTCTCGGGCACGATCCGCGGCTTCACGACCGGCCTCAATAACCACGCGAAGAACCTCTTTTACCTCAAGGCCGCGCTCCACCGCGTGCGCAGCGGCGTGCTGCCGTGCCGCGAGCACAAGGCCAAGGGCGAGAAGCGCCAGCGCGAGGCCGAGGCGATCGAGCGCGCCGCGCTCGCGCAGCAGCGCGTCGCGAAGCGCGCGGCCGAGCGCGCCGTGAGCGCCGACCAGAAGCGCGCGGCCGCCGAGCTCGCGCGGCTCTGCGCGAAGCAGGACCGCATCAACGCTAAGCTCGTGGCGCGCCAGCGGTCGCTGCTGCTCTCGCGCCAAACGGCCTTCCTGCGCATCTTCCGGCACCGGCGCATCCACCACATGCTCGGCGAGACGGGCCGCGAGCGGCTCGAGGTGGCGATGCGCGACGCGGCCAAGGTGCGTCTAGGGCGCCGCCGCCGCGACCGCAAGCGTGGCCGCAAGCAGAAGCGCCTCATGGACCAGATTGCCGAGGTGGCCGCGGCTGACATCGCGCAGCTGCAGCACCAGGGCGAGGAGGCGCTCGCGACTCTCGCCAAGGCCGACGCGAGCCCGGAGCGCGAGGCGCGCATCTACGGCCTCCAGCGGCGCGTCGAGCTCATGGTTGCGTCGCGCCGCGAGGTGCTGCAGCTCGGGCTTGCGGCGGCCGCGAAGATTATCGAGGAGGAGAACGCGGCGACCGAGGCTACGCGGCTGGCCATGGACGCGCCCGCCGCGCGCTCGGACGACAACCACCTTCAGCTTCAGCTCTCGGCGGAGGCGCGGCGCCTGCACACGGAGGCCGCAGAGATGCGGGCGCTGGCCGCGCGGAACAAGGAGGACCCCGCGGCGCAGGCGCGGCAGGCCGAGGNGCGCGAGGACTTTATCCTGAAGCTCGTGATTGAGCGCATCAGCGAGGCGCGCGAAACGCTCCGGGCGCTGCGCAACGAGGTCTGCCTTTCCTCCTTGGGCGTGCAGACGCCCGCGCGCCTCATGGAGTACGGGCAGCTTCACGCGCGCATCGCGTCCGCGAAGGAGTGCATCGCCGTCTCGACGGACGAGTTCCACGCGCGCCTCAATGAGGTGTTCGGCCCGCTGACGCGCGACGCTGCCGAGTGCGAGATCGCGGCGTGGCTCTCCGTCGCGGATGAGGACATTGAAGAGCTTTAACGCACGCCGCGCATGCCGCACGCCGCTGCCGCGCTACCGGCGCTACGCCTAGTCAATGGTGGGGACATACGCGAGATTGCGCTGGGCCGCCGCGGCCGAGAAAAGCTCGTTCATGTAGTCGAGTTCCGCGTCGATTTCCTCGTCGGACACGGAGCGGCGCAGGACGGGCACGATGGCCTCGCAGAAGGCGTCAAAGAGCGGCTGCCCCTGGATGTGCGGCGCGATGTCGTGCGCCACGTGCTCGATGAGCTCGCTCGGCGTGTAGTCGCGCGAGAGGGCGCTCACGCACTCGCTTAGGTAGGTGGCCACGAGCTGCTTCTGGAACTGCTCGTTGGTCATGAGCGTGGTGTTGAAGAGCGGCTCGCTGACCAGCAGCAGCGCGTGGATCCAGGGCTGCGGGTTGCCCGACTGCGCGTACTTGAGCTGCGCGAGGTGAAAAAAAAAGGGCATGGGCGGCAGCGTCTTGTGCCACGAGAGCGTGCGCAGCCAAAAAAAAGAGTCGCCGAGCTCGTCAAATACCGTGTTCTCAATCTCGCCCGTGATGAAGGCCGCGGCCGTCATGACGTACGCCAGAATGAGCGGGCGGTAGTGGCCGTCGCCCGCGTAGGNGTTACGGTTGATCTCGGCCTCGACCGAGCTGGCCAGGCCGTCCGCGATGCTTGAAAGGCCCGGGGTCGTCTTTAGGTTTACGTAGGTCGCGGCCGCGTCGCCCGCCGTTGAGAGGATAAACTCGTCGGTCTCTTCGGGTGTGGCGGTATCACTTACGACCGGCTCGGCCTGGATGAAGGGGACCTCTGCCATCCCGCACGATGCAAAGTGGAGTGACGAGTGGTTATGACCGAAGCAAAGAACGATGGATTTCCGTCTCATCGGGGGTTGACCGGGGGTTGACTGCGGCCGAAGTGAGCTGGACCGTATTTTCAGACGTTCTATCTATACCGGATCAGACGGTGGGTCGGTATGTGCGGCTTTAGTGTGAGTTTTCTAACCCGTACGTAATCTGCGCGACCGCTCCTCCCGCCCCAGTCGCAGAAATGCCTTCTGACCTCGATCTAAAGGCCGATCTCGAGCTAAAGGACCTCTTCTATGAGTGCGCGCTTCTGAGTTACACGTGCCCTCAGACGCCCTCACCGCGCGGCGGCACCTGGCCTCTCATGTGCCCCCAGCTTTGTAAGCTGATCCTTATCGAGCGAACCATCATCAAGAAGGTCGGAAGCTTCAACGAGTTCGCGCGCCTTCTCAAGATCTACTACAAGGAGTGGGGCTTCGGAGACGTGACTGCGGTTCGCTATTAAAAAAGAAAAGAGTGCAAAAAGAATGGCGCTTCCCTCAGGCTGCCTTCCCTCAGGCTGCTTGAACCCGCGTTGGGCGCCGTCACACCNCCTCTTTGCCTCGGCGGCCCACGCCTCTACGCTTGAAGGGCTGGGCGCCACGGTCTACACGCACACCCTGCCCCCGCGCCTTCCCTGGGGAGGGCACGCGGTCTACGAGTACCGCTCCAAGGCCGAGTGCCTCGCGGTCTTACGCACCAACTCAGCGGCAGACTTCCTGATGCCGTCGGGAAGACTGATGACGGACGAATCTAAGGGCGAACTGCTCGACCAGATCTTCCGCGAGCGCCAGCGCGCCGACGCACTGGCCTTTGAGATGAACAAGGAGAACAAGCCTTCAAGCGACCGCCTCAGCGCCGAGTTCGACCCCTTCAACCGCGCGAACTGGAAGTGGTTCCACGGCCCGCCCGAGCTGGACCCGATGCGCAAGGAGGCGGTCAAGCAGCCCAAGAAGAAGCGGTCGCAGTTGATGGCGCTCGGGGTGATTTAGAGTTTCAACTACGCAACCCCCCCCCATTTTGCCACCAGTCCCGCCACAATGCTTGCCGCCAAGGTCGAGCTTTTGACCCACGTAGACATGGCCGCGTTTACTGTTTCTTTTTGCTACAAACACCCTTCAGCCTTCAAGATGTCGACGTGGGTGCCGGGGTGTGTGGTGACGTCGGCGGATAGTAGCATCGCGGTTGCACCCGCGCCTGGTGGGGGTAGCAACCTTTCAGGTGTGAGTGGGAACATCCTTGACACGTCGCAGTACACGCTCCAGGGCACACAGACGGTTGGCACCTATGCAAACTTTACAAGGACGAACCCTAGCCCTGCTAGCTTTACGTTGGTAAAAAACGCCTGCTACCAGATGACCGTTCCTTACTACCTTGGGCTTCCAAGTCTCCCGGGAACGGCTGCTAACGCGGCTGTCAACTTTCAAACGTTGATAAAGTTCGCAATTACTGGAAGCGGGACTGCGACCGCGTATCTACCCAACAACGTGATTGCACTCCCCAGTGTGCCCGGCTCCGGGCCCCAGTACCAGAACCTTATCGGGATTTATACTACCACGTTTATCGTAAACCCGACGTGGGGACCCGCTGTCAACAGCGCGGGATACAACCCCCTTGTCATTAATGGATGCAGTCTAGGGTTTCAACTCAACCTGGCAGGCCCAGCCGACTATGGAACCGCGTGGACTCTAGGCATCGGGAGCAACGTCGGAACTGGCTATAACTCTGGCCCCCCCGGAGGCCCCGCTCTGCAGGGCATCACAATCACTCGCGTAAAGTAGGTTGAATACAGTTACTCCCGCGCGCGCTTTGTGCCCCTGCCCTCCACCTCAAGGCCCAGATACAGCTTCGCCATGTCGGCCGGCATCTTCTTGCCCTGTAGGTGCGCCTTGACCATCCCGACCTTGCTCTCCTCTCCNCCGGCCGGCGGGCGCGTCAAGTAGGTCGTGGACAGCGCCGGGAAGCCGTCGTTCTTGCCGCGCAGAAAGTACATGCTCTTGGGGCCGTGGCCGAGCATGTAGGCCTCATTGAGGTACAGGATCTTGGAGAGCGTGCCGCGGCTGATTGCGCGGCGCGTGTAGAGCTCGTGCGCCTCGCGCATCTGCTTCTTGCAGGCCGCGTCGTCGCCCACGTGCGGCGGCCACTGTGCGAGAAACTCGGCGTCCACATAGCGCGGCCCGCGCGCATTGCCGTCGTCACTGTCGCTTTCGGTTTTGGGGATGCCGCTTCCGTTCAAGTGGTACCCTTCCACATGTGCGACGTACCTGCCGTCTTGCCGAGACACATTCTCTGCGACCCACGCGCGGAGTCGCGCGCCAAGCCCCTTTGTTTTTGGTGTGCCATCGGACTGTCTGAAGTCGGCAACGGTTACGGGGATACGGGNAATAGTGGCATAATGCTGCCAGAATGATTGCTGCTGTTCGGGAGTGCCGTACCTCACTCGCGGGCCCCCAAGACGGGCTTCGTATCGTCCAGTCGAACGATTGGCAGCTGTCATGTCAATTGCGCGGGTGGATCGCCGTAAAGCCGCCGCTGCAGCCTCTGCTGCAGTCTCAGGAGCAGGAGCGGGCGCAGGAGCGGGCGCAGGAGCGGGCGCAGGAGCGGGCGCAGGAGCAGCGGACTCGGGCACAAGTCCCAGTGCAGCCATCTCACGCGTGGCTTGCTCAGGCGAAAGTCCCAGTGCAGACAAGTCGATCATAAAGGGCGGCGGCGCGGGCGCAGGGTGTCTCGGTCTTGCAGCCGCACGCTCTGGATTAAGCACAAGTTCGGCCAACTGGCTTCGAGGAGCTGCGGCTCTTGGCGGCGGGGCGCGCGCAGCCTCAGCAAGCTGGCGCGCCTGTGCGTCGGCATGCGCGTCCCGTGCGGCTTGGATTGCTGCCGCGCCTGACTCGGCCAGCCCGGCTGCGCTTGTAGCAAGCGCGGACATGGCGGTCGACGCGCCGGAAGCCGCTGCTGACGCGCCGGATGAAATAGCAGATGCCGCCCCCGAAGCAGCGCGCCGTATCGCCTCCATGTGTTCCGCTGCTTGCCGCCGCGCGGCGGCCTCGGCAAGTGCAGCGTCGGCTAGGTGCTGTATCTGAGCTTGCCGAGCAAGCACCGCAGGATCGACATCCGCACCCTCGGCATACAAATCAAGGGCGGCGGCTGCAGCGGTAGCCGCAAGGGATGGAGCGGGTGCAGCGGCTGCCGCACGTGGGGGCGCAGCGGCTGCAGCACGCGGGGGCGCGGCAGGCGCGGTGGCCGAAGCAGGGGCGGCGGCCGCGGCGCGTGGAGGCGCGGGCGCAGCAGCGACTGCTGCAGCCGCCGCGGGGGATGGAGCGGGCGCGGCGCGGGCGGGCGCAGCTGCCGGTGCTCCGGTTTGCCGCCCAGCCATCGCGTCCTGGAAATCAAGATGTCCCCGTAGATCTGCGACATATCGATCGCGCCGAACCCGTTGTCGCTCATCGGCCGCCTCTCTCGCTGCGGCATACGCGCGCCTGGCTTCGGGTGTGCCCATATCGTCCAGTTCTTGTTGAACCCGCAGTTCCTCTTCCGTGCGAGCGGGCGGTGGTGGCGCGGTTCGCGCTGTGGACGCGGACTGTGCTGACCGTCTGAGCTCATCAACCTGCTGCCGACGGCGCTGGAAATCCTCGTCCACTGCAGCGCGTTGCCCGTTTAAAGCCGCCAGCCGCTGTTCAGCCGCCGACCGCTCAGCCGCCGACCGCTCAATCTCGGCTCTGCGGGCTTGTGTCCACTCCTCTAGCTGTGCCCGCATGCCTTCGTCGGAAATACTTGGTCGTCGCAGCCCAGAAGGGGAGCCGAGAGAAGGCAGCGGCGGGTCGCGTTGTACTCCAATGCTTTCTAGCACGTCGTCCGAGAGGCCTGCGTAGTCGCTCCTGTGCTGGCGCGGTGGCACCGGAAGATTGCCATTAAACGTTTCACCCGAGATCCCCGGGTATAAGCCTTGAGCAGCTGAAGACCGAAAGTCGCCCTCCGGAGCCATTGCGGGCACCTCGGGGGCAGCGGCGGGCTCACCCGGAAGCATGTTTAGACTCCTTAACGCGTCGTCCGAGAGGCCCCCATACCTGGGTGCGGGCCGTGGCGCCGGGAGACCGCCGATGTTGCCGCTAAGCACCTCGGACGAAATTCCTGGGTATGCGCTCTGAACAGCTGGAGATCGAAGGGGGTCTTCCCCTGCATTTCCGACCGCGGGGCCTTCCGGGGCAGCTGCAGCCGCTCCAGGGGCAGCCTCAGCAGGGGCAGCTGCAGGTGCCGCGGCAGGAGGAAGACGGAAAAGCGCGTCAGCCGCCTGGTTATTTGGCCCAACCGCAATAACCTGGGCAACAGCTCCATAGCGCGCAAGCTCCTCAACGAGGTTCCGCATCAACCCAATAAAATACGGCATATTGCGCGGCTCTGCGGCATTGGCATACGTCGCCTCGGCTGTGGCGAGCAGCTTTTGAAGACGCGCCTTGAGTGCATTCAGCTGGGCGTAACTCATGCCTTGGTGCAGCTTCTGAAGCTGGGCCGCAAAGTCCGTGCAGAGCCCCTCGGCGGCTGCTAGCTGTGCGTCATCCTCGCCCGTGTCGCGGAAGCGGAAATTACACGGCGTCTCCAGCAAGTCCAGCATTGGGCCAAAGGTGCCAAGCGACAGCGAGTCGTCGGAGCGCGTGTACGGAAACGGATTGGGCCGCTCGGACGACCCGATGCCGCCCGGTCCACCGGGGCCGTTATAGCTGTCGAGAATGCGCGACTGGGCGGCACGCGACGCGAGCTGCAGCTTCATGTAGTCCGACATCCAGTTTCGGTCCGCCCACGACGGAAGGCCCTTACCCTCGTGCCAGCCGCCCATTTCAACGTGCGCGCCGCCTGGCTCCATGAACACAACGTCGTCCGTGCCTGGCAGGTGGGCCGACGGGTACGGCCCGGTCTGCGTGCGCATCTCGGCCGGCATGACGCGGAAGCGCGTATCGGGGTACCACTTGGGCGGCCGCATGCCCGTTGAGGCGTTAAAGCGCGACAGCAGGGCGTACTCATGGTTGGCCGCGCGGTAATCCTGCTGCTCCTGTAGGGCCGCGCCATGGGCAAGGTACTGCTCGCGCTTATACTCGCGCCACGCGCGGCTGCCCATGGTAACGACGCGTTGAACCACGTTGAACCACGCAGAGCCAACTGCTTGCGCTGTTCCTAAAGGGTGCCTCAACCCTACACCTAATCCGTTATTGCGAGAGCGCGTAAAGAAGGGATGCACCTAATAACCGTCTCCGTGCTCGTCCTCATCGCCCGACTCGCTCGGCAGGCTGCGCTTGAGCGAGTGCTCGCCGCGCGGCGCCACGGCCCCGCCGCCGCCCCCGCCGCCACCGCCCCCACCACCACCTGCCGCTGCTGCCGCCGCCTCCTTGGCCAGACGCGCATCGCGCAGCGCGTGCGTCACGCGCGCGAGGCGCTTCATCTCGGCAATGGCGTGGTCCAGGATGTCCTCCGGCTCGGGCTCGGGCGCGCCGCCAAAGGCCGAGAGCGTCTTGAAGGCGGGCGCGCGGCTCAGCTCAAAGAGCTGCAGGCGGTCCTCGGTCCAGATGCCGTCCGGTGGCTTTGAGTTGCTGAAGAAAACGACGTGCACCATGTCGATCTTCTTCATGCCCGAGTGGTACTTGCCCGAGAAAATCTGCTTGTTCTTGAAGCCCTCGGCCAGCTCGAAGCAGTCGCGGCACTCGGAGAGGCTCACCGGCCGCGCGAAGTCGAAGATGACGACCTTCTGGCCGTTATAGGCAAAGGCCATGTCGCTGACCTTGCCCTGCATCACGATTCCGTCGTGCTCGCAGCAGATGTTGGTCGAGAGCATCGACTTGCCCGTGCCGCCCGCGGGGTCCGCGATCCAGTGGATGTGGCGCGGGTGCGGGTCGCCCTTGAGGATGTCGAGGAAGGCCGCCTGCCACGGCCGCGGCTCAAAGTCGAGGTCGCGCGTCTTGGGCGCCAGCACCTCGGCGAGGCGCGCGATGCCGTTGAAGTTGCGCATGTAGAGGCCCGGGTCCTCCTTCGCGACGGCCTCCGGGCCGAAGCGCGGCCCGTGCTGCTTCAGCAGCTCCACGACGCGCTGCATCTTGGCCGAGTTGCCGCCCGGGTTCATCACGTCCATCCACTTGCCGCCCGGATTTCCCGCCTTGGGCCGCGCGCCGGAACCGAGGGACCACCGCACGTAGTCGCCGTGCGTGGTGGAGGGTGCCTCTGCGTAGCGCGCCACAAAGGGGTGGCCCTCGTCCTCCTCGAGGCGGAAGCGCCGCTCGGCGTTGGTGCACGCGGCCACGTGCACCTCGCGCTGGTCAATGGCGGTCGCCACGAAGTCGGCCTTGGGCAGCCACGCCTGCACGCGGAACTGCGTCTGCTGCTGCGCGAACTCAATGTAGCCGTTGAAGACGAGCCGGTTCGGGTGCGCGGATGCGTCCAGCTGCCCGCGCCCAAAAACCGCGCCGAGCGCCGCCGGCGGCTCGGAAACGACAAAGGCGTAGGCCGTCTCCTGGGCGCTCATGCCCGCGGGGATGTCCACCACGTGCACAATGACATACGCGCGGCTCTTGACGCTCGGCATTTTCGAATTTCGCGCCAACGGTCCCACCAACGGTCCCACCAACGGTCCCACGGACGGTCCCACCAACGGTCCCACGGACGAACTTACTAACGGACCGGAATGCAAACTCGGATCTTCGAGATCAACCTGACCGCCCTGAGACCTTCTTTTCGTCTCGACCTGCGCGGGGACGGGCGGGGTTTCCGGTTGGCTGCTAACGGTCCTCATTGGACCCGCGGGCGGATGTGGACCGACGATCGCGTGACAGTTTCACGGGCGCTTCCCCTGCTTTCTCGCCCTATTCTCCGTGCTTTGCAGCGTCCATGGCGTCCCGCCCTGCAGAGGACGGGCCGGAGGAGGAGGGTGAGGCGCCAGAGCAGCCGCGCGCGCGCGACGATCGCCCCCGGCTCGTGGACGCTGACGAGGNGATCATGAACCTGCATCTGGCCTACTTTCGAACTGCCTTTGACCTGGGCCGAGCAACGGCGATGGCGGCGCGCGAGCGCGAGACACCAACGGCCTCGCCGCGCTGCAACTGCGAGATGCGGCGCGAGCGGAATCGCGAGGCGGCCCGCGCGTCCCGGAAGCGCGCGCGCGAAACGAAGAGGGAGCCTGAAAAGGAGGGTTAAAAAAGACCTGCGTAAGGGNGGGTAAGGCTGCGTAACTACACGAACTAAGGGGTAGAAGGAAGACGCGGTAGGATGACGGAAAGGCGACGGTAAAGACGAGGAAGCAAGGAATAGGTAAGTAAATTGACTCTCGTTTTACACCGTTTTCGTTTTGGTCGTCCCCACTTCACTACACCCGGTGTCGCGTCACGCAACGCGTCACTTGATTTAATCCGATATAAATGCTCAGTATTCAAAAAGTCACCCGACCGCAAGAGGCTGAGATTGATGATGCACCCATTAAGGACTTTAAGGTCGAAAAGGATAAGCTAAAGAAGTCCGGCTTTGACGAGTCAAAGCAGCCGATTGCCGTTCTCTATGGCGAGACGCCGCGCGACGGCATGTGCATCTGTTTGGACGCGACCCTCCCCGGCGACACGCCCACTGCGCCCTTGACTCTGGATGGATCGAAGGAAAAGGTGGCCATTGAGCCCACGCATAACCCGATTGGTCGTGATGTGTTTGCCGTGGGCGGTAAGTCTGGTAGCGGCAAGAGCAACTTCGCCAAGAACTTCGCGACGCGCTACCACTCGCTCTGGCCCGAGCGCAAGATCATTCTGGTCAGTTACTTGAAGAAGGACCGCACGCTGGACGCCTTGCCGTTCATTACGCGGGTAAAGGGCGAGACCTTCTTGGGCGACGTGCCGTCGTTGCGCCGCTTCGATAAAACCCTGCTCCTGTTTGATGACATCGAGGCGTATGGCGCTGATGGCGCGAAGCCCGAGGAAAAGGAGATCCATAAGGCGATTATGCGCGTCATCAACATGATCGCAACCNCCGGCCGCCATAACGCGAGCACGATTCTTTTTTTGACGCACGCGCTCACGGACTATAAGAAGACGCGTCTTTTTTTGGGCGAGTGCCACGGCTATGTGGTCTTTCCCAGCGGCGTGTGCCTCAAACAGCTCAACAACCTGCTGGGCGGCTATGCGGGCGCGGACAAGGAGGATATCATGAAGATCCGCTACGAGCTGCCCACGCGCTGGGTGGCGATGAAACCGAACTTCCCTCCCGTGGTGGTGCACGAGCGCGGCGCCTACATGCTGCGGACCTACGGAAAAAAAAGCCAGAAGCGCGGCAGGGAAGACCACGAGCCCCAGGAAGACGACGGGAAGCGGCAAAAAAAAGAGGAGGGGNTTGGAAAGCCGCAAGAGGCTAAGTTCGAAGCAAAGGAAGAGGAAGGTGAAGAGAAGGAAGAATCCGAGAGCGAAAGCGAATCTGACTCGAGTAGCTCGAATAGCAGTAGTTCGGACTCGGAGTCTTCGGGCTCGGATGAAGGGTGAACAGAAATCGATCTCTATTTCCACGTGCGGAAGATCTAGCGTCTCGACTTTGCATCGGTGTTCCGTTTCTTACCAACGGTCATATTAAGTCACGGGAGGGTTCGTTCGAAAAGAGACAGATTTAAAGCTCTAAGTACAGATCGTCGACCCGTGTCCCGACCGAGTTTGCATCGTTCCCAGTCTNCCCCTCGACTCACGTACTGCAACGTCAAGTGCAACTTCAAGTCAAGATGGCCGCCCCCTCCTCCCTCGAGTCGGGCGACATGCCGGAGGACGGCGACTGGAGCGGCATGCTGAGCTTCTCGGAGCCGCGCCCCGGCGACAAGGCCGGCCTCATCGACAACGGCTTTTACCGCCGCGCGGGCTTCAGCATCATCAAGAAGGGCGGCCCGCCGCTGAGCGCGCTGCCCGTCATGCCGCTCGTCAAGTGCACGACCATGCAGGCGCTCGAGGAGCAGGCGCGCGGCCAGTTCAGCATGGCCTTTTCCATGACGCCGGAGCTGCACAAGATGCTGGCGGGCGTGGACACCATGCTCGACCGTTGGCTGGTTCAGCCCGCCATCGCCAAGGCGCTCATGGCGCCCAGCGCGGCGGCGCAGGTGGTGGCCGACCACGGCGCGCTGCGCATGATGCGCCAGTCGCCGCTCGCGGCCTTCAACCCGGACGGCACGCCCGCGCTCGACAAGAAGCTGCGCTTCCGTGTGCACGGCTGGAAGGAGTTCGTCGACCCCGTCACGCCCTTCGACGTGCGCCAGCGCGCCGACGGCGAGGAGTACGTGCGCTCCATCAACTGGCGGCGCCGCACGGTTCCGCTCGACTTCAACCACACCAAGTTCAGCATCTTCCGCGGCTACGGGCCGGACGGATCGATCCGCGCGCAGTCGACGCTCGACATCCCCAAGAGCGAGTGGACCGAGGGCGGCCCGCGCGTCGAGAACGTCGGCCCCAAGCACTTCACCGGCGGCCTGGTGCGCGCCGCCGCCTTCAAGGTCTCGCACTGGTCGAGCGTCAACAAGGCCAACTTCTTCATCACGCTCTCGCTCGTGAGCGTCGTCTTCGAGAACCAGGAGTCGGTGGCGCTGCTGCCCAAGGGCGTCGTCGAGTGGCGCGAGGAGGACGACTCGGAGGCCAAGGACGTCAAGCGCGCGCGCGGCGGCGGCTTCTCGGCCGTCTCGATGCAGACGCCGGCGGACACGGATGCGGCCATCACGGACTTTCTGCTGGTCGACGACGCGGAGGAGGGCGGCGCGTCGGCCTCCTCTTCAAGCTCCTCGTCCTCCTCGTCAAGCTCTTCGTCAAGCGGCGGCGGCGGCGGCGGCGGCGGCGGCGGCGGCGGCGGCGGCGATGACGGCAGCGCCCCGACTTTCCGCCGCTCCTTCAAGGGCCCTGGCCGCACCACGCTGGACTGAACTCCTCTAGACACTGAGACCCTTTTGAACCCATTGAAATTGAACACCCTATAGCTTAGATAACACCTCTTGCTCCTGCTTGGTGGCTTCGGCCTGAAGGCTTTGGGCCGTGGGGTGCCGTAGAACGTGGAGTAGGTGTTGATGCTCGGAAAGATATTCCGGTGCTGGCATGCTTACGCGCTTCAGCAGACCCCCGCTCAGATCTTGGTCGCCTCCCCCCTGTAACGCCTCCAGATCTAGCGGTTTTCCACGACCGTGCAGACCCCGCGGCCGAACCTCCGCGTAATGCGCCCTTGCCTCTGGCTCGCGAGCCCTGCGGTGCGGCATCTCACGACGCGGCGGATGGCCGTGATCCTCCTCCTCGTGGTCCTCGTGGTCCTCGTCATCGCTCTCGTGCCAGTGGTGGTGGTGATCCGCGTCAGGCCCGAAGTGCGCCCTGATGTGATTCGAAATCTCGCCGTGCCCCTCTTCTTCCTGGCGCTCAAAGTCGTATGCGACTGGCCGGTTCATGGTGCTGTGGGCGACCAGCGGGTGCGACGGGTAGTGGTAGGGATCGGCGTCGCCCTCGTGCTTCATCTTGACCTCGGCCATCATCCGCTGGATGAAGCCCGAGTTTCGGTTTCCGCCCTTGAGCTTGCCGCTGCCCTCCTCCTCCTCGCTGCTGAGCTCACCCTCTCGTTCCGGGTCATGATAGCTTAGACGCTGGCGCATGGGCTGTAGAACAGACTTCTCCCAGTCTACCTCTCCACTGGGCAAAAATCCCATCTTGTCCCAGAACCCCTCGGCATTTTGAAACGCCTCCAGGCTGACGTGGCGTACGCCCTGTTCTCTAAGCGTTTCTTGCAGGTCTTCCCACATTTGGCGTCCCAACCCTTTTTTCAGCATTCCCGAGTCATGGCCGATCTGGATCCAGTCGACGTGTGCGTGTCGCGTTTTGGGCGGCCCCTCGGGCTTCGCCACATGCCACATAACTGTGCCAAGTTTATTCTTATACCCAGCGTCGTAATAGGTTCTCTCGTACATGGTTTTCCTCGATTTAAGCACATTGGGCGTGATTTCTTTGGTATGATGCTTGACGTTATGCTTGCCGCCGCCCTCCTCCTCCTCGCTGCTGAGCTCACCCTCTCGTTCCGGGTCGCGGTGACTCAGACGCTGGTGCATGGGCTGTAGAGTCTCTCCCTCCTCCTCCCAGTTCACATGCTCCCCAGTGGGCATAAACCCCATTTTGGTCCAGTACCCCTCTGCGGACTCAAGTGCGTCCAAGGTAACGTGGCGGACCCCTTGCTCCAGGAGCGTATCAAGCAGTTCATCCCACATCTGTCGCCCCAGTCCCGATTGCTGAAGGTCTTCGAGAATATGGATCCAATGGATATACGCAACCCGCGTTTTTTCCTTTCCTGGGCTGACTTCCCACCAGACCTTAGCAATGACCTTGGACGCGTCCGAGTTCAGCGTGTAATCCCGCTCGTACTGATTGCGTCCTGAACGCGCAGTCCCTTCTACATCTATGCGGTCCGTGAACCGTACAGGGTGCTTGGCTCCGCCGCGCAACCATGAAAGACCCGGTCCCAAATGATGCAGTGCGCTGCGATAGACCCCACCAAGGCCGCGGCTGTCCGCAAAGCGCTGGACACGCTCCGCGACGGTTGCGGCGGCTGCCGGCGCTTGCGCTGGTCTTGCGGTGGCCGGAGTTTCATGGATGTGTCCCAAGCCGTGAGCCTCGAGGCCGTACGGAACATCCGACGTGCTGACGTCGGTGTTCTGGGCGTACTGGCCCATGGCGTGGTAGAGCGGGTCGTTCTCGTTATAACGCCGCACGGCGAGACTGGGCTGGTCAAGATGCTTGCGCTGGATGGCCGAGTTATAGGTCCGCGCGCCCTTGAACCAGCCGTAGGTTGCGAGCTCGTCTAGAATCGCGCCACCCAGTGAGTGACCCGTGCCATAGAAGGAATACTCAGGCGAAGGAAACTGGGCGCGGAGCTGTTGGACGGTGGCCATGTCGTGCGTGAAGCGCGGCGTGGTCTCAAGTCGATTGAGCGGGATCTGGCTGTCCGCGTATAGATCCTGGCGGTCTGTCGGCTCGGTCCCTCTGAACGCAACGAGGACGCTCGTGCCGCGCTGCCACGCTTTGACGGTGGGCGTGGAGGTAACGAGCTGGAAATCCTTGATGCTTTGGGGAGGCTCGGTCTGATACGCGGCCTCTGCGGCCTGCTTGTAGTCATCGGGACTGGGCGCCTCTGTGGGCTCGGGCGTCTCCGGGTCGTCTGGCCCACTTCCCACCTTACGATGGTGGCGGATGGCGGATTCCTTGACCTTATTGTAGTGGTACGGGTCCGACGCTATTTTTTCCTTCCGCAGATATTCCCGTGCCTTGGCGCGAGCCAGTGCGAGCTGCTGCGCGCGGTACGCGTGCAGATCGACGTGAATGACTCCTCCCTTCCCCCCACCCCGCTTGCGCTTCGGATTGCGTGCTGGGGGTGGCGGCGGCGGCGGCGGCGGGGCGGCCGCCCTGCGCGCCGGTCGCTTGGGTGCCGGTTCCACGGCCGCCGCGGGTGGTGGCGGTGGTGGCGGTGGTGGCGGCGGCGGCGCGGCTGCCCTGCGCACGGGTCGCTTGGGTGCAGGCGCCGGTTCCACGGCCGCCGCGGGTGGCGGGGGTGGCGGTCTAGCTGCCGGATACCTGGGTGCCGGCTCCTGCATTTCCCGCAGCGCCTCGTGCGACAACGGTGGCAGTGGTGGCTTGGCCATAGGTTTCGCTTTGGGTTCGTGTAGTCGCACCATAACGGGCGATTCCCGGGAAAAATAGGGCACCTCCCGGAAAAAGCCACGCATGGCCTGTTCCTCGGCATGCATGGCCTGTTCCTTGGCATGTGCAGCAGAATCCCTGAGGCTTCCTTCAGAGATGGTTTGCAGGTGCTGTTTAAGCGCCGCCATTTCCCGCTTCATCCGTTCGTGTTCGGCTTCCAGACTTTCGTGCTGTCTGCCCTTGACTTGTTCGGCCCATTCTCGCACCGGTTTCTCGAAGATCTCCCTGTCTTGGTACTCTCGAAGACGTTCTTGCTGTTCGCGGTACCGCTTTTCTTTCTCCGCGAACTCTCGTTGCTGTGCGGCCAGCTGTTCCCATTTCGACATGATCTGCGCCTTCTCTTCAGCCTCTCGCGCCTTCTCCTGGCTCCACGCTTCCCGCTCAGCTTCCCGCTCTTCCCGCTCACGCTGTAACTTCATTAGCGACCGCTCGAGCTTCGCTTCCAGTTTGGCTCGCATTGCCAGATGGGAGTCCGTGGCGGCCCGGATGATTCGCTCGACGCGGTCTGCCGGTATAACCCCCGGGGGCGCAGGGGGTGCTGGGGGCGGTGGCGCGGCGGCCGGTGGCGCGGCCGGCGCCGGTTCAGGCTCCCCTTCCTCATGTCCGGCGTAATGTCCTTCGTCGGGATCGGATACGGGCAGGCGCCCNCCCGGCGGACCATCCTTTGACCCGCCACGAGGTTTGCCTCGACCGTGCGCCGCGCCGCGTGCCGCCTCCTCGCGCGCAATGCGTGCCTCTGCAGCGGCTTGAAGTTCCTCTTCCTCCTCCTCTAGCGCTTGAAAGGTCGCCTTAAGAAACTCATCCTCTTGCCGATAGTAGTTGCGCAGCTTGGTCAGTTCAGCGTTATGGTCGACGCGACCTAGCTCCATCGCGAAGAGTGCGTCTAGGCTTTTGCTGTACTCTGCGGCCAACGCTTCCATGGCCCTCTCCNCCTCTTCCAGGTTTCTAAACGGTCGCTTTCCGCCCTCGAGCCTTGCCTCGCGGTAGGCATGGTGACGTATCTCACAGTCGCGTTTACCATCGCCCGTCATGACATCATGGTGCAAGGCGCGCTCGTTATATTCGGCCACCACATACGCATGGTATGCCGCTTTGACTGCTTCTATTTCAGGTCCACTGGTGCGCACTATGTTATCAGTCGATGCTTGAGCGTCGTGATTAAGAAACCCTGTGAAGATCAGTCTTAGTTCGTTGTTGATATTCCAGTCCGACTCAGCAGCATGCTTTTCAGCACCGCTCGGATCGTCGAACGCGTCGTAATATTCCTGATCTTGAATAATCACATCGAATGGCTCCGCTTTCAGGGCGTCGAAATCACGCCTGATCTTTTGACCGGCCGGCGCCCCAACAAACTTATCACTCAGCGCCTGTATTCTTTCTCGTAACTGTGCCAGACGCGTCGCACTTTCGGCACGTGCAGTAGCTACTCTCTGTTGCCTCTGAACAATGTCGGGCGCACCACCCGGGGCCCTCGACATGGTATTCGTATCCACACGTAGATTGACCCGGCGCGATGACACACTACAAATTCAGGACACGCGAGCCCCTTTCCGGCTTATTTTATACTCAAATACCCCTCCGCCCGACTCCCCTCAATTGCCCGCGCATTCTCATTCTCGCGATGCGCCATATATACCAGCCGCCAGGCTGGGGGTCATCGTGAGATTTCTTCCT
>JGI24890J29729_1000505_pt1 | contig 23839 bp, 43 predicted proteins | sample FreactcultureFD7_FD_29729 | JGI IMG/M metagenome (IMG submission 29729)
ATTGCTTTTTTACCTTCTCATTTTTTTCAAGTTTATCAAAATAGAACAACGCCTTTGTGTAAGCAGTTAATGTAACTGCAAAAAGGGCAAACAACCCCCAATTCCCAAAGTATTCTGTTAAATANATTAATCCAAAAGAAGTTACACCAAACATACAAGCTCTTCCCAAAGCATATTGTACCCCTGCTGTTCTAAAGCGTTGTAAAACAGGAATATATTTATAAAAAATAGGAAAGGCTGGCATTCCATGTATAGCAAAGATTATAACTAAATATTGGATTGTAATTAAGTGATAAGGTTCGCTAACATTATTTAATAGGAAAGGTAAAAAAACAACTAAAATAGCGGATAAAACCAGCTGAACTTTTAATATTTTTAATGGATTTATATAATAACTAATCCAATATATAGCTATTGTTACAAATAGAGGAGCAAAAGAAAGAAAAAAATTATTATGAATAACTTCTGTAGATGAATAATTAAAAAGGATTTTTAATAAATCTCCGCAATAAATATAAGAAAAATAGTAATATAATGGAAAAACGCATTGAATTATGAAGAGAGACGTTTTAACTCCTTTATTAGGATATTGGTTTTTTGTTTCTTCTAAGACAAATTCTCTTGCTTCTTTATAAGAAATTTTAAATTTATCTATAATTAGCTTAATTTTAAATTGATCATTAGAAAAATCAGAAGTTTCCAATAAATTTTTTCTTGCATAAAATCCAATGAATGCAATACCAGATCCAAATAAAAATGCCCACCGCCAATTAAAATCATTCATCGTTACTAAAGAAGCAATACCTAAAGCAAAAGTACCTCCCAATGCTCCAAAAATATCTGCTATCCCTGCTATTGGATACTGGATAGGAGGAGCTGTGGTTTCTATTAAATAAAGATCACAACTTGTTACTTCTCCTACTGAGGACAGACTTTGTATTATCCTACATAAAGTCATTACAATAGAGGCTGTAATTCCTATTTGAGCATATGTTGGAAGAGAAGCCATAACTAAACAAGTGACAGCCATCATAATAGTTGTTATGTATAATACTGCCTTACGTCCAAATCTATCCCCTATTAAACCAAATCCATAAGCACCAATTGGTCTAGCTGCAAATGTAAGAAAAATCCCTACAGCACTTAAAAGAGCTATGGATTGAGAATCAGTAGCTTCAAAAAATAATTCATTAAGTAATACTCCCATATGAACATATAACATAAGGTCAAAGTATTCCAAAAATGTTCCAAAAGCCAAATATGCTACAACTTTTTTTCCAGTAGCTCGAAGTTCAGTCATTGTTTGAATTTTTGATAACATAATCACCTTATTTTTTTATATTTTTCTATATGGAATTATATTTGATATCGCGAAATTTTGCGAGTTTATTTAATTAAAACAAACAGTTATTATAATTTTCACTCGAATTTAGGAACTCTTTTATGGATAGCATTTTAGATAAAAATTATTTGGATATTGCTTTTTGTTCATTCTCTCAAAAAAGTAAAGAAATTATTGATCGTAGAAATAATCTTCTTTCAAATCTTAAAAATCGGACTGAAGACAAAATATATTTTAATCAACGAAGAGAGTGGAAAACATTAGAGTTAGGCTATCTTTCTAAGAAAGTATTAGAAGATGATATAAAAGTTTTGGAAAAAGCAGGAAAGATTTTAAAAATCTACGATAAATATTTTGACGCATCCTTAAATAAAATCGTAAACAATTCATTATTTTTAACAATTATTAAAACTTCTTACTCTCCATTAGAGGAGGAATATTTTAACAGTATAATTCGATAAGGAGAAAAGCATGAAAGAAAAAATTAAAGAGATCAAGCAAATTTTTGAAGAATTTAGAGATCAAATAAACTGTTTTGAGTTGTCGGAATTACAACAAGAGGAATGGGGGAGTAAGTTTGATAAATTGGAAGACTTAGCTGAAGAGCTTGAATTTTTATGTGAGGATCTATGAGCAAGATTTTAGATATTCAAGATATAGAGATTGTAGCAGAGCGTATTAAAAGAGTCATGATGCAGGACGCTAATCCTATTTCTACCATTTTTAATGACGTGGTTACATTGCTTGGTTTAATCGACGAATTGAAGAAGAAAAATGAATTTTACAATTGATGATACACGCAAATTTATATCCAACATTTATCAGTGGGCAACGACTAATGCTGATTTTGATTTTATTAAAATGTCGATAGATGATTGTTCATCTGAGGAATGCGTCCAGCATCGATACAAGCTAGAAGGTGTTTTAAAAAAGAGCAGGATATTACTTAATCAATTAGCTGCGTCCATCGATGAAATGGATTGTTGTATTAGACAATTAAAAATCTCTATTGAGAAAGAAAGAACTATTAGAAAAAAAGCTAAGCTAGATCAAAAACAAAAAAAGAGGGAAGAGTAAAAAGAAAAGGAGAATGAATTGAAAAACTCCTTTTCTTTTTGAAAACTAATCATGAAAAATACAACCAACCACAATTACTAAAAATGGAAGGCGTATGAATAACAACTTAATAAAAGGTATCCACACATGAAAACTACTATGAGAAAAATCCAAGGTCAAGAAATTTTTTTCCTAACATTAAATATTTTTAATATCTCTTTAATGGNAGGTAGATCATGAAGGCAAGACTCTATTACTTTAATAAGAAAACCCGTAAGCAAAAAGAAAGAGCTTTTGATAGATTATACCGAGATTTGCGTTGCGTTACTCGTGCTAATGATCCATCCAAGGTATTAGCAGATAACACATTAACGTTGCTTACTAACTTAGTTTCGATGTTGTTAGCTAACGCCAATAAGAAAATTTGTATAAATCAAGATTTTCTTTCTGATATTACTGGCAAAGAGATCGATCAAAATAGCAATCTATTAAAACAGTTAAAAGATATTATAAGTTATAAATATTATCGTATGGCACGTTTTGAAGGCAAGAGATATAACTATTGTTACATCATTGAATTTAGCGAAGATGGCGAAAAAAGAGCTTCTAATCCCGAGCTATTTTACACGATTGATAGCCGAATTAATTTGGTTAGAAGAGGGAAAAAATTCGGTCTCATAGCCGAAAAAATTCGGCCATCATATATAGATATAAGAGAGACTAAGAAAGAGAAAGAAGAAGAACCTTTAGGTTATTCTTCTTCTTTCTCTTGTAGTATTCCTATTAAAATTAGTACTCCTTTAGCGTGCGCACGTGAGGCAGAGATTGTACAAATATCGAACACAAAACCTGAACCAGTACCGCAAGAACCAATTATCGAAATACCAACCTTGGCTATTAGCTCTTTTAGTGAGCTAGCCAAGGTTCACCAAACAGAAGAAATCCTTAATGATGCAAGTGAAGCAATCACAAACTGTGATCGATTAGGTGAGATTAGCCTTTTGCAGGATATTCCATTACTTGCCTACCTTCTAAGCCCAAGCGAGGAAAGTACAACCATCGACAATTTGTCGACAACTGAAACAACAGAAAAATATGAACAGGTTACACTTATGAAAGAACGGCAAATACCCAACGAACCCGAGCGCAACATGGAGTTTGAACTAAGCGGTGCAATTTTCAAAAGTTTTGGTGGAGTAAAGTCTGACGAGATCATGGAAAACTGCAAGTTCGTGCTAATAAACGAGAATAAACTTGGTGTTCAGCTTAGCAATGGATTTAGCTTGAACCAAAATGATAAAGATCGCCTCAAAGCCTGTATACGATTGGTTTATGGGGAGAGAATTAATATCATTTCTTCTGCTGTGTTAAAAATAGCACAACCTAAGCCTGAAATTTTAGTAACGCCGCAAATCCAGCAGTATTATCACCAATGGACTCGGTTCAAAAATGATTTGTTAAACTATCTACCAGAAAAAACAGGGAATCATATCCTTAATGTTTGGTTTGATAAATTCCGAGTTAGTGAGGATCTAATAAACCACAGAATTATTCTTACTGGATCAAGGTTTTATGTTGATAGCGTTTACAACAGATTTCAAAGCGCAATTGAGCATGTGGTTAAAAAGAACAAGGTGACATTGGAATTACGTTTTGAAAACAATGATGAGAAGCCAATAATTTACAAACCAAATGGAGGGTTTTAATGAGAAATAGTGCAGAAATACAGTTAATAGGCTATGTATACCAAGACGCAAAATGCCCCAATGAACAAACCTACCCGAATTGGGTAACGTTTAAACTTAGCGTGAATAAAAAGTACAAAGATAAAAATGGAGAGGAAAAACAGGATACCACTTGGTTTGAGTGCAAATCTAATTCCGAAATAACCTCTAAACTAATTAAGTTATACGTAAAAGATAAGATGGGCTTGTTTGTTAGAGGTATACCAAAGGCTAAAGCATATACTACTAACAGTGGTGCTGCTGAGGCAAACATCGAAGTACTGGTAACCGAATTCAATATCCTTACTACTCCTAGGGAAAAGGTAGAAGTTCAAACCTCAATAGAGCAAGGCAACGGCAGATATAAAATAGAAAGCGCAACAAAAAAAGCTACTCCAGAAATAGAACTGCGTGATGATGAAATACCATTTTAAACAAGATAAAAGGAGGTTTAAAAATGGGGGCATATAAAATACACAAAGATTATATATATCTTACAAAAAACGAAGGAGAAAGGTTGAAAGAAAAACGTAAAAGTCTTGCGCTATTTATTGAAGAAGTAGCAAAAAGAATAGGAATGAATTCATGTTCTTTTTCAATGATAGAAAGAAAAGGTGGTCGTATTAGTCAATCTATTCTAGACAAATTAAATAAATATTATAAATATTACGAAAATAATGTTAATAGATAGTAAGGTTTTAAATGTTAGATCAAAAATATTTGCAAGAGTTATTTGAATATAAAGAAGGTGATCTTTATTGGAAAATATCGCCAAGTAATAATGTATTAGTAGGTGGGAAAGCTGGTACTACAAAGGCTAAATATGTAATGATAGGAATTAATGGTATAAGATATTATAAGCATAAAATAATATTTATGATGATCTATGGCTATTATCCTGAATTAATTACCTTTATTGATAATAATTCTCAAAATTGTAAAATAGAAAATTTAAAAGAACTTACGAGATCAGATTTAAATGCTTCATATTCTCTGCGTATAGATAATACATCTGGTTATAAAGGGGTTAGCTGGTCATCAAGAAATGAAAATTGGATAGCTGTTCTTACAAAAAATGGAAAAACAATATATTTAGGAGCTTTTAACAATATAGAAAATGCACATAAAGCCTATTGTCAAGCTGCAAACAAATATTATGGTGAATTTGCTAACTTAGGTTGAAAAAGATGACTAAATTATTATCGGTAGAACGGAAGAAAAATGAAACAAAAGGAAAAAATGATTAATACACTAGATCTACAGGAAGTTATTACTAAATTGATAAGAGAATTTAATGTAGACTCAATACTTATTGCTGTTAATATTGAAAGCGAATTTATGATGTCTATAGCTGCCTCTAATAACATTGAGGAATTAAATCTGAGCATGCAAATTTTGAAGGAACTAATAAAGAGCACAGATTGTAAAAATCCCGACATCGCTCCTTTTATTAAACTATTAAGTAAAATTTTAAGGTTAGAGTTATCAGAAAAAGCAAAAAAATCTTTTATTACATATAACTAAAAAAAACGAAATTTCTAAGGAAATAAAAAAAGATGATATTATGATTATGGAAGATAAGCGACTACAGAGCAAAATCAATGTAGTTAAAAAAAAGATGAAGAGAGTTCGGAATCAGAATAAGTTGCAATTTTATGTTGATATAAAAGAAAAGCCTGAATTCACAGCGGGAAATAACACACAAACTTTTTGGGAGTGGTTAAAAGAAAAATTCTTGTAAAAGGAGACTTGTGAACTCCAAAAACCCTATAGGAGAAAATAATGATAACTGAAGATGATTTTGTAAAACATTGTATAAGTTGCCAACCAACAAAATACGATAGAGAAAGGCACATAAACTTAATGTTTAAGATTTTTAGTAAAGGTGAAAGTGTAGCGGCATTTTGTGCCGAAGCGCTTATCGGTAAAACAACATTTTATAATTGGCTAGCCATTCATCAAGAATTTAAAGATGCTTATAACATAATGATTAATACTGCCCAAAAAATATGGGAAGATTATCCAAAAAACAATCCTGATTTTAATTTCCCTTATTGGTCAACAATAATGCGTAATCGTTTTGGATATGGAAAACCAAGGGTTCAAATAGCAAAGGATGCAACCCCTATTGAGCGTATAGGTGCTATTTGGGATGGAGTAAGAGAAGGAGAATTGAGCACGCAAGAAGCTACTCAATTAGGTTCTCTTGTTACCATACAAGAGAATATTCTAAAAAATCAAATTCAAGAAACAGAAGAATTTAAAAGAGATACTCAAGAAGAATTAATGGAAAAAATAGATGCGTTGCAAAAGGTCATTGATTATTCAAAGGGGAAATAAAAACTGTGAGAAATAGAAAAGTATGGGAGGAAGTTAACAAAATGCCAGTGTATACAACAAAGTCAAAAATCCTTACTGAGGAACGAGTAAAAAAAGTAATGCTGGATTGTGTTGAGGTTAATACAAACTGTCCTGAATCAGTCCGAAAATATGGGGAACGATGCCAGATGATAGGTGAGTTATATAATGGTTATAAAAATTACATGGAAATTGAAAACAAGCAAAAAGTAAAACCACGTGAAGTACAATTTACTTCTACTTACGAAATAAGCCCAAATACTATTGGACAAATAGATAGGTTGCTAAGTTATAAAGACGAATACATAGGCTAATTATGAGCTGTAACATAGCAATATAATCTATAAATTATGGAGCAAAAAAATGAAATTAGAAGAAATACTACTATTAATAGCTGCCTGTATAATAGTTTTAGGCATAACTTATCTTACAGTGATAATATGTTCTGATTTTGATATTGAACGGGATGAAAAGCAATTGATTAAAGAACTGTAGAATGCTACATTGACTTGTTCATGATTTTTGAAAATTTTCTGAACTAAAGGCTATCCATCAAAAATGGGTAGCTTTTTTTATTTTAAAATAATTAAAATAAAGTGTTGACATGTATGTAAAAATGCGCTAATATACATATACAACAACAAACAAAGGAGAATAAAATGACAGAAAAACAACTTAAAAAAAATAGTACTGGGAAACCATTATTTCCCGATCCCGTCGCAGTACAGAACTATTTAAATGGTGATGCTTTAATAAATCAAGAAGAATTACGTAGTATGTTAGCAAAAGAGATAAAAGCTGCAATAAAGCACGGCGTAAAAATAACAGAAGATGAAGATATGAAGACTGTGCTAACAAAGTTAACCCGAATAGAATTGAAAGATATGGAGACTGTGCTAACCCGAGAAGAATTGAAGTCTTGTAGCACAGAAGGGTGCGTAAATCACAAAGAGGACCCAGTTCACTAATCACAAAGAGGACCCAGTTCACTATAACTCCAAATTTCAAGCGTCTAACTACAGAGGAAGGAAGAAAATGAAAAGAATAGGTAATTACCCACGTAGAATGTCCATTTATTTAACAGAAGAAGATTACCAGCTGCTGGAAAAGCTAGCAAAAGAGAAATATCAAACAGCTGTATCAGCGACATTAAGATCGTTGTTACATAAAGCGATAAGTGCTGAAACAAAAACCTAAACGATCAAAAGTATTTCGCGGCGAAATAGAGTAAATCGCGCGAAATACTAGCTGCATAAGCTTTATAGAATATGGCTTTGAGATAGGTAGAATAAATTTAATGACTATTCATGGCGAAATAGAGTGTTTCTTTGATATTTTTATTTTTCTTCTCTTTAGCCAATAATGCAAATTGACTGAACTGGTGTCGTATTTCCTTGCAATGGAGGCTTTAGTTTCTCCTTTATCTAATGCTGCTATAATTTCTCCCCTGTGTAGATCTAGTTTGGTTTCTTTACCTCTTTTTGATCTTCCATGAGGAAATTGGGCTTTTGAATAATTCTGTTTTTTAATTACTGGATCAGGTGCTTTCTTAAAGATCTGGATAATTGGTTTAAGGTAGTTGATAAAAGAAGATAATATACCCTGTTTAGGTTCTTTCATGTTTTATATTCCATAGATTAATTAATATAGGTTTTATACATAGTAGAGTTTAAACAAAAGATGTTAGAAAAATATATTTAAATGATAATAAAATAAATCAAGATGTGTATTAAATACATACATTATTAAATATAATTTTTTATTATGTCTAAGTCCCACCTTTCTTTTAAATTATGACCTAGAAACCCATCACTATGTCTATTAAGTTCTATGTATTTAATAGCATCGACAATAAACGATCGTTCAATAACTACAAATTGATTATCAGTTTTAGCTTTAAGCCATTCAGATATAGTATGAGTTGATATATAGCGTAATTGATTAACAGAAAGATCTGTTATTTCAGAATGAGGAATAAGAACATTTTTCATAAAAAGTACACATAGTTAATTAAATGGTGCTAGGGGCTTCATCTAGTCGTTACCAACCCAAACTATATTTCATGCCAAAGCACTTATAATAGTTTACCCCTAGCATAACTAGGTGTTGTTAATGGGAAGATGAAGTCCCTATAGCTTTTTGAATCTAGCAATTACTCTAATTATGTTCAACTAAATAATTAAATAATAACACTAATCCACTAAATTATTAGTTTACATGTATACTAATCCATGCTATTTAGTGTGTAAATTAATCAAGGAAGAAAATAATAGTATGAGTTTATTTACCGAAGCGATAAACCTTGAGGAGTCGGAGAATGAGCAAGTAGAAACTCTAACAATAATGATTCCAATTGCTTTAAAGAAAAAGCTGAAGATAAAAGCTATTCATAATAACAGTACAGTAACTAAGATTATTTTAAATTATATAAGAGGGTATGTAGATGAATAAGTCCTTTATCCAATATCTTTTTATCTTGTTTGGTATTATTTTTGTATTGAAGATCTTGATGCATCTAGACATAAGGCTAGAGGAATTAGAGAGTAGAATTAAGAGGTTAGAAACTTTTTTAAACTTAGAGGCAAATGCTGATGATAATTAAAGAGAGAGATTAAATGAATATGGATTTAAAAGAAGAAACAATACTTTTACGCACTGAACTTGAAAGACTTACAAACTTTGTTGATGGCATTGAATATGATGATTTTGTTAATCAGCATAAGATCATGGAGACGCAAGACGTTATTAAGTTTTTATTAGAGAGATTATGTATCTTATCGTGGGAGATAGAAAATAGGTATTGAAATGAGTAAAGATGAAAGACTTGCGAACTTTGTTTTATGTATTTTGTCTTTGACATTGTTGTTGAGACATAGTGAAGATAAAAAGGAAATTATTATGCGCAAAGAATTCCTTATGGACGAAAAACTAGGGATAGACAAATTGAGAATGTCGTGTGCTTCTATGGTAAATAGTCTTTATACAAAAGAAGATTTTTTAACAAATGGAGTAACTGCTGAATACATATTATTTCATATGAAAGAAAAAGTTATTACAATTGATAAAGACAAGGAGGACCGCATCCTATCCGTGCTTAGAGAAGCAATTTATACCATTCTTGTAGAGATGCCATAGTTACATAAAAATAAAGAGGAATAGATGAGTGAAGATATAAAATCAGAGAAAACTAGAAGAAGTAATTTTTTATCTAGAAAGAAAAGAAAAAGAAGTGGGTATATTTCTGTTATCCAAACTTTTAAGAAGCAAACGGAGGAAGTAAAGAAATGGTCTAAAGCTATGGACCCTATTGCTTGGGATATTCTTGCATCTATTCGTCGTATAATCCTAGGATTGCCTTTAGGAGGTGGTGGCAAGATACGCATAGTCTTTGAATTATTAGAAGGCGAAAAGATAACAAAAACCAAAGAAGAAGTCTTAGTAAATATAGAAAGAGATGAATAGATGGGATATATCGATAATTATGTAGTGCTTTGTAAAAAGTGTAAAATGAAATCAAGTGAAATCGATGTTAAAAGTGGGCGATATATACAAGAAATAAATATTTTTAAGATTATCGGTTTTATAGATAGGCATATTGGACATAATCATGACTTAACAATAGACATGATTGCTCATGAATATGATTTTCTTTATGAAGAAGAGGAGCTATATCCAGAATATATTGAGGATTTAGATTTAACTTATCAACTGAACATTGATAAGTTTATGGAAGATTTCAAAGAACATAATGAAATGGTTGATAAAGTTATTGAGATTAGGAAGAAAGTGCTTACTGAAGATGATTTAGGATACTCCTTCCAATATCCTAATCTCAAGGGTAAATTAAAAGTTATTAATGAATATATCAGGAGTAATAAAGAGGAATAGATGAGTGAACAAAAAGATAATTTTAATAATCTAGATTCTTTGTATGATTTTCTTGAAAAAGCGCAGCAAATCATACAAGAGAATGAAGACTACGTAGATACGGGGCCGCTTTTATTTAATAAGTTTTTATGTGATAGTCTAGAAGCGGCTCATAAAGAAGGTAAAAACCTTATGTGTAATATTCCTCCTAATACCAACACAGATATCCATTTAATGGATCAATTTTCCTTGGAAAATATAACAGATAAAGAGGCGGAAGCTTATTTACTTCATCTGAGGAATAAATGACCCTATTTTGGACAAAAGACAACCGATACTACAAACTCCTGTTTCAACCAACTCTATTCGGTACTATCGATATAGTACGTATATGGGGTAGGATTGGGAGTAATTTAGGAGGGTATAAGATTATTTCTTGTGATAGCGAAGAAGATGTGATTACTATTGTAGATAGTATAAAGAAACGTAGAAAATATCGGGGATATAGATGAGTGAAGATAAGGATATAAAGCAAGAAAAGTATATGTCTAATTTGATTAATAGTTCCAAGATAGAAGACATTAAAGGAGACTATCTAGACTATATGCTGGTTTTAGAAGATGAGCTCCTTCTTATAGAAGAAAAAATCTTCCAAGGATATAACTTTAGCATTGACGAATTAGGTAATATTATAAAACATAACCATGGACGTACATATATTCAAATGAGTCGTCCAAGAGTATTAAGAAGGTAAATAAGGAATAAAATCAAGAGGGTATAAAAATGACAACAATTAATAGTGCTAACTTACTGCAAATCGTAACGAAAATAGAAAATATAGAACGTGAGAAGGTCGAAACTTCGGAGCTACTGACTGATGCTTATAATGAAGCTAAGTCTATGGGCTATGAGGTCAAGATTATTAAACATGTTTTGAAGTTGAGAAAGAAGGACAAAGATGCATTAGCTGAGGAGGATAGTCTGATAGAGTTATATCGGGGGGTTTTGGGTGTTTAGAGATTAGATAAATGAGTAGGCAAACTCCAAATAATACGCTAAATTTGCATTAATAAATAAAAATTTATTAAAAATATTAATTGTTATATTATAATAATATTTAAGAAGAAAAATTATGAAGCTAAGATCTGGAAAAGTACTACCTTCTCATTCAAGCATAGTACCAAAAGAATTGAATGATAAACTAGTAACTAGTTTACAAAATTTTAAAACATTATTTTCAGGTAATATACAACATGCTAAGGAATTATTAAAGCTAATTAGTAAATGTAAAAGCCCTGATGATCGCTTCATTGTTAGAGAGAAAGTAGCGCAAGTATATAATGAAAACAAACTAGAAACATCGTCATTATCAGCAGAAGCGGGAAATTTAATGAGGTTAGTAGTAGGCAATAGTGTTTTTTATAAAGATCATTCTATAATACCTGATTATCATGATATTATAGTAAAAAGAATAAAAAACTTTGATTTAGAAACGCCGCTAGTAGGAAATATAGAAGATGATAATATAGAATTATAATAAAAATGCCTAAAGTAAAAGTAAAAGATAAAACAAATCAACCCGTAAGTTCAAGTAAATCTGAAGCTAATTTGCCCGCAAGTGATTATAGGGCATTTATAAATGACCATCTTGGTAATATAATTGATAAGAAGAAGAAGAAAGTAACACCAAAAGCCAAAAGTTTATGGAAAGAACCTTCTGAAAATGATGAAGGGCAAATTATAAATGAGATAGCAAAAAAGTTTAATAAAAACAATACTTTAGGTATACCTATTTCAACTTATAAACCAGGGGGGAAAGGAAGTTCTACTCATTATTGGATAAATGGTAATAATTTGCCTCAACTAGATCTTCTTCCTAAAACAGATTTAAAGTATGGACCAAATCCACTAGTTATTGCTCATGAGTTAATGCATGGTAATGATAATCAAAGTAGTAATCCATTAGACCATTTGAATCCTTTTGTATGGAACAATTTACAGACTTTAGCTAATACAGGAGGAGCTGAAGGAAATCAAATGGAAAATTTTGAGCAATTTGTAAATTCTGTAGGAAAAATTCAAAATATAATTAATCCTCCTGGAGAGTTTAGAGAGAGTTATCCAATTGATGCTGATTATATAAAAAATGATATTAGAGGAGCTACAGATGATCAAAGTTATAATATTCCATTAAAACAAAAAGCTCCAGATTGGCCTACATTATTTAATAAGATTAACTCGGTAGTAAATGCTCGCCCTAGAGAAAAAGAAAAAGTACCAAACCAAGGTTTTTATCTTAATCGCGCTTCTGAATTTCCAGCTTTTATGTCCGAAAGTTTAATGAGATCATGGCATACTAATCAAGGAACAAAAGATGAAGCTCTTACGTTACCAGAAGCAACATTTGCACATAGTACTTTAGGAGACATGATGCGTTCTTATGATGGAAATGATTACCCTACAATGAATAAACATATTTTAGCTAGAAGAAAATCTATAGAAGATGCTTATAAAGACGAATTTCCTATTAATAATAATAGCAACTCTTCTTCTTCTAGTTCTAGCAAGAGCTCATCTTCTAGGCAGAAACCGTATGATAGAATACAAAGAGCAAAAAGAACTGGTAAAAAGTTTTTTCCTCCTAAATAAATTGTCACCCAAAATAGGCTTAAATTACAGAAACGGGGCAAAAGCGAACTAGAACTCCAAATTTCCGTCAATTTCTTCTCTGTTATAGAAAATATCCTGCAATAAGTTTATCTTACTTAAATCCTTTATCCCTTTAGGATGATCATGTTTTACGTATTTATACTCTAGAAAATCTGATCGTATAATAAGCATAAAATACCACATCACGCCAGAAAAGTTAGAATCCGTTATTAATAATGATTAATTCTTTAATACCTCTCCTCTAAAGCGCGTTGTAAATCCGCAACACTTTCCATAATCTACATTATGTAATCTTTTTTAGCCAAGTTTTTTCTTAATGAGTTTTAGGCTTTTTTGAAAATTGGGAGGTGTTCTACATCGATTAGCCACGAGAAGCTATAACGTTACGAATCCGAGTAGAACTATTACAAATTACACCGAAATAGAAAAATTGTCAAGTGTTATGTATTGTTCCTGCTTCGAGAAAGAGTCTACACAAAAATTATCATCATAAAACCCGAATTCTTGAGTTTGAAACCCAAACTGAATGTTCAGCCAATCAGCTATATTCCTGGCGTCGCTATTTGGATCTAGATTTAACTTTTCAGCAACATAAGATGGAAACTTCTTATTCTCTTTGTCAAAGAGAAAACAACCTATCCTTTCAATACCTAAAAATAAGGCATCTTGGATTATAAAAGTAATGATTTTGTACTGAGTACAGTTGCCTAAGTTTAACCAGTAAACTGAAGGAGTTTTTGAAATATCAATTTTTTTCCATCGAATGGATTCTACGCTGTTTTTATTACTCATTGGTGATAAAGTATATATTCTTGTATCAAGCATTTTTTTTATATTTTAAAATTACTACAAAGCAGATTTTATAAATAAAATGTTTTGTAAAAAGCGTTCTATCTTTGTCCAAACGCATAACTTACAATGGATTACAACTTAAAAAACGACCAACTATAAACCAAACAAAGACAGAACTATCTAAAATTATATTGAATAAATAAAATGGTCAAGGATTTGAAATATATTAAATAAGATATATATTAGATATATGTAATTATGCTATAGTTATAAGTATCACTTAATTATTCATGAGGTAAACAATGAGTAAAGATGCTCTTCACCAATATAATAAACAGATAATTCATCATTTAAAAAAATTTGCTGCCAATAAAGTAGTTGCGCCAGTTCCCGTTAAGGAAAGTGTAACCATAGACCATTCGGCAGAAAGAAATGCGCTAGAAAAGCGTGCTCAAGAACAATTAGCTTTAAAATTAAAACAAGAACAAATTTTAAGAGATAATGAAGCTCAAAGGCTTATTCAAGAAGCAGCTAATAAAACAATGATAGCACAAGAACAGTTAAGACAAGAACAAGAGAAAGCTGCGCAAGATGAAGCTATTTTAAGAATAGAACAAGAAAGAATAACCAAAGAAGAACAATCTTTAAAAGAAAGAGAACAAAACATTGCTAAAATAAAAGAAGCCCTTGAATTGGAAAAAGAAAAAATCCTTAAAGAGAAAGAAATTCAAAAAGAAGAGAGAGAACAACTTGCTAAAGAAAAAATACTTGTAGAAAAGGAAAAAGCAGTTGCCTTAATTGATACGCAAGAGATGCTAAGTGATCCTGAAGATCAGGAAGTCTTAGAACAAGAAAAAGACAAAATAAATACCCCTCCAATTATTTATGCGGAAGAGATGCTAAGTGATCCTGAGGATGATTATTACATAGTTCCACTTGCGGGAGATCAATGATGCATTATAAAATAATATAGATTTTAGAAAATGTGGTAAAATATATCTGTTCTAACAGTATATTAGGTAATTTACTATGTCCAAAAACAAATTAATACTTTCTTTAGCTAGCTTATTCTTCTTTAATTTAGTAGGGCTCAGTTCAGTTTTTGCTCAATCAAAAGAAAATAATCTTTATTTTAAAACTGCATTTTCAATTAGCAAAGCCTCTGATATCAAAGTAACTGAACCAGGTTTTAACTTAAACCATCACTCAACCCTTTCTCCTACAATAGGTATAGGCTTTGGTTATTATCTCAATGATAACGCGAGGGTTGATTTGATGTTTGAACATTTAAGATTTGATTTCAAAAAACAATCAGCGACGTTCGAAGATAATAGTGATAATGCTTTCACTACAGGAACTAAACATATTAAACGCATGACTCTTGGTAAAGCTTTAATCCTTAATGGATATATGGATATTATAGATAGAAAAACTTATAAATTTTTTATAGGAGCAGGAGGTGGAGCAGTACGGATAAAGGAAACAGTATATAGTTCTTCCTCAGGAAATACTATAACATCTGACCAAATTTATTCTTTTCCTTTAATTACTGAACTTCCTAAAAGCAAAGTAAGTACCAATTTTGCTCACTCCTTAATGCTAGGAACAAGCATGAATGTCAATCCACAACTAAATATTGAATTGACTTATAGTTGGAAAAATTTTGGTAAAGTTAGTAACAATAAATACCAAGGGCATAATTTTTCTATTGCTACACGATTTGATCTATAAGAAAAAAATGAATGAATCAAACGTTTGATGAGTCATTAGTAAAAGAGCGAAAAGTAACATTATCTAGTTTTGAATTAGATATTGCTGATATTGAATATCAACAGAGCGTTTTAAAAGCCGAATTTTCGCTTTATGAATTCTTTAAACAAGCATGGCCAATCATAGAGGGGAAAACCCCCTTTATTGATAGCTGGCATATTCAAGCTATTTCCGAACATTTAGAAGCGTGTTTTAATAGAGAAATTCGTAATTTGCTAATTAATGTACCGCCTCGATCTTCAAAATCCAGTTTGATCTCAGTAGCCTTCCCAGCTTGGGTCTGGATTCGTAACCCAGAAGAAAAATTTATGTATGCCTCCTATGCTGGCTCACTTGCTACTGAACATTCTTTAAAGTGTAAAAGACTTATTGAATCAGATTGGTATAAAAAAAGGTGGGGACATAAATTTCAATTAGCCAAAGACCAAAAAGCCAAAAGTTTTTATGAAAATAATAAGACTGGCTATCGTATATCTACTAGTGTGGGAGCTGGTTCTACTGGAAAAGGTGCTTCTTTTTTAGTAGCAGATGATCCAAACTCTGCTCAAGAAGGATCTAGTGATGTAAAAAGAGAAAGTGCTAATAGTTGGTGGGATCAAGTTTGGTCTACTCGTCTTAATAACCCTAAAAAAGACGTCAGAATTGTCGTGCAACAAAGAATCCATGAAAAAGATATTTCAGGTCATATTATGGCTAATGATGATGCTAAAGAATGGACTAAACTTGTTATTCCTATGGAATTTGAAGAAAAAAGAAGAGCAAGGACAATAGTACTTCCTACCACGGAAGGTCAAATTTGGGAAGATCCAAGAACTACAGAAGGACAATTACTTGCCGAAGAAAGATTCTCTATTAAAGAAATTAATCGCTATAAACAAGACCTCGGAGCTTACGGCTATGCTGGTCAATATCAACAACGCCCAGCTCCAGAAGAAGGTGGTATTATTAAAAAACCATGGTTTCAATGGTGGAAAGATACTACACCACCTCAAATTGAGTTTGTAATCCAGTCTTGGGACACTGCACTCACGGCAAAAGATATGTCTGCCTATTCAGCTTGCACAACATGGGGAGTATTCTTTGATGAACATTATATAGAAAATCTAATATTACTTTCAATGTGGCGAGATAGGCTAGAATATCCAGAGCTTAGAGAGATAACTAAACGATTATATTTTGATTATCGCGATACTGGTAAGGAAAGAAATCCATTATTTAAGGGTAGACCAGTTGATATGTGCCTAATAGAGGCAAAAGCTTCAGGTGATCCATTAATTCAAGATTTAGCCGCAGGTGGCATTAGAGCAATTCCCTTTGTTCCTAATAAATATGGCGATAAAATTCAAAGAGTGCGTTTAATTACCCCTTTAATTGAAGGTGCTAGAGTCTGGTTACCAGCAAAACCCCCAAATTACAATAGGTTATTGCCTTTTGCTGATACATTTCTAGAATCTGTAGCGACTTTTCCAAATTCAGAATCAAGAGATTTAGTTGATACGATGACCCAAGCTCTTCTTAAGCTAAAAGAAGGTAAATTCTTATTAAATCCACGTGATGAAAGGCCTACTACTCCTTCTCATAAAGAGATAAGGGTATATTAAATATACTAATTAAGATTTGAAGTTATCGACTATAAAATTATCTAAAATATCCTCAAAACTCTCGCTATTTTTTGCCAATTGGTGTTTATCAAGATAAAGAATTGGGAATTTTTTCTTTTTAAATTCATTTATTCCTTCAAAAGGCATATCACATATAGAAATAATAAAGAAAATAGGTAATTCTTTATCAATATTTTTAGTATGTGGTTGAAATATATTACCTAATATCTCTTTATGTTCTTTAATAGTTATTTTTGTTCCTACTATAACACCACCTTCTTCTAACTTTAAAATACAGTAATTATCAAGCTTTTTTAGTTTTTTAAGAAATTTCTCGAATATTTTAAACATGTGATACAATTTTTATAAGTTTAAATATAACCTCATTTATTATAGATGAAAACTATAGACGATGATATCAGAAAAATCGAAGAATTAGAGGATGGCTCTAGTGTTTATGAGATTGGAAAACTTCCTGAAGAAGAAAACCCAGAAAATTCATTTTATGATAATTTAGCTAAAAACTTTCCAGAAGACGCTAGAAAAAAGCTAGCAACCTTTTTACTTGAATCAATTGAAGAAGACATTGAATCTCGTAAAGAATGGATGGAATCTGTTGAAAAAGTAAAACAATATTTAGGTTTTTCTTTAGAGGATTTAAAAAATATTCCATTTAAAGAAGCTACCAGGACTTTTGATACTACTCTTTCTACTGCGCTTATTCGTTTTTATTCTACCACCAGAGCAGAGCTATTACCTCAGACTGGTCCAGCAGGTTTTAAAATTAATGGCACAAATAATGAGCAGCTAACTAGTCAAGGTGAGAAAATAAGAGATTGGTTAAATTACTATTTAACTACAGTTGATAAATCTTATTACTCAGATTTTGAAAGGTTTTTATTATATTTAGGCCTTTATGGTAGTGGCTTTAAAAAGGTTTATTACGACAAACTATTAAAACGGCCGCTTAGTCGTTTTATTATGCCGCATGATTTTATTATTGATAGTGATTGTACTTCAATTCTAGAATCTAATAGATTAACGCATGTTTTACATCTTTCTAAAAGAGAAATAATTTTAAACCAACAAAATAATATCTATTTAGATGTAGAATTACCTTATTTAAAAACCTTAGAAATTGAAGAAGAAGAACTTAATAAAAACACCAAAAAAAGTAAAGATGAACTTGATTTAGATGTCTATACTAAACGTTCATTATTCCCTATTTATGAAGTTCACACCTATTTAAATTTAGAAGATTTTAAAAACGATGGTGATAGTAAGACTGAAGATACAATACCATTACCTTATATTGTCACAATAGATAAAATCTCTAAAGAAATATTATCTATTCGTAAAAACTGGAAAGAAGATGACCAGGAACAAAAAAGAAGAAATTATTTTGTTCAATATAATTATTTACCTGGTTTTGGTATTTATGGTATTGGCCTTGCTCATTTAATTGGTTCTAATGCAATTACTTTAACAAAGTTACTAAGGCAGTTAGTTGATGCTGGGTCATTTAAAAATCTACCTGGTGGTCTTAGAGCTAAAGGATTTAAACAACAACAAAATGATATAATTGTTGGCCCTGGTCAATTTATAGAAGTTGATACAGGCGGTATTCCTTTGCAAGAAGCTTTTATGCCATTGCCTTATTCTGAGCCGTCAAATTCATTACGTGAATTACGTATTGAAATTATGAATCAGACTAAGGAGCTTGGTTCTACTAGTGAAATGGGAATGCTAGACTCAAAAGAGGATATCCCGACTGGTACTACCCTTGCTTTACTTGAGACTAATAATAGAATCCAATCAGCGGTTCTTCGGTCAATACATTATTCTTTAACTGAAGAATTACAATTAATAAATCAAATATTTAAAGAAAATCTAGATACAGAACAATTTTTAAATAATGGTCAACAAGAGCAAATTAGCGGTGATGATTTTATTGATGAAGTAAAGATTATTCCAATTTCTGACCCAGTCATGAATTCAACTCCGCAAAGGATTATGAGAGCTGAATCAGTTTTAAGAGTCTCTCAGCAAGATCCTCAAGTACACAATATGCGAGCAGTCTTTGAAATGGTTTATAAGGCCCAAGGATTAGACGAAAAGGATATAGAGAAAATTTTAAAACCTAATCCCGAAGCAGAAGAAGTAATGCCTGTAGATCCTATCACTGAATTTACCAATATTTTATTAGGTAAACCAGTTAAGGCGGGTATTACGCAAAATCACCCTGCTCATATATTAATTTTAGGTACAAGTGCTCAACGACCAGAGATACAAAATAACCCTCAAGCTCAAGCAGCTTTACAAGCACTTATTACTGAACATCAGACTTATCAATATATATTAGAAATGCAACAATTGTTAGGTTTTGAGTTACCACCACCTGAACAATTGCAAGATCCACAGATACAAAATGCTATTGCTTTAGGACTTGCTCAGAAGTTAGAAGAATCAGGAGCTACAGAAACCCAAGAACAACAAACTCCTATTGATCCAAATGCTTTATTAATGGCTGATATACAACAAAAAACTGCTGATACCGAGGCAAAAGAAAGAATAGCCAATCAAAAAGCTGAAACAGATATTTTTAAAGCCCAATTAGATTTTGAAAAAGAAAAAATTAAAATTGAGTCCAATGAAGATATAGCCAAATTAAAATCAGAAACAGAACTATTAAAACAGGAGAATCAAAATGTTTACTAAAAATATGAAGGCTGGTTATCAAGGTCGAAAAGACGAAATGAGAGAAAAAGCAGAAAAACTAATGAATCATCCAGGTCACGCTGATGCAGTTTATTTTTCTAAATCTGCTGCTGATCGTGAGCATATGAGGCCATACAAAGAAGGCGGTCATATCAAACAAAGAAAAGAAGTAGCTAAAGAAATAGATGGTTTTAAAGAGGAGATGGAAAGACATAAACAACATGAGCATCATAAAAAAATGGAACATATAAAAAAGAAAGATGGTGGATGTATGAAAAAAGAAAAAAAGGATTGTTATAAATCAGGTGGTTCTACAAAAAAAGAGAAAGCTTGTGTGCAAAAATTTGCCATGGGCGGTGTTGCTAAAATCCGTCATGACGAAGCAACAAAGGGTGGTATGCCGACAAAACCTAAAAAAGCATCATTAAAAGATTTTTTGTAGAATGCTTTTTAACAGAATTATAGAAGAATTAAACAAAGCTAAAAAGAACATTGAGCATACTGTCACTTGTGGTGGAGCTAATGATTATGAAGCTTATAGATTTTATATAGGGCGTCTGCAAGGTTTACAGGATGCCTTAGATATATGTCATGACATTATTAAAGGGAAATTAGATGAATAAAGAAGAATTCGGAATTAATATTGATACGTTTTTAATTGAAGATGAGATAGCTAAATTTGATGATATGAAAGTAGATGGATGGGATATAGTCCTACGCTTATATATTAGGCCTACTAAAACACCAGGTGGAATTATTATTACCGATGATGCACAAAATGAGGATCAATATAAAAATTGCGTTGGTTTAGTAGTAAAAATGGCTCCTGCTTGTTATCAAGATCCTCGTTATGAGCAGACAGGTCCATGGTGCAAAATAGGTGAATGGAGAACATTCCCAAGGCATGCGGGATACAAAATATTTTATAAAGATATACCTATTTGGGTTTTAAAAGAAGATGCGATTGGTCCAGGTGTACCAAATCCAACATTTATAAAAAGAGATAAATAAAGCTAGTAAGACGATGATCAGGGCAGATTAAAGCGTCTTACTAGCTACCCCCAAAGGTTATATAAACAAATAAAGGGAGTAATATGAATATAACAACAAATACAGAGACCAACAACCAGGAATATGAAATAGCAGAAGATAATACTGGGCTTGATGAAATACAAAAAGCTATCGATGAAATAGAAAAATTAAAGAATGATGAACCTGAGTCAGAAGAAACAGAAGAAGAAGTAGTAGAAGAAGAAAAGCCTAAAGAATCCGAGGAAGAAGATTCTGAAGAAGAAAATTATGCTAATAAAGATGATAAATTATGGAAAGTTAAAAAAGATAAATATCGTGCATTAGCTGCAAAAGAAGCATTAATGCAAGAGAATTTACAACTTAAGCAAATGTTAAATGAGTCACTAAATTCGGGGACTTATCACTATGGTAAAAGTGCTTATGCTGATTTAGAAAAGGCTAAAGAAAGTAAAAAAAGAGCTATAGAAGAAGGTGATATTGACGCCTTAATAGAATCTGATATTTCTTTGACTAAAGCTTTAAATACAGTCAATGATCTTGAAAAATGGGCTTATAACGATTCACAAAATAAAGTCAAATCCGAACAATATATCCAGGAAGAGCAACCAAATAATTTTACCGCTGTTGAACAAGAAATAGCGGCAGATTGGCTTGATAATCATAGCTATTTACAACCCACATCATCAGATTATAACCCTAAATTAGCCAATCAAGTAGCTGAATTTATCAATCATTTAGATGCAAATTTAGCTAAAAATGGGCAAATGAATAGTTATTTTTCTGACCCTTATTTCAAAAAAATTGAAAATTACATAACTGAAATTAAGAACGAGCCGCAAAAAACGGCTAAAAGAATCGAATCAGTAGCTCATATTGGCGGGGNTCGCAATTCATATACTGGTTCTGTAAATAATAAATCTTCCGCACCAACTCAAATGATTTTAACAGCTGATGAAAGAAGAATGTGTGCTAATGCAGGAATTTCTGAAAAAGAATGGCTTAAATATAAATTAGAAGACTTAAAAAAAGGTAAATAATATGACTCGTAGTACTAGAGAAAATGAAACAAGAATACATGAAATTAGAGAAAGTTATGATATGGATTATATTAGTCCTTTATCTATACCGCCTGGTGTTAAAAAGGAAGGGTATTCTTATGCTTTCGTTCGTAAAGAAATTAAAGGACAAGATGATTTTAGAGTAGAAGAAATGGCCGCTAAAGGATGGACTCCCGTCCCAGCTGATCGCGCACCAAATTATTCTTTTGACCCTTTAGATCGTAATCCATTATCTAAAAAATATATTTGCTACAAAGATGTTTTGCTTATGGAACGTCCAGATATCTTTTCTAAAAAAGAAACTGAAAGATTTAACGAACATAATGCTAATAAAATTAAATCTCTACGAGGTGTCAGTAATGATATAGGTAGCTTTGCTAGGCCTCTTAATTCTATAAATAGTTTTTAAATATGTCGCAAAACTCTTATCAATTAATTACTTTAACCGCTAATATTGTTCTTTCATGGCCTTCTTCTTTCGGAAGTGGGCCAGTAGTTAATGATATTAATGATGTTACTACGGCAGCTAATGGTTATACAATTACAATGCCAAATGCAACACTTGTAACTAATGGTACAAGTGTAATATTTAATAATATTTCTGGCCATTCTTTTACTATTCTAGCTAATGATGGAGTAACCACAATTACCACTGTAGCGACTGGCGTTATTTATAATTTGTATCTTTATAATAATTCTACTGCTAACGGATCATGGAGAGTTATAGCTTCTGGTGGAGGTGCGTCATCAATAACTACTTTTACTGCTCAAAGTTCAGATAACAGTCTTACTATTAGTAATGGTACTGTTATAGCTCCAAGCGGAACAATTAATTTTCAATTACCAACATCTCTGGCTAATCTTAATTCAGTAAATAGTACAGGTTTTTTAGTAGTAACCGCCGATGCCCCTGATACATGGGCTACAAGAAGTATAACTGCTGGAGATAATATTTTAATAACTAATGGAAATGGAATAGTTAGCAATCCAGTGATTAATGTTAATCCTTCTATGGTAGGACTTAGTAGCATTATAGTCGGTAATTTTATTATAACTGAATCAGATCTTAGTTCAGCTAACGCTAATTCAGGACTGGCCTTTGCTAGTAAAGGCACTGGAAACCTAACTTTTAATGGAATAACCATTGATACAAACAAAAACGTTAGTGCAATTAATAATTTGACTATTAATGGTACTCTAACTAATAGTTTTATACCTGTAGCATGGTGCATGTTTACTGATACTATTATCGGCACTTCAGGTAATATAATAGTTATACAAGATGGATCTAATATAGCGTCTATCACAGGAGCAGGGGGAGCTTATACTATTAATTTTTCTACCGCATTAAGTAATAACAAATATGGAGTATTAGTAACAGTCGGAACAGATATTACTGGTGTAAACCCTATAGTTAATCATGGTTTTTCAATATATGCAGCTCAAACTGTTAATTCATGTAGAATAGCAGTTGTTGATGCTAGTGGTGAATTTGTTATGGATGCTCCAAGAGGTATAACAGTGCAAATATTATCTTCAAGTTAGTGAAAATAAAAAATATAAGCATATTAAAAACATATGATATAATACGAAAAGTAGTCGAAGAACGTCTTGACGAAATTATCGATTTTAGTAAAATTGATAAGAAGTAGCTTAATAAAGTAATAAAGTTTCTGCGAAACTATAAATCGTATCCTCGGTTTTTCCTTATCCATAAAAGGAAAAGAATACTGTCAAGCGAGACACTAAAACGTTGCTCGGGTCTAAAATCTCCCCATTAAAGATTATATTTTAAATTTTAATTTTTTTAATTCATAAGAGGGAATTTTATGGCTTATGGTGTCAATGCGC
>JGI24890J29729_1000506_pt1 | contig 23797 bp, 25 predicted proteins | sample FreactcultureFD7_FD_29729 | JGI IMG/M metagenome (IMG submission 29729)
GAAAAAGAGCTACATTTTGACAATATCCTAAAAGAACACGTTAAAGAAATTAAGGAAAAGCTCTATGCGTAAAGGTATTTTTATGTCCTCCCTATGTGGAATAAATGTGTACAGCCGGGTGCACAACTTGCGTATAAACAAAGCTACTTATACACATATACACAGCCAAAAAAATATATCGGCTTTTTCCACTTTTTTGTTCGCAGCTTATACCGCACTTAACCACCGGGTTCTACACATGTTTTTTGTTCAATTAACTCCTGTAAAGATACCGTTATCCCCATCATCCACAGGGCCTACTATAACTACTACATAAATAAATAAGTAAAGGGAAATACAATTATGAAGCTACAAGTCACACAAGAAAATCTGAACAAAGCACTAAACAATGTTGCTCGCATTGCAATGGTGAATAAGAATGCATTACCAATTCTTAATAACGTACTTATTCGAACAGTCGACAATCGACTAAGTCTTTCTGCAACTAATCTTGAAATAGCCATTACTGAAAAGATTGGTTCAAAAGTTCAGACAGAAGGAGCAATCACCGTCCCCGCCCGTCTTATGCAGGAATATGTCAGTAGTTTACCGAGTGGTATTTTGGAGCTTGAACTTGATGAGCACAAACTTCATATCTCAACCGAACAGTATAAATCGACTATTAATGGTGTTTTTGCTGATGAATTCCCTCTTGTTCCAGAAATAACAAAAGGTTTACAGCTCAAGATCCCCCTTAAGGATTTAAAAAAGAGCCTACAGCAGGTAGTGTTCGCAGCTTCATCTGATGAAACACGACCAGTACTTACGGGCGTACTTTTAAATACTCAGGAAGGTTCTTTGTTTGCAGCTGCCACTGACAGCTACCGATTAGCAGAGAAAAAATTACTCAAAACAGCTCAAGATATTTCCCTGCTTATCCCCGCTTCTGCACTTCAGGAATTACTTCGAGTACTGCCTGAAAATACTGAATCTGTTGATATGCACGCAGATAACCAGCAGGTACTCTTTAAGGTTGGGGATATAGAGCTTGTCACACGGCTTATTGATGCAACCTACCCAGACTATAAGAAACTTATTCCTACCAAGTTTTCTACTACCGCAATGCTTGCACGAGATGAATTTACTACTATTACGAAGGTAGCTTCCCTTTTCGCCCGCGAAAGTGCTGGTAGTATTACGATCAAAGTAGACGAAGGTGCTAAAAACGTCAGCATTACTTCTATTGCATCACAACTTGGTGAAAATACATCAAGTGCTGATGCGGAAGTCTCTGGAACCGGCGAAGTTACCCTGAATTCACGATATTTACTTGACGCACTTAGTGCGCTTGGAACAAAGGAAGTTAGCTTTAGTTTTAATGGAAAACTAGAGCCCTGCGTCTTAACCTCAAAAGAAGCTCCCGGCCAAACCTACCTTGTAATGCCATTAAAAAGCTAAATACCCCACCCTTTTAGTTATACAATTAACCAATGAAGGACTACATTTACACGTCACTGCATATACAGCAGTTTAGGTCATATGCGGATTTTGCTGTCGATCTTTCTCCTGGAGTAAATATTGTGGTTGGCCCGAATGGCTGTGGTAAAACAAACCTGCTTGAAGCTATTCTTATTGTTAGTGGCTTCCCTTCCTTTCGCGCTCATATAAGTGAACTCCTGCAGCATGAAAAGGATTGGGCTCGTATTGATGTTGGGATATCGGGCGGTGAAAGAATTCTGAAACTTGAAAAGCGGAATGAGGCTATAGATAAAACCTATGAGATAAATGGAAATAAGAAAAAAAGACCCGGCTTTAGTGATATTGTGCCAACAATTGTATTCGAGCCTGAGCATATGCGCCTGCTTACCGGGTCACCTGAACACAGAAGAGATTTTTTTGATCAGATGCTAGCAGAAACCGAAGCAAACTTTTCCTCCTTAAAGAACCAATACAAAAGAACTCTCGCTCAAAGAAATAGTCTGCTTAAGCAAAATAGCACAGTCATTAAAAGCCAAATATTTGCCTGGGACGTGCGATTAAGTGAGCTTGCTGGTAAGTTAGTAGCTTCGCGCCAAAAGCTCGTTACAAAGCTTAATGAGCAGCTTGAGCGTATATATGGCGAGATAGCAGGCAAAGAAAATAAGGTTGTTTTGCAATATGAAACAAAACTACCTATTGCAACCTATGAAACGAGCCTGCTTGCGAAACTTGAACAAAACTTACATAAGGATATTGAGCGCGGCTTTACAACCTATGGGCCACATAGGGATGACTTCCTGGTNTTACTCGATGACCAGCCCGCAGAACACACCGCATCAAGAGGTGAAACAAGAACACTTGTTTTGAGTCTCAAGATACTCGAGATAAAAATTATTGAAGAGGCGCGACTCCAAAAACCACTCATCTTGCTTGATGATGTTTTTAGTGAACTCGACGGCGCACGTAGAAAAGCACTCACTAATTATTTGAAGGATTACCAAACAATTATCACTACAACCGACGCTGATCTAATCGTTAAAGAATTTGCTCAGAAATGTAATATTATTGGTCTCTATTAATACGGATTAACATAAATGCCATTAAATTCTTTTAAGAGATAATTTTCACTAAAGCCGAGTTGGTAACTAGTAGTATTAAATCCATTTTGCTTAAGCCAAGTTATGGCTTGTGTACGGGCATCACTCACGGCGGCTAACCAGCTTGGACTTCCAGGTTCTGCTGTTGGATTATTGGCTGGTATTTCAAGCGATGTAATTATAATAAGTGCTTTCTTCTGTCCCGTATTAGGAAGTTTATAGGTTATCTGGTAATTATTTGTTATTAAAGGGAGAAGATTGAGTAACGGATAGGTATTGTATGTTGTGTCTTGTTTTGAGAGTTCTCGTTTTTTCTCTTCAGGACTTAATTTTGACTGAGTTACGTATTTTGCCGTGAATGTAGTATGAATAGTTAGTTTTTTACCTGAAACAGATGTGACATCAGTAATAGATACAGTAATTTTTTTGCCAATAGCTATTGTCTGATTAAGATATACAAATATTTGATTCTTAGACACAGCTACATGATCTAGTATAGATGGGCTAATACTAACCTGACTTTTATCGATATTCCGGAGCCCTTCATTAGTTGAAAACACTATCACTTGTTGTGTAGTTGGGATTGATCCTCCCGCAGGGTCGGAACTGGTAACATGAAATGATAAAACATGATATATAAAAATTGACGTCAACACTATTAAAACAAATACAAAAAGACCTATTATTTTTTTCCTCAATTCTTTATCCTCCCGAATCCGATTAATCCTTGATCCCCTGCAATATTTTTAAAACCTTTCGAGGCTAAAATTTTACTTTGTTCATTACCGCCTATATCGTCAAAAGTATTTCCATTAACCGCAGTCACAATACTTACGTGACCCGGATTGGAAACTGAGCCATCGGCACCTACCCAAAAAACGACATCTCCGGGTGCAGGTGATTGTGCACCTGCTGCAAAATAAACCTCTTTTGCTTTAAAATATTGCTGTAGTTCTGCGGCTCCAGCATGTAGCCATCCTCCTGCATCTCCTCCGGTGAAAGGAATACCCGCTTGCTTATATACCCAGCTAACAAAACTTGCACACCATGCCTCACAAACACCGTTGGTATATTTCAGCATATTCGCATTACAGTCTCCGGCGCTATCATTTCCATAAGGGGCAGGATTAAGTGCCATTTCCTGTTGGGCGATAGAAACCACATTAGCTAGTCCTCCTCCCCCCGTGCTCGATCCTGAACCACAGCTACTATCTGCTCCGGTGGCTGTATATGTTGTTGCAGCGGGTGGAGAGTTGTCATAGGTTACTTGGCTTGACGGAGGAAATAGTGGTGGATTTTTTGAAGCTATATAGTTTATGACTCCTTGAGCTACACTCCAGATAGTGTTTACATAATCTGGCGCTGTGGCGTAACCGGCATTCTTTATTTCAGTTATATATTTGTAAGGATCATGATTAGCGGGAGGTTTTAGCGCATTTGCATATCTCGAATTCTTAGTAATAAAGAGCCCATAACCCTCGAAACCAGCTTGTGCATTTGGATAAGCTCTAAACGCGGCTTGTATAGTTATCGTCTGGCCATTTACAGATTCCTGAGTGCTCATCGTTACTGTTGGCCCTGTCCAGGATGGGTCGGCCTTAATGCCAAAAAAATTAAAATATTGGCTAGCCAAAGTTGATCGGGCATACCCAGATTCAACAATCGCCTGGGCTAGGATAACCTCATAAGGTATGCCGTATTGTTTGCCGATATTGAAAGCAGCCTGCCCATATTTATCTACAAAACTGGCAACATCATTTGTGGGCGTTGCGCTTGCCGTATTATTACCAGAACCTGACGAGCTTGAGGAACCTGAAGCACAGCCGTCACTTCCGTCATAATATGGCATACCTTTTAATATTGACGTAAGATCATCTTGTGTAACAGCTAAGGCAATAGGACTTACTAAATTAATTAAAAACAAAGATACAAAAAGAAATAAAAATATTTTCATAAAATTTATTTTTATTTTCATTACTTCACCGGGCTCAATCCTTGAATTGATATATTTTGATCAAGAGCTGCTTGACGTTTCTGGTCTAATCTCCAACGCAATACCATTGAACCATATTGGGGATTATTTGGCCCTAGGGCGTCAGGAGAGCACGCACCTTCAGAGCCTTTATCATTACCGCCAACAACATCACCACTGCTATTTCGAAGAATAAAGCCACCAGAAAGTAGTGTCCCCATAGTATCTGTAAAACAATGACCGTACTTAGATTGAATTTGATCAACCTCAACTTGATTATCACTTAGAATTTGAGCATTTTCGAGAATATTATAGGTTGAGTCTGAATCAATTACTTTTTGTTCATCTGACGACCACCCCCATTGAACAATCCCGTAATGCTGTTTTACCGAAGTGTCGCTTGCTGCGAATGTTTTGGGGCTTATTGTTGAGATTATATTACTTAAACAGGTGCCGAAAGACTGTAGTGCGTGTGTTATAAAATGACCAGGTTCAACGATTGCAGTATATCGAAGTTGATTTGTGAATATAGATATTGCTGACCTGTTGTCAGAAAGTGCAAAATATTTTTCAGCAATAGGTTTCTGAGCTTCTTGTTTATTTAGATACTCCAGGGCGACCTGGTCATGAGTGGCGACATTCTTGTCAGATAATGGTGCTCCGTACATCATTTTCTGTTCTAAGCCGTTGTTGTTTATGTCCCCGCCCATATCTGCAATATTTCTAAATCCTGGACCGCTAGTAGTTCCACCATCATTCAATTGACCAACTTGTGAAAGTATGAATAGTTTCGCTACTATTGTTAAGCCTTCAATTTCAACGAATTGTCTTCCAAATTTTGCAACAAAAGTTCCGGCCCCCTGAAGACCTTCTTTCATAGCTAGTTGGAATGCAGCCTTAGAGGCAAATTTTTCGGTAAAACTCGCAAAAACATCTTTAACGGCTGTGGATATTGCCAGCTTAAGCGCTGCAACAGTGCCTTCTTCGCTCGCAGACACTTCTCCTCCGCTGAAAGCATCGCCAACCAAACTGGCTATTTGAATACCGACACCTAAACCAATTGCTACAGCAGTATTTGTAAAGACGCTACAGGTCTTATTAACACCTTTGCTAACAGTATTTACAACGGCATTGTTTCCTCCAAATAAAGCACTAAATAAAGTGTATTCACCGGTTAGGCTGGCTTGGGGGCTTTTTTCTGTTGTAGTGTTTGGTGTTTGACCCCGGCTATATTGATCGGGGATGGAATCTCCGGAACCAAGCTTATCATTGAAAGCACCAGCTGCTTCAGCTGTTGTCTTGCCACTTTTTTGTTGATCCGCCGCTGACTGTACGGCATAAAAAGATCTTAAAGCACTCGTTGACTGTGAATCAATGGCAGGACCTTGATTTACTATTGAACCAGCATAAATTAAGCAAAAAGGTACAGCAATCGAATAAATAGGATCAGCGAAACCGATCGCACTTTTTACAAAACTCGTACCTGCATCCTTTTCAAGAGCAGATGCCACGCTTGCAGGCAATTCATTGGTTTTTGCAATTTCATCTAAACAAGAAGTTGTTTTCAAGCATTCTTCTTCCGCTGAAGCAACATCACCTGTTTCTGTTCCAGTAGCGGTTGGGCTAGGTGTGGGAGTTTCAGAAATTCTGGATACGGAATCTCTAATTTCTTGAATATCAGCCTCATCTGCATTTAGACCCTTAAATTTTGCTCCAGCCTTCTCCCACCAAGATAATTTAATACCAGCACCTTCGCGAATTTTTGAAGCAACCGAACTTCTTACTAATGATGATGGCGAATCAAGCCCTGCATCTACCGCCCCTCTTATGTTGGCTGCAAAATTAACTCTTTCTGTATATGCTTGAAATGGATGCAATAGTCTGTTGGTTTTAGGAATATCTATATTTTTTCCATATAACTCAAGGGAAGTAATTCTTGATCTTGTGGCGCCAAAAACAGGAAATTCAGTTTCATTAAAAACTACATCTCCGTTCGGACTGAGGTTTCTATAAAGTAAAGAAGGCCTGTATTTGTCGAATTTACCCCATGTTGCGGTTCTCATGCCTGAATATTTTTCATATACATTTTGGTACCAATCGCTATCTTTAACGATCCCAGATAGGCTAACCTTTTCTGCATCTATTTCAGCTGAAGTGCTTGCATAATCAAGCGCAGAACTTGCCATTCTATATGCAGCGATATTCGCTGCATAATTAGGAATTTTTAATAAAGACATTAACATTAGAATAACCAATATTAACAAAAGACCGCCAAGTGCGGGTGCTATTATTTTTTTGAGTAGTTTTTTCTGTGATTTCTTTTTTGTGCTTCCGGAACTACGGTAAAAACTTTGGGTTTGCTGTGGAGCAGAAGAGACCTCGGTATCTACAGAATCCGCGGAAATGCCTGTTTCTTCATCCATATCAGTTGCCATGTTGAATATCTACCCCTAGGTTTTTTAAACTATACCTCAATTATAACTTATGCTTAATTAATTAAGCTGTTATTTTTATCTTTTTTAGAATGTTCCAGTCGAAGGCTGATTTAAAGGAATCTGTCCCTGCTGTTCAATTGCCTTAACTTCCGCGGGGTTTGTTGTTATAAGTTGAGTCTCGCTTGGACTTGCCATCACCTGAATATGTACATGGTTTTGTCCCGCAAAGAAAAGCCCCTGACCTACCGGGAACTGGCTCAGTCGCTTCTTTTCTTCGCTCGTTAGCTTGAAGACGTCAGCAAGCTTGTCGATGGCACTCGGGCTTTGTTTCAGTAGAAGCTGCATGGATGCATTAGCAACAATCGCTCGACCCATTCTTGACTCTATAAAGTCTTCAACGTCCTGGGATATAGTGGTGATACCAAGAGCATACTTTCGGGCACGTTTAGCGAGGCTAAAAATGAAACTGGCACTGTCTTCGTATTTCATGAATTGCCACGCTTCATCAATAACGAGGATTCTTTTTTTCTTATCAACCTTAGTTTTATTCCATATGAAGTTAAGTACGATATACATAGCAACTGGCCTAAGCTCATCTTCAAGATCCCTAATATTAAACACGGCAAAGGCATTATTGATGTCTATGTTGCTTTGCTGACTAAATATACCTGCAAAAGTACCGGTGGTGTATTTTCGTAGCCGTTGAGCAAGTTGCGGGCCAGTTCCACCAGCGTGTAATAGTGTCTCGTAAAGATCTGCAATAGTAGGAGGAGTCGACATATGCGTAAGTGGATCATTAGTGATTCCAGCTTTAGCATAGGTTTCTATAAGTGCTGCATCAAGGTCTGCTTCCTCGACGGGAGAGAGTGCTGGAGCAACTTGCGCATTTGATCCCAGCATCTGGGACTGTGCCCCGCCCATCATAAGTCTTAAGAGACCATGTAGAGTAATAAGGTTACTTCTAAGGGCATTATCTGCCTCCTCGGCATCTATTACCTTAGGAAGCTCAAATGGGTTGATCCGTGTAGGTGAACCCAGCGATAGCTTAACGTACGCACCGCCAACAGCTTCTGCCATTCGTTGATATTCGTTTTCAGGGTCAAGTACGAATACCTCAACGCCCATCATAAGGCTTCTTAATATTTCCAGTTTAACAGCAAAGCTTTTACCGGCGCCAGATTTAGCGAACACGACACTATTTCCATTCTCTAAACTAAATCTATCAAAAATAACAAGCCCGCTATTATGCATATTGATACCGTATAAAATACCATGATCATCAGTAAGGTCTGCACTCGTAAAGGGAAAAGTGGTGCTAAGCGCTCCCGTATTTACGTTTCGGCGAATCTGTAATTGATCAACAAACTGCGGCAAAACACTATTGAGACCCTGCTCTTGTTGTGCTGAAGCTGACTTTGAATAAACAAGTTGTTGGCCGAGCATCGACTCTACTTTGTGGGTTACAAATTCAAGCTCGTCCATGGAATTCCCGTAAATAGTGAAATAAAAACCTAGCCTAAAGAAGCGCTCTTCACCGACCTGCAACTTATCTCGCATTTCTTCAGCGTCCATTATTGCGGCTTCTTTGCCGGGATCCCTAACTTTACCTTTTTCAGCATCAATTTGAATACCAGCTTCTAGCTGCCCTACTTTTTTTCGGAGGTTTTCTAGCACCACTTGGCTCTCGACAGGATAGACGTAGAGGGCCATATCCATGACTTCGTCAAGATTTATCATGCCACTAAGCCAGCCGGTATAGATTTGTCGAGGGTAGCCGTATACATAAAATGTTCGAGCAAAACGTGTACCTATCTGAAAATAGCTACTAGAGAATTCGAGCGAACTAGGTGCTATAAAATCCCTGAGCGCTGTAATTCCCTTTTGAAATGCTGACTGTGTCTCCTGTTGCTCTATGATGCGCTGTTCTTCAGCAAGTGCAACGGGATCGAGCGATACTTGTTTCTTTTTTCCGAAAGCCATTATATTTTTTCTCCTATCATGACGGTAGCTCCCGGGTCATATTAGGCTGAGGAGCTTGACCAATTCCTTGTGTAACGACAGGTACAATTAAATCAGAAAAATCCTTAAGCTGTTGTCTCGTTGCCGTATCTGGATTATATGCATCATAGTAAAGCTCAATAAGCTCTTGGGTGTCGAGAGGAAGTCCTTGCACACCTGCTTGCATGAGGCCGTTAAGTACTGCCTGTACTCTATTGCGAAGTTCTGTCTTGGCATTCTCCAGAGTGCCTTCGTCTATAGTCACTACCTGCTCTTTTTTCCCAAAAATGCCGGTAAAAAGATTTTTGCTTTCCTGTACAGCTTTTTGTGCATCAGGAACTGGAAAATATGGAATACAAATATAGAATTTTTTATCCATAATATTTGTCTGTGCCGCAAGATTGTCCATAAAGTTAATGTAGTCATCCATAAGGAGTGCGAGCAGCATATTGTCGTGCTCTCCACGAATCTTTTCTAGCTTATCTAAATACGGCCCAAGGTCCACTTTTTGTGATCGAATAAAAATTTGTATAGGAAAGTATAGAGAATTAAGAAATCCTTGATAGGCGAACTCAACCCCTTCTCGCTCCTGAGGGCTCATAAGGTCGAAGTTAATACTTTTGAGCATTAAAACACTCCTAAAGGATCCGTCATTCATAATAACTACACCATCGCGGATTTCATTTATCTGAAGACTATTCTGACTACTATTTTTGCCAGCCTTAGAGACAGGCTTATTCACACCTACGGGAGTGGCGCCGTTGACGTTTTGATTAGGATTTGTTGTTGCTCTTTGCGGATTCATTGTCATGCCTATATCTTTTTATTCAATAAAAATATTCCACCCTAACGAAGATTAATTACAACGTCACCGTTTGCTTCTGTTATTTGTGAAGAAGGTGCTTCGTTGGTAACTATTTTTTTGGTGTTTACCTCGTTAACTATAGCAGGCTTAAGTGCAACTGTCATTGGTTGATGTACTATTTTTTCAACAGGTTGCGTAGCAATAACTGGATTAATTGATTTATGATGCGCCTGGTTCAATTCCATGTTTATTTCATCATTTTTTATTTTTTTCTGAACGATAGCATCAATCATTTTCTTTTCACTCAAATCCTCTATTGGAGATTCTTGCCTCAGGTTGTTAATTTTTGCCAAAAGTGCATCTTTTTGAGCCTTCTCAGCAGCGGCAACCATAGTCGTAAAGTTTTGGGCAACATGATTGCTTCGCTCATCAAGAATATCATCTGATGAGGTGACATCGACAACCTGCATTGTTTGAGGCAAATTTGCAGTGCTCACAAGCCTATCATGGCTTTGATTAATGTAGTCTGGTTCAAACGCCATATTGACGTCAGCATTTTTAAGCGCCCATCCCCGGCTATCAAGAGTATCAGCCAGGACCTTTAGTCGGCTCCTTATCTGATCTTGATTCAATCCGTCAGTATATATTTTTTCTATTCTTTTAGGTGCAGTAATATTTACTAGATTTTTAATATCTGACTGAAACCAGATGCGTTTATGCGGTTTTAAGAAAAATCTAATTCTCGCTGCAAGCCATACGTCCGTAGATTGATAGCCCCCGATCGGTGCCGCCAGTATTCCAAATATTGCAACAAAAGGGAGTACAGGCAAGACTGCGAACAGCTTTCCCGTCTTAGTCGCAAGAACATACCCGAGGAAGGCAAAACCGACAGCAATAAGGGCAAAGATAAACTGTTTAAGCGATAACGGCCCAAGCAGCTTGTCGTCTGCCTCTATGTCTTGCATTACTTTATAGGTTGCCATATTTTATTACGGTTGTATTATTGTCGGTTCTCCGGTTGCGGGGTCATTATCTATCCGTGCCGTTGGGCTCGTTCGTAGTTTAGCTAAATCAAGAGGAGAACCTGTAATTGCTTCTATCTGATTTTGCAAATTCGCAAGATCTGCTTCCGACACGTCTCCATTGCGTGCGATTCGAGTAAGATTACCCATTGCCTGCCCTCGTTCTGAAGGAGACGAGCTTTGTAGCTGTCTTATTATTACGTTCGAGACATCGTTTCGCGACGTTCCTCCGATGTTTGCAAAATTATTAACTGCTGTCTGATAAGCAGGAGAAGCTGCGCTTGAAATACGTCCATCCCCATCTCCTCTAGCAAAACCAGTTGCATATTTATCGAGCACCGAAAAAGCTTCAGAATTGGTAGATGCTAGATTATTGAGTGCTCCCTTATTTTTGGCTTCGTATGCATAAAGAGCATCATGTTCTTTATTTTGAGCGGCATCGAGGGAAGTGGCCTGCTGTAAACGTCGGCTTGCCACAACTTTTTTACCATTCGCCAATGTAACCGTAGACCCCTCCGCAGCATCAAGAATTGCCATTCTCGATGCTTTCTGCTCTTTATAGTTACCAGTACCTTTAATAAGGTTTTCAGCTTCTAGCTGGGCGTTGGCAAAGTCTTTTCTTTTTTGTTCAGCCGCCACTTTGTTTTTAAAATCTCCCGTAGCTCCATACATACCCGTACTAAAGCTCCCCCTCATTCTCTTGAATCTACTATTGGGGTCTGTAGCATTTCGATACGCCTTCTCTTCTTTGCCTTCTTGCCTTCTGCCGGCTGCTTTAGCAAGACTTTTACTCGCAGGATTCTTCTCTTTAACCATGCCACTAAGTTTATTCAATCCACCGCTCGCCGCGGCCATTGCAGTGCCAGCATACTTAAATGTTGCAGGTATAAGGAATAGCGGGCCAAAATAAGCTACTGTTGCTGCAATTGCTGAGAAAGTTCCTCCTCCAGGAAGAGCTTCGTTTGACATAACTGTTGCGCCTATAATTCCAGCACTAAATAGCAGCATTATTATTGGAAACATAAATGCTAATTTGCTAAAGTTGCTCCACCAATTTTTCCAAATTGATTGAGTCCCAGGGAGCACCCAAGCAATAAGTGCTATGGGCGAAACAACGAGCAAAAGTAGAAGCAGAGCGATTCGGACGATTAACGTAAAGATTATTGTTATAATGCTTATTAGTACACCGATTGCTAGTATTGCAAGCCCTATTGCACCCCCTGCAGCTAGAGCAGCTGATCCCGCGATGGTTGCAAAAAGAAGACTAAAGCTTCCAGAAGCTCCAAGGCCACTCGTTTGGCTTCCGTTGGTTAAAATTTGATTTATAGAAAGATTAGTAAAAGTCGCCCTTTTGCTGAAGGGTGTTACGAGTAGCTCTTGAACCCCCGTGCCAAGGGCGTTGACTAATATTAGGAAGCTAGTAAATATTAACCAAGAGAACTGAATCAATATTGCTGAAATTATTAGTCTCGGCAAAATTTTCTTTACTGTGTAGGCACTCATAAACTCAAATCCAAACACTTGACTTAATATCATAAATAGTCCAATTAGTAGAATTAGAACTGATGAAAGATCTTTAACCGAGCTCCACGCCTTATAGAGACAGCCACTGGCAGGGCAATTCGTACTAAAATTTGATTGGTTTACGAACAAAATTGAAGATATAACTTGTTGAAACCAGCCGAGCATCTGATCGGCTAGCGAAAGAAGTGAGCACATAATCCAGCCCACGAGAAAAATATGGATAAAACATTGATCGTATGGTGAGGTTGTGGCCTGATCAGCGGTGCCGGCCTGAGGTCCAGTATCCCCATCTTGTTTTAATATAGGAGCTGCAGCATTTGCGAGATTAGCGTTTTGATCCATCCGATGAGCTAATTCTCCACAATTTGCTTTTCCGCCATTATTTGTATGGACACCAAAAATCACACTTACTATTGTATGGTAGTCTTTTGTGCTGGAATAGATGTTCTCCCCCACCGTACCATCACTACCCACGGCGTAGGCCTTGTAATACCATGGGGTTACGGTGTTGTCAGTATTTCCTCCCATTTCTGAATTTGCAATGCCCTTGATAGCTTCACTTGGACTTTTTTCAAGCTGCATATCGCAACCATCGCTCGCAAAGAAAGCCTGGGAGTATGCATAATATGTAATTGCGTCCTTTGGCTTAAAGTCATTAAATCCAGTACTGGCGATATTATCAAAGAGAGCCGGGTTTTTTTGTCTTAAAAGACTGACCAAGTTATTAAAGATAACATCAAAAGACTTAGTAGTTTTGCACATACCACTTCCGTCGTTGCAGACATAGCCAATAGCTCTAAAAAAATTTATTTCATTATTGTCACCGATTGCAGGCATCCAGATACTTGGCAGTGTATTTTGCCAGAATTGATCACAGGTCCAGTCCTGATTAGATGATGTAAAGGATTGACCACTAGGAGCCGTCGGCTCGACCGCGGGTCCGTCAAGATAAGATGGATAGAGGGTATTACTATTAATATTTGCGTAACTTAATGTTTGAGAAAATGAACAGGGTGGAGCGTTTCCAGCCGTACCATTCTCTTCGGACATAATATAGAGGGTTGTAAAATTTTCCACCTGCTGCTTGAGAGTTGCTGAATTAGCCGCTTTCGCGACACTATTTAAATTCAGTGTAGATACAACTACTGAGGAAATAAATAAAAGAAGAAACGGTATGAATCGTAATTTTATTTTATTTTTTTTCATTATAATTAATTGATTCGCTTTCTTATTAATAAGCATAAACGAAAATTAAAATAATGTAAAAAATAAGTATAGATTTACTTAAGTTCAATTGCGCTATAAAATAATCTCAGATGCAAAATATTCGAAACACGGGAATCTACTTCATTACTGCTCTATTAAGTGTTGTGGTGCTTTTTGCATTTCTCGGATCTCCTGTCCGTGCCGCTGATCCTAGCACAGAAGCACCTTATACGTGTACCGGCAGGGGGCTAAATATTCCTACTTGCACAGGAAATGGTCAATACATTGGCCCTACTTCAGGAAATCCCATCGTTCTTTGGATTATATTCTTTATAAATGTAATTAGTGCCTTGATCGGATTTGGCGCAGTCCTAATGATCGTGGTAGCGGGAATTCAATATTCTGCTGCCGGGGATAATGCTCAATCAATCCAATCCGCCAAGAAAAAAATAACCAACGTACTGATTGGATTAGCTGCCTACATTGCTTTTTATTCTATTTTGAACTGGCTAGTGCCCGGCGGAGTATTATAATGTTTCTTACGAAGAGAATAAAATATTTTTTTATTTCATTTAGCTTGTCAGCCTCAATGGTAATCCTTGTTTCCACGTTATCCAGTACAGTACTTGCAGCAGACGCATCAGCAAATTGCACAAACACGACCACATTCTTAGGCATACCATCTTGGTATGAATATTTGAACGTTCAACAACCTGATCCTAGCACTCATGTTTGTCAGACTACAGCGCCAAATGGTGGTAACCCTATCCCCTTCGTCGGCTTGGCCGTTATAGATATTTTGCTTAGAGTCGCAGCTTTAGTAGCCCTTATTTTTGTAGTATATGGGGGATTTAGGTTTGCAACCTCTCAAGGTTCGCCAGATGCTATATCGAAGGGTAAGAAAACCGTGGTCAATGCCCTTGTCGGACTTGTCATAGCCGTACTAGCTTCACAAATAGTAAAATTTGCAGCATACTTATTATCGAAATAGCAGTAATATATGACATCAATTTTAACAGCCATTAATAACTTCGCCAGCGGAATCATCGAATCTGATCAGGTAGATATCCCGAAAGGGGATCTTTCTGGAAATGGAAAAATAACAGAACTTCTAAACTATTCTTTCGGTGTGCTAGCGGCTATTTGTTTTCTCGTTATTGTAATAGCTGGCGTTCAGTTTGTTCTTTCTTCTGGGGAGCCTCAAAAAATTAATACAGCCAGAAGTGCAATTATTTACGCAGCAGTAGGGTTAGCGATCTCTCTCAGCGCAATACTTATCGTAAGTTTTGTTCTAGGTAACGTCTGATGAATAAAATGAAATCATTGCTAACAGTTTTATCAATACTCTCCTTGAGTTTGGCTTTCATTCCAATTAGTAGTGCGCGTGCAGCATATGATCCAACCGAACAAGTCTGCGAAGGTGCGGGAAATGAAACTACGGGACCAGTTTGTGGTGCAGTTGATGAAGATCCAGTTTCTGGGTCAAACGGCGTAATAAACACGGTAGCAAATATAATTGCTTGGGCCGGTGGTGTGATTGCTGTCATTATGATTATTTTTTCTGGATTTCGTTTCGTCACTGCAGGAGGTGATAGTGGAAAGGTGACCTCAGCACGTAATACTATTATCTATGCCACTGTTGGGTTATTGGTTATAGTTATAGCAAGAGTGATTGTGAGTTTAGTAATAACTAATCTAAAGTAGGGATATATATGAAAAAATTATTAATAGCTTTATTTTTTGCAGTCGGACTAATATTTAGTATTCATTCACCCGTTCGAGCAGACAATACTTCAACTGAAGCTGCATGCCAGGGCTTACCGGGCGGATGTAGCGCAGACCCTGGAACAACCGTCCAGAATAATGCAAATTTTGTAATTGATCTTTTTTCTTGGATCGTCGGGGTTGCATCAATTTTCATGATTATTTTGGGTGGCTTTAGGTTCGTGACTTCCGGGGGGGATTCCGGAAAAATTAGCTCTGCTAGAAACACCGTACTTTATGCCGTAGTAGGGCTTATTGTAGTTGCCGTTGCTCAAATAATTGTTATATTTGTTGTTGGTCATGCACAAGGCAGCTAAAAACTATTGCTCAGCAGGCCTTGAGGTGCTATAAATTAAGTATTAAACATTAAAAGTAAAGAGAATATATATAATGAAACGAATCAAACTTTTACTAACAGTACTTTATACACTAAGCCTAACCTTAGTTCCAGGCCTTATGCTCGCATCTGCCGCACACGCTACAGGTACCGGCGGCCTTAACTGCGGCGCTGAGCTTGAATTCGGAGGGACATGCACAACTCAAGAAACAGATGGAACGGACGGTGTTAACAAAATCGTTAATTTAGTGATTACTATTTTTTCATGGCTTGTTGGTGTCGTTTCTGTTGTGATGATTATCGTCGGTGGATTTAAATATGTCACTTCAGGCGGAGAGTCAGCTGGAGTTACAAGTGCCAAAAATACTATTCTCTACGCAATCGTCGGTTTAATAATCGTAGCGGTCGCACAAATAATTGTTCACTTCGTTCTCGGAAACGTTAATAACGCAGCAGGAACTAGCTAGTCCAATTATGCATAAATTAAAAAAGACCCCTTTCCGGGGTCTTTTTTAATGCTTTAATTGCTTCTTAAAGAACTTGAATCTTCTTTACTGTATCTTGCTTAACCTTAGTGAAGCTGACAGTAAGAACACCATCCTTGAGTACTGCTTCAATTTCATCTTCCTTTACTGCAATTGGAAGCACAAGACTTCGAGAAAATTCCCCCCAGTAACACTCCTGGAGATGGTAGTTTTCTACATCTTCTTCATAGCCTGCATTCAGGGAGCCGCGAATAGAAAGTGTGTTATCTGAGATACTGACATCTAGCTCGTTCTTGTTTACCCCTGCTGTTCGAGCCTTAACAACGAGCTTATCTTTTGTTTCGTATACATCTACAGCAAGTTGACCGGGGACGGCTTCTTCTTCGTCCCATTCGTCTTCTTGTTGCATTGGTTGTTGCGTCTGCTGATGTTGAACCACTTCCTCTTCACCCAAAAAGGCTGCCGTTAATTCATCTTCCATTAATAGATCGTCGTCCGTCGTCCGTCGTGCCATGTCGTGATACCCTCCACGCTTTAAAGTTAACAAATTTGCGTTTCTGTATTTACATAAAGTATATAGCTGTTTTATAGAGGTTGCAAGAAAGCCTCCCTAGATTTACAACATAATTTATACAACAGAGCAGTAAAATTAAAAAAACCAGACTAATTCTGGTTTCTTTAATTGGCGGAGGAGGAGGGATTCGAACCCTCGCGGGAGATTGCTCCCCCCTAACGATTTAGCAAACCGTCCCCTTCAGCCACTTGGGTACCCCTCCGCATCACCAATAACAGATAAAATTGGCGGAGAGGGTGGGATTCGAACCCACGGTACCATTGCTGGCACGCTTGTTTTCAAGACAAGTCCCTTCAACCGCTCGGGCACCTCTCCAAAGCCAATTTACTGATATCAGCCACAATATTGTACATTCTTATCTGTTATAGAGCAATAACGTTCTCATAATCCTTATGCTGTTATACAATAGGGTTGTGAATAATGAGTCTCAAAATCATCAATCAAACGTACCGCCCGCAGGTTTTGAATATAATTCCGGTAATGTAAGCGTAGCTCAGCAGATCGAAACAGCGCATTCTCAAAATGAAGTTAGATGGAAGGCTTCAGAATTTATATCTCATGAAAAAAATAGCTCGTGGTATTTTATTCTTGCATTAGTAACGGTAGCACTTTGCCTAGTTGTGTTTATCTTAACTCATCAATATATTTCAGTAGGAGTTATCGTAGTGATGGCTGCTGCTTTCGGAGTGTATGCCAATATTAAACCCAAAACACTAGAGTATCTAATTGATAGTAGTGGCGTGACCGTAGATAAAAAACACTTCAGCTACGAAAATTTTAAAATTGTTGAAATAGTAGAGGGTGGTATGGTGCCTAGCGTTAACCTTATTCCAGTTAAGCGATTCTCCGTCCCCGTCACTCTTTATTTTTCACCTCAGCAAGAAAACCAGATTCTTGAAATTTTAGGTGAATTTCTTCCTTCCGAAATTAAAAGGCTTGAGGCTATTGATCGGATTGTTGCTAAGTTACACTTCTAGTATCTGGAAAAAGGGGTTCACACCTGTTATAGTAATGAAGCTTTGCACCCGTAGCTCAGCTGGATAGAGCGTTGGCTTGCGGAGCCAAAGGTCGTAGGTTCGAATCCTGTCGGGTGCACCAACGAAGATTGACTAGTTCCTTTGACCTTGAAAAGCTCATTCATCCCTGTTAAATTGAATCTATCTTCCGTTCCAGAAATAATTTCAGAATACGTTGGTAATTTATCGAATATTACGCTTAGAAAACTAGCTCGTTTGAGCGGATCAACCTGTTTAAGTAATAGATCGTCGACATGTTCCAGAAAGTATTTGGCGTATTTCATAACAACCTCAAAACTTACGGGTTGATTATCGTCTTTTTGCTCCTTCTCGCTCATTAGTGCTGTTATTTGCTCTTCTTTCTTCATTAAATCCTCCTCCATATATTTAATTGCCGTTTCACTGCTCAAAAACTTTATCTTATCGACCGTTGCTAAAGCCTGTGCCTTCAGTTCACTAATTTGCATATCAATTGTGACTTCGTCTTTATTAATAGATTCTTGACGTTGCTGCCAGACGATCTCGACTGCTTCCATCAATTTATCTATGTAAGCCTGCGAGAAAGTTACTTGATGCACAAATTCCTCAATTGAATGTTCAAATTCTGATTTAGGGACCCTAAAGTAATGGCCACGCTTATTACAATGATAGGCTGGGTAGTGTTTACCTGTTCCGCCTCGTGAGGAGCTTCCAAACAATGGCATTTTACAGCCATCGCACATAATGATCTTACGATAAGGAAAGTCGGCGTTACGAGAGCCCTTAGCTATCAGATGGTCTGCAGCAGCCCTAGTGTGTAGTGATACAGCGCCGTTGTATTACTAGATCCGTTGACTACTTCTCCGATCATCTCAAATATGGCTCTAAATACTGCCATAGCAAATTGCAGTAACTTGAATAGTAATATAAACGGATAATGCCAAGGTTTTCTTTGCATATTTGTAGCACGTCCGTTAATTAACTTGTTTTGTATTTTACTAACTCTATGTCTGGAAGCTGGACTTACAATAATCTGAAAGCTAATTAGCTCATTTGGTTCAAGCTGTGTCATCGAGCCGGTTAAATAGGCGATTGGATCATGCTGGCTAAGAGTATCTTTGTTAGCTAATGGGTGGGCAAAGGAGCTAGTTTCCGTAAATTCCATAAGACCGACTGACTGTCCACTTGAAAACTTAGTTGGCAAGTAATCTTTTGTAATCCTAAACTGGCTGTCTGGTAAATAAGAGGCAACTTGTTGTTCGAATGAATGACGTTTACTCTTTGGCAAACGAACCACAAAACGAATCCCGACTTTACGTGTAGAGTAAACTTCAAAGGACATAATGTTCTTATGTCCAAGTAACCTATTTTTCTTTGATTTTATCGAGCACAAGCCATAGACAACAGAGAATAGCTCAGATGTAGCCAGAGTAGATTTTATAGTTCTACTTGGTGGTGTTATCTCTAGAAAGGTGTAATCTTGCTTTTGAAGATATCGAAAATCTAAAACGTCCAAAATGATTTTTATAATTGGTCGAACAATAAAGTAAAGGATCAGAAGTGACCCAATGAAGATGATTACAGTATTAATGACGATTGAATAACGAGACGAACCAAAGATTTGATGAAGTAGATCATTGCTGAGAATTGATTTGCTAGTATGCATGACTTTATCTCTGGCTCACCTCTGTACAATACTGGCATTGTAGCCGTTTCGTTTGACAAAAGCAACAAGTTATTGATTTTTATGAAATATCCATGTGTATTTAATATATTAGAGTAGCGAGCATACCTACTTGCTAACTTTATAAAGTTTTGTTATACTTATAAAGTTATGAACTATTCTAAGCAATTAAAAGCCATACTAAAAGCCAGTGGATGGTCACAAGAAGAGCTAGCTAGACGGCTTGATGTCTCTTTTGTGACACTTAACTCCTGGGTTAATGCAAGGTCTGAGCCACGTAAAAAAGCTGTCGACTCCATCCGTACTCTCTACTATGAAATTCTCGGTGCCGACAGTCTGGACGTCGGTGCACTTGAAGAACTCAAGGAAAATGTCAGAGACTTAAGAACAACTGTTTACAAGATTGTTGAAAACGAAGAAGTACTGAATAGACTAATCCTAAATCTTACCTACCATACCAATTCTATTGAGGGTAGCACTATGACACTAGATGATACTAAACAGGTTTTATACAACAACAAAACACTTACAAACAGGACTCAGATCGAACAAGCTGAAGCCCGTAATCATCGAGCAGCTTTGTTATGGATTCTCGACGAACTGCAACGCAAGGAGTTTGCTATAGACGTAGATACTGTAAAAGGTCTACATTTACGGCTAATGAATGGCATTATGGAAAATGCTGGTGAATATCGTAACCACGGTGTTCGTATCATGGGAGCCCATGTAACAGTTGCGAATTATTTGAAAGTGCCGACTCTTATAGAAGAGTTAATAGATAAACTAGAAAAACATTCGAAAGACACAATTAATGAACTCTCAGTTACTCACGCGACATTTGAGAAAATTCACCCATTTAGTGATGGTAATGGTAGAGTCGGTCGGCTATTAATGCTCGCACAAGCTCTTAAGCTGGGCTATGTACCACCATTAATACTTAAAGAGAGGAAGTTTGCTTACTATAAATATCTTGAATTGGCACAAACAAAAGACGAATTAATTCCACTGCAACTATTTATTGCTGAGTCAATGGTTGCGGCTAATCAATTACTCTTTGAGTAAATTAATATACTACTTTATCGTCTGAGTAAAACACTTAGTTGTCAGATTTCTCTCCGGAGTGCCTGTTGTCAATTTCTCTCTGCAGTTCCAGTAATTTATCGGGGTTATTATGTGCCATTCTATGAAAACCCGAACGCAAGTCTTCAAGCAGTGCAATAGCCATGTCTCGGTTGGCATTTTCTGGGTCATTGTACTTTAAGTATCTTAATGCTGCTTCAATATCTTCATCACTGATCTTGTAACTCATAGTCTTGTTTTCCTATCTACTACTATATCACCGAATAAATTTATCTATCTTTATGAATCTAGCAGTTTGCCAGGCCAATTGAACAGATTGAATTCTTCGCATGATCTCACAGCTATTATTTTGTGACAAAATATTCAAACTTCCCTCATACAGAATGTCTCTATCTATTATGGCAAGTTTACGGTGGTGTCTAGAAGTATAGAGTACATGAATACCTGCGTGCTGCAGTCTGGAAATAGCCAATCGAGCATCGTATTTCATATGTTCATCCTCATGCTCTTCTGGATCACGAGTATTAATTGCAACCCTAACACTCTTTGATTTAAGCTTTTCTAGAGCAGGGAGTAGTAAGCCCAAGCGTCTATTAGTAATAAACGGACTTTCAATGATGATTTCGTGCTGACACTTCCTTAGATCACGCATAAACTGATCATAGAAACTATTTTCGTCGTATAGTTTTGACGTCAGAAGGTCAGCAGGTGACTTAGCTAGCGAATTAAAATACCTAAACATGGCTGTCCTCCTGGTCTTCTATATAACTTACTTCGTTATCTGTAATTACTAGGCCAAGACTCTCAAGTTTAGTGTGTAATAGGTATATACTGGGGACGAAGACGTTCCACCTTGTTCTTAGTGAGCGCACCAAATTGTTTATTTTGTTTATTTGAAATTATTTTTTCCCATTGTGTCACGCTACCCTTTATACTTGTGATTAATGATTAAAAAAATAAGAAAAATCATAAGGTTACCCGGATTTCTAATTACGTCAATCTCGGGTTTCCTTTTTTTATTAACTCAATCAGCGAGCACAAGTCCCCTATTTTATTGGAGCTACGTCGACAGTACGATCTTTAGATTATTGGGTCTTACTTTAGTGCGGGGTGGAAAATTATATGTAACCACCCTGGACTCAAAAGGTCCGGTGCTTTTTTTTATTGAAGCGCTTGGTGCTTGGATTTCGAGTGGCAGACTGGGTATTTTCTTGGTGCAATACTTCTTTTTACTGGTGACGCTTTTCTCCATTCTGCTTATAGCGAGACTGATTCTAAATAATAAATTTTCATGGATATTTCCAATTCTATACCTCTGTTTCTATGGATTTGCTTTTGAAGGAGGCAATCTTGCCGAAGAATTCAGCCTATCATTTATATTTTTAAGTATTTATCTTGTAATTTATCTGTTTAAAAATGGTAGCTTAAGCACCGCAAAAAATAAAATTTTAAATAAGACTGAATTGTTCATCCTTTTTTGCCTAGGTGTTTTAGGGGCACTTACTTTTTTCATTCGTGCCAACAATGCCGCTGCGATTGCAGCAGCAATATTAGTCTTGCTATTTTTTATTTTTAAAATATTACCACTCAAAAGGTTTTTAGTTTCCTTTTGCTGTATAGTTTTGGGCTTTTCATCTGTTACTTCCCTTATTTTCGGCTATTTTATATTGAACCATTCTTTTTCAGATATGATTTATGGAACATTTGTATTTAATTATCAATACTCAATAAACCATCCCAGAATTTTTTCGAGTATCTTTTTCAATTCATTTTCTGCAACGGCAATAATTATATGTATCGTTTCACTAGCAACTGCTTTTGTGCATTATCAGAATAAAAACGACGCCAAATTACCCCTCCTCGCGTTTTTTGTAAGCCTTTTTTCTACTGCAGCACTCTATGTTTCGGGGTATAACTGGCTCCACTATTTACAACTCCTGATGCCTTCACTGCTTATCGCTTTAGTAATGCTGATCGGCGCATTGACAGAAATAAATAATGGATTTTTGGGTAAAAACCTATATCTCAATCTTGGGTATGGTGCAATTTTTGTTTTACTAGTTATGGATTTTTCGGTAGTTTTTAAGTATCGTCTACAGGAAAAATCTGATAAACAATATATACATGACTCTATTCGGGTTATAGCTGAAATCCCTGTTGATCAAAGAAATAGTGTATACGGATACGGAATCAATCCTGTTCCTTTCATCGAAACAGCCGTCCTTCCATCGAAACGACTTACCGCTTTACAGGATTGGATGATTGGGCAGGATCCTGCACTAAAAAAAGAGGTTTATAACTACTTTCTTGTGAATCCGCCCAAATGGTTGATATTGAGCCCTGTATATCCTATTCAAGATAAATTTGTAGAAAAATTTGTTGCTAAAAACTATCATCAAGTATTCTCGAATTCAAACTATACGCTTGATGAACTAAAGAGCAATTAGCTTTTAAGCTTCTTTACGAAGCTTATTGTATATGTTCAGTCCGTATCCCGCACTCGCAGCTTCAAGTGCATATTCAGCAAGGTGTGGTGCTTTAGTTATTGAGCCACCAAGAACACACAAAGGAATCACGAAATCTTTAAGGGTATCGCGGGCTAGATAGCCTTTAATTCCCTTCGGTTTTTCATGTACCGTTCCGTCAGCCTCTGTATGTGGGTGTAAATGATCAGCTACTTCATGACGATTTGTAATGAGAGCAATTGAGCCAAGGGCAATTGCTGTTATTGACGACATAGCGGCTAAATTATTGAACCCAACTGCATCCATTTTGCCGAACCAACCATCTTGCATCACCCCTTCATGTATGACGTCATAGCCTGTCCCAACGGCCGCCGCCAAAGCTGTTGCGCCAACAAATTTCTGCATTCTTTTCCGGTATTTTTTTGCGTTACCTTTTTGGTGTGCATGTTCAGCTTCAAGGTCTTTGGCTGCTCCGCGTAGTGCTGCAGCATCAAGTGTCTCTTCTAATCCCTCTATTCCATTGGCAATACCAGCACCACCCTGGGTTGCTGCTGCAACAAGTTGAAATCCACCAGATAGCAATCGAAGCCAGCCTACGAAACGGAGGCGTTCGGGAGTTAACTCTCGCTTACTTTTTTCAGGAATTGGCGTAAAACTTTTTTCTACCATATAAAACCATCCTCAATATGGAAATATAATATAACTTTTATGATATTTTGTCAAAGTAGCGCGATATATTATTTGATTAAATGAGAATAGAGCGCATATACAACGGTAGAACTGGTCATCGTAACGAAGCTGCCCCAAAGAAGGTCTATCCCCGTAATAGTCCAGGGCCAATTCTTAAATACAGCCTGCGAAGTTAGGTCGAAGGTTGCATAGGTAAAGAACCCGAA
>JGI24890J29729_1000507_pt1 | contig 23788 bp, 27 predicted proteins | sample FreactcultureFD7_FD_29729 | JGI IMG/M metagenome (IMG submission 29729)
ATTAAAATAGATATTTGATTTATTTAAAGAAAATGATTAATATTATAAAATATGGATAACATACCTTTCGAAATTAAAGCAAAAGAAATTCTTAAATCATATAATGGTACTAATGATTATATATTAGAGCTAAAAAATTATTTATTAACAAAAAATAGATTATCCATAACAAAAAATATGGGTGACTATATTATAAATAATTATAAAGTAAAACCTATGTTGATAAATAAAAAATTTTATCTCCATAAAAGTTGCCGTACCTTTCTTAAAGAACAATATGACTTAAGAGAAATACCTGAATTTATTTTTATAAATAAACTTCTTACAAGGAAAAAAGAATCATTACATATATGGGGCACCTTTAAAGATGATCTAAATTTCCATTCGATTTATTTAAATAAAAATAATATAAAAGAAACAAAAAATATTGAATTACCATCTTTTGAAAAATATAAAAGACAACCAAAACCACATCAGCTACCAGCAATAAAAGCATTATTGGAAAATGATAAATTTATTTTAGCTGACGACATGGGGGTCGGTAAATCGCTGATAATCAATACTTTATGTTATACACCTAAAGGAAAGATTGAAATTGGTTTACTAAAAGTTGGTGACAAGGTTATTGGTTCTGATGGTAAACCATATAATGTCAGAGGTGTGTTTCCACAAGGTGTTAAAGATTTATATAAAGTAACATTTAATGATGGTTATTCTATTAAATGCTGCGGTGAACACTTGTGGATGGTATCATCTAATAATTCAGGTGAAAATTCAAAAAATAGAGATAATCGATATGTTACATTAAGTGTAAATCAAATGCTCGATAAAGAACTTATTTTGGAACAAAAAGGTGTTGGTAAAAACAATAATAAAAATTATAAATATTCAACTTATTATAAAGTTAAGAATGGTGATTCAAAATGGCAAATACCTATTGTAAAACCAATTGAATTTTATAACAAAGATATATTATCAATAGACCCATATTTACTTGGTTTGTGTTTAGGTGATGGTCATTTTGAAAAAAAACATGTAAAATTTAAGGTTCATAAAGAAGATTATGATGAATTATTTAATAATTTTAATTTAACAGAACACAAATCAATTGATGATAATCATAGAATTGGTTATTTAAACTTAGGTGAAAATATTAAAAATCTAAACTTAAACTCAACGTTATCACATACTAATTTTATTCCTGATATATACAAATATTCATCAATAGAAAATAGATTAGCCATACTTCAAGGATTAATGGATACTGATGGTCATTGTATGAAATCTAAAAATGGTGAATTCGCTGGAACTGAGTATGCTACAGTATCCGAACAACTAGCTGATGATGTTGCTGAAATAGTTCATAGTCTTGGTGGTATTGTTAGAAAAAGTAGTAAAATCGGATCATATAAAAAACAAGACGGAACCAAGGTTATTTGTAAACGTTGTTATCGTTTAAATATTAAAATGCCTGAAGGTATAAATCCTTTTAGATTAAAAAGAAAAGCAATTGAATATAATTCACCTAAAAAATATCCAGTTGGTAGATATATTAAAAATATTGAACCTTGTGGGAGCGGTGAGGCCGTATGTATTTCTGTAGATAGTCCAGATAAATTGTATGTTACTGAACACGCTATTATTACCCATAATACGACCTCTTCAATATTAGCTGCATTAATTAGTGGTTCTGAAAAAATTTTAATCATTTGTACAGCAACATTAAAATTAAATTGGAAAAAAGAAATAGAAATATTTGAATCACCAAACAATATAAGTATTGTTGAGGGTTCTGATTTTGTTTGTAAAAAATGGACAATAATTAATTATGATATATTAAAAAACTTCCATTTTTTACCTGAAAAAGATAAAGAAACACCACAGTCAATAATAGATTTTTATAAATTCGATTTAGTTATTGCCGATGAATGTCACTCAATAAAAAATGCTTCTTCACTAAGAACCAAAATTTTTAATGATTTTGTTTTTAATATTAAAAAGAGGTGGTTATTAACTGGTACGCCAATAACAAATAAACCTATAGATTTATATAATCTTTTATATATTTGTGAATCACCATTGGGTGATAATTGGGTTCATTTTATTAAAAGATATTGTGGTGGTAAACAGTTTTATCGTAAAGGTTCTTCTCAAAAATATTGGGTGGCAAATGGTGCAACTAATTTAAATGAATTGAATGAATATATTGATGATATATTTTTAAGAAGATTAAAAAAAGATGCTATTGATTTGCCAGATAAACACATAAAAAAAATATATATTAAATTATCAGAATCAGAAAGATATAATTCATATATTGAGGAGTATAAAAAATGGGTTTTAGAACAAAAGGAAAAAGAAATTGATTTAAAACCTAGTGAACATTTAACACATTTAAGTAAAGTAAGGCAACTATTATCGGAGGATAAAGTAAAACATACTATAAAATTAGCTGAGGATTATATAGAAAATGGTCATAAGGTTATTATTTTTTCATGTTTTACCAATACGATTAATGAGATACATGAACATTTTGGTAAATCATCTGTTTTATTAGATGGTACTATGAGTTCTAAAAATAAAGATATATCGGTTACGAAATTTCAAAATGATAAAAAAATAAATGTTTTTTGTGGTAATATTGTCGCTGCTGGTAGTGGTATTACATTAACAGCTGGTACAATCGTTATATTTAATGATCTTGACCATACACCAGCGAATCATGCCCAGGCGAGTGATAGAGCATACAGAATGGGGCAAGAAAATGATGTACATATAATTTATATGTTGGTTGATAATACATTAGATGATGTTATGTATGATAAGTTACAGGAAAAAATAAAGAATATATCAATTGTTTTAGGTGATGATGTTAAGTTTGATAATGTATCTGTCATTAAGAGCGTTGTGGAATTTTTAAATTCTTAATAAACTATTTATAATTAAATATAATAAGATGAGAATAAACCAAGCAGAAAGAACTAAAATATATACTCAGGCCAAGCATAGGTTAGGTGCTCCGACTAGACAAGTGCAGTTGGAGACTGAGACTTTGGATTCTTTATTGGAGGTTGCTACAGAGGATTATGTTGAGTATATACAAAATTATTTAATAGAACAACAATGGCCAAGTTTGGTGGGTATTAATATTAGTGAAGTTGATTTAACAAGAGCCTTTGTGAATAGAAATTATGATCTATTAACACAATATACATATTCTTACTCAAAAATTGTCGGTCTTGGTGCTGGTGAGGGTGGATTTGTTTTAAAACAAGATTATATTACGTTACAGGGTGGTGTTCAAATGTATGAAATACCAGCCAATAGGGAGATTAATGAGGTTATGTGGTATAATCCAGCCACACTGGACCAATCGGTTATTGATCCATTTTTAGGTATGTGGAATAATCAATTTGGTGGTGAGTATGCTGGATTGGGGAATTATTATATTTTACCAGCATCTGATATATTAATGAGGGCATCTGACAGAAATTTAAAAAATAGGATGATAAGATCTGACCTTATTTATAAAATAACTAATGCCCCTAATGGTAAAAAGTTTTTACATTTAATGAATACACCTGGTGGACAATACGACCAAGCTGGTTTTTTATTAAGTAATAGTAAGGTATGGTATTGGTATTATGATATAAATGGTAATAAGGATGAATGTTTGGCAACAAACAGGGATATTATAAAAACACCAGCTGATGTACCTTTGGATGATATTTCTTTTGATGATTTAAATGACCCGTCAAAAGTTTGGATAAGAAGATATTTTATCGCATTATGTAAGGAAACATTGGGTAGGATAAGAGGTTATGCGAGTGGTGATGTACCTGTGAGTGATACACAAACAATTAAATTGGACTATCAATCATTATTAACAGAAGGTAAGGATGAAATGATGAGTTTGAAGCAGGAATTAAAAGATAGATTAGAGAAGTTTAATCCATTATTGGTTCTTGAGAGAATGTCTAAGGAGGCTACTGAAATCAATAATGCGTTGAAATACAGACCAATGCCAAGACCAATTAAATTAATATAACATGTATGATTTTTTATTATCACCAGATTCTTATTTTGATTTTAAATTATCTGATGATGCTGTTGAATTTATAAGAGATTATTCACAGTATGAATTATTTTATATTGATACAAATAAATCTTTGTATTCAACAGGTGGTACTATACCACAAAATCAATATAAATCAAAATATATTTCTTTAACTGGTTATGATAATGGGTTTTTACCAAATATTTTACCCACACAATATTCTGGTGTGATAACCGCTAATTCACCATATTCATATAATTTTTCTGGTGATAATACGTGGGCATATATAAGTAATGATCAAACTAGTGATTACCCAGGTTTTTCTGGGTCAAAAAATCTATTAATAGAATTTAAACCACCAATTATTAATAATAGTGATGATGGGGGTTATTTTGTTGTCTTTGACTCAACTGGTAACACATACATATATACACCGTTTAATTATATCAATAGTTCAAGTAGTGGATATGGTATATATTCTAATAATAGTGAATTTACAGATGTATATTATTCTGGTGACACAATTTCATTTTTTGTAAATAATAATATAATGTATTTACAAAAAAATGGTGTAACTTTAAATACATTGGTGAATAATAACCCATCGTCAGATTATAAATTCGAATGTGGGTTTTATTCATCTGTTAGTGGTGTAACATACACAATAAACGATTTAATGTGTTATTTTCAAACCTGTAAATATACAGGTGATACACAAAATATAAGTGGTTTAACAATACCGACAACTGGTATAACATATACATTCGGTAAAACACCATTTAAATTATTACCTGTCACTGGTACAACAAACACATATAATTACGACATTAATCCAAAAAATGCTGAAATAGCTAATAAACCATATAATCAATTATTGGGTGGTTTTTATCAAGGTAGTTTTAAATTATTTGATCAACCAATACAATATTTTAATGGAAGATATAATAAGGGTTGGACAGTAAACCAAATAATAACGATAACGGTAGATAACTCAGAACTACCAAAGTTAAATGATTTACATAATTATGGTGAATATATCGTTCACCAGTCAGAGGGTATTTTATTTTATTTAGGTACTAGGGCTGAAAATAAATTCTTTGAGTTAAATCCAGATACTATAGATACATTAATAAGTAATTATGGTATAAATGATAATATAATAAATGATGTATCAACACAAAAAATTTATCAAATAAATACAGAAACAAATGGTAATATTTTTGATAAAACAGATTTATTTAAAAACGATACGTTTACATTAAATGGTGAAGATTATAATGGATTTTATAATATAACAAATAATATATATTATTCTGGGAGAACATCAGATACATCAGCAGAATTAAATAAAATATATGATTATTCAGATATAATAAATAATTCTTTTTGTATTTTTTTACATAAGGGTAAAATAGGTTATAGAACAATTTATAAAACAGACCCATGTTATTCTGGAGAGGTACTTGATCCGTTAGTTATTGATGAATCATCTTTTCAAACAATTAATGATGATTCATACCCAGAATATGAAATAAGAAAGATTATCACAAAGAAATTTACAATAGAAAATATTATTACAACCTCACCTGTTATAAATAATAATGATTTAGGTGAAAGATTTTTATTTATAACAACTGTTTTTGAACGTGATCTAACTTATGATACTAATTGTGATATAAGTTATGGTGATGATAAAAAAGGCACTCTTAAAATTTATATAAATGGTAATATTGTTTTTAGTTATGATAAATTTACTGAACCAATACCACATGAGTTAGATGTGAATCCTTATTTACAAGAAGATGTATCATTTAATATTTCACTTGGTGGTGGTACACAGGGTTTAGTACAAACAGTTAACCCATATGGAATAGAACCACCAACAAAAATAATTGATAAATTTTTTACATCTAGCTTCATTGGTGGTGTGTGTACGTTACAAATGTATAGTATACCTTTAGATATAACAGAAATTAAAAAAGAGTTTTATAAAATAAAAAATGAATATAACATCTATGCACCAGAGGGTGGTAGACAAGTTAGAATTAAAACAGGAGGATATTAAATGGTTTTTAATATAAGAAAGGGTGCAACATTACCTATACTTAAAATGGTTGCTATTAAAGATAATAGAAATGATTATAATAAATTAATTTCTTTATTACCTAATGCTACTATTACTTTTTCCATGAGGGATAGTCGGACAAATATATATAAAGTTGTTAATAAACCTGGTTCGATTTATTTAAAAACACCTACCACCTCCGATGGTGATAAAGAATACTACATTGGTTATCAGTTTACTGCTGATGATACTGATACTTGTGGTATATATGTAGGACAATTTAATATAACATTTATTAATTTAGATACCACTGTTTATGGAGCTATGATAGCCCCAGTAGGTGAAGATTTATTTATAAAGGTTGGTGACACATTTGTTAAATCAGATATTATATATATTTAATTGTTTCATTGATTTGTTTTTAAGATCTAGATTTCATATAATTACCCAAACGAGATAATTATGACTGAATTTAGTGTACCTATTGAGGATATTGAAAAATTTCTACAAGGTCATGGTGAAGAGAAATATATAGTTAATATAGAATATGACCAAACAACAAATTTAATTTATAAAATAAAAGATATACCAGGACAAGGTGTTGTTATAGAAACTGAACCACTAAAAGCTTTTATGTGGATAAAGAATCTAAAAAAGCTTTCAGAAACATTATCATTTTATAGAAATGATAAACTCCTTCTTAAAAAGAAGATGACAGAGTATGGTATTGAAATAATACCATTAAGACATGATGATCATCAAAGATTAAAATACGGCTATAATTATTTGGTCAAGTGTGACCAAGGAGATAAAAGAATGCAAAGTTTCTTTTATGATGGTGGTATTAATATGTTCAGTAAATTCGAAAGAAGGATAGATGTACCATCACACTTTTTGCGTTTACCACCAGTTGAACAATATTTTATAGGTACAGGTAATAGGTTATTTAAGGGTATAGAAAATTATAATGATCTTCATAAGATACAATTTGACCTTGAAACAACTGGTCTATATCCAGAAATACATAGAATATTTTTAATTGGTATATCAGATAACAAAGGCTTTCAAAGAGTTTTATCCACAGATGAATCAGATGAATCAGAAAGAAAAGCAATAATAGATTTATTTGATACGATAGCTGAAGTAAGGCCGACACTAATAGGTGGTTATAATTCCGCTAACTTTGATTGGTATTTTATTTATAAAAGATGTGAATATCTTGGGCTTGATATTGAGGCAATATCAAAAACATTAAGAGATGACGTTAAAATAAGTATAAGAGAATCAAATTTAAAGGTTGGATCTGAATCAGAAAAATATAATCAGGTTAACCTTTTCGGGTATAGTGTTATTGATATAAATCATGCGACTAGACGTGCTCAGGCCATTGACTCCTCAATGAAAAGTACCTCATTGAAATATGTTTGTAAATATAACAAAGTAAATAAAAAAAATCGTGTATATATACCTGGTGATAAGATAGGTACTATGTGGGATGCTAATGAAAAGTATTTTTTTGATGATAATACTGGTTCATATATAAAAACAAAACCATGTATAGAATATTTAAATTATATCACCAGAGATATCGTTAAAAATAATCCTGATAAAATTTTTATTTTTGGTGATAATGATTTAAAATTTGGTCTAGGTGGTCAAGCAAAGGAGATGAGAGGTGAACCCAATACAATTGGAATACCCACCAAAAAATCACCAGATAATAATATAGATTCATTTTATAATGATGATGAGTTAGAAATAAATAAAAAGAAAATAAATGTATCTATTAAATCGATAATATCAGAAATAAAGCTAGGTAAAACTATTGTATTTCCGAGTAATGGTATTGGTACTGGTTTAGCTGATTTGAAAAATAAAGCACCAAAAACTTTTGAATTTTTAAATAAATCATTAAAAGCTTTAGATAACTATGCAAATTCTTTTACCGAAGTAACATCTAGATATATTGTTGAAAGATATCTTATTGATGACTTATGGGAAACACATGAGGTAGATAACATATATAATCAATCTTCTTTTTTATTGGCTAAATTAATACCAACTAATTACCAGCGTATATGCACTATGGGTACGGCTGTGTTATGGAAATTATTGATGTTTACTTGGTCATATGAAAATAATTTAGCTATACCCCTTAATGATACTAAAAGGGATTTTGTTGGTGGGTTATCTAGATTATATAAGGTAGGGTTTTCAAAAAAATTAAGAAAAGCTGACTTCTCATCACTATATCCATCAGTTCAATTAGCTCATGATGAGTTTCCTACTGTTGATATTTCTGGTGTAATGAAATCATTATTAAAATATTTTCACTCAGAAAGGTTTAAAGCAAAAAAATTAGCTAAGAAATTTAAGATAGCTGGTGATAATCAAAGTAGTTTGTTTTATGAGAGAAAACAATTACCACTTAAAATATTCATTAATGCGATGTTTGGTGCGTTGGGTGCTCCTACCGCATTTAATTGGGCTGAGGTGGATTCTAGTGAGGGTATTACGTGTAGATCAAGACAATACCTTAGATTAATGGTTAGATTTTTTATGAAAAAAGGTTATACACCATTGGTATTAGATACGGATGGTTGTAATTTTATGGCTCCTGAAAGTGGTGAAGTTTTTACGTACATTGGTAAGGGTTTAAATGAAGCAGTAACAGAGGGTAAAGAATATAGTGGTATTGATGCTGTTCTGGCTGAATTTAACGACCTGTATATGAAAGGTGAGATGAGTCTTGCTTTTGATGGTGCGTGGCCAGCAACAATAAATCTAGCTAGGAAAAACTATGCTATGTTAGAAGATGATGGAGAGGTTAAACTAACAGGTAACTCTATAAAATCAAAAAGAACATCAACGTACATACAAGAATTTTTGGATAAGGCCATTGTTTTATTATTAAATGAAAAAGGTTATGAGTTTGTTGAATATTATAATGCGTATGTAGAAAAAATTTATAATAAAGAAATCCCATTATCAAAAATAGCAACAAAAGCAAAAGTTAAGAAAACATTAAATGAATATATAAACAGAGGTAATAATAAAAATGGTAAACCCTTATCAAAACAAGCTTATATGGAGTTAGTTATTAAACATAATATAGGTATAAATTTGGGGGATATAGTTTATTATGTTAATACTGGAACGAAAAAATCACATGGTGATGTTAAAATGAATAAAGATGGTGAAATGTTTTGTTCATTGGTGGAAAATAGTGTGATAGAAAACGAACCAAATAAGCTAGGTGATTACAATGTTGATAAGTATTTGGATAATTTTAATAAAAAAGTAAAACCATTATTAGTTGTATTTTCAGAAGATGTTAGGTCAAAATTATTATTGAAAAAACCAGAGGATAAAAAAGATTGGCTTAAGAATGAATTAAATTTATTTAATGGTATACCATATAAAGAAAATGATCAGGACACCATTCAAGATTTATTCACACCATCTGATCTTGAGTTTAAATATTGGGATAAGTTTAATTATAATCCAAATATATGGTTTAATGATGAGGTTTTATTTACAGTACCAGGATTAGGTCGTGAGGTTTTAGTTTAATTACAATATTTATATTAAATATAAATAACATGACCAAAGAACAATTACTAAAAGAATTTATAAGTGATAACTATGGTGAGTTGAATTCTAAAGTACCTTCAAATCTTGACCCAAAGACAACTTCACATAGTACCAGTGATAAATTAATGAAAATGGTCGGTCAACCATTTGTTTTGGGTAATTATAGAAGATATTATGGTGAGGCCGTATTACCATATAGTGAGGATGCTGATAAATACAAAGATGAACCAGAAAAATTTTTTAATATATTAAAAAAACATAAAGCTGAAAAAACATTTGGTGAGTACTTTGTTGAAAAAACACCAGATGAAATATTAAAAGAAATTGCTAAAAATAAAGCTATTGGAATAATAGAAGATATATTAACAAAAAAAGGTCAATATAATAATATATTTAAAAAAACATCTGAAGATGAATCATTAAATGAAATTAAAGATAATAATAAATTAATATTTGGGCAACTGGATAAGATATTAGAATTTTTTAAAACTAATTTAGATGAAAATGAAAAAAGAATAATATTATCATATATAAATTCTAATATGCATGGCTAATAGTAAATTAGAGGGTAAAACTTTTATTATACCAGAAAAAATGCGTAATCATTTAACACTAATTTTACAAAAATATGGTGATAATAAAACAATACCTGGGTACAAAAGATTAGTTGAATTATTAGAATTAGGGTATTGTACATATGAAAAATTAAAACACATAAAACATTATTTTGATTATGCTGACCCTAATAATGAGATTGAATATAATTTAAATGGTGGTGATTTTTTTAAGAATTGGGTTACCAGAACTTTAAGTGATGCTAGAGGTGGTGTGTTAAATACAAAAGTACATAATTCTAATGCTGGTATGACCAATCAATTTAATGCAGCCCCTGATAGTAATTTAGATGGTGTTGCGAGAACACTGAAACCTAATATCAGGAATTATCCAGAAGAAATAATGAACGGTAAGTTATTAGAACAAATAAATAAAATAAAAAAATTAATAAATTTATAATATGGATAACAGAATACCAGCATCACAGATACTAAGAGATACTGCCGATAAACAAGAAAAAACACTTGAAAATGTTAATACATTCAAACCAGGTGTAAATGAATATGGTGCAACTAACCCAGAGGTAACACCAGAAAACGGTAATAAGTTAGATGTTAAGGAAAGGGCAAAATTAACTGGTGTTAATTTTTATGGTGAAAACAATCAATATAAATCACCTGAATAATATTTATTATTTGAATTAAATGATTAGATTAAACGAAGAGACTGAAAACGATCATAAGGTAAATCTTATACGTTATGCTATTGAGAATAAGTTTGAAATAAACTTTTGGTATAGAGGTATTGCTGTAAGTGACCCAAGGAATAAAAAATATTCGAGACAAAACTGGAGATTTGCGCAACCTGTTGCACTTGGATATAGTAAAGCTTCTGGGAGATTGATGTTAAGGGCTTGGCAAAAAATGGGTGTAACTAACACCATAGCACCAGCATGGAAAACGTTTTTGGTTGATGAAATGAAAAGTATAACTGTCCATGATGGTGAAAATGGTAAATATTATAGACCATTTAATAAGCCAGATGGACCAAATTATAATAATAATGGTGATAAAAAAATGTCTAATATTATCATTAAGATAGATTTAAATAAACCACCAGGTGAAAATAGGAATAAAATAGTTGAACCAGAAAAAGAAGAAGAACCAGAAAATGTTGATGTACCACCAGTTGATACATTAATAAATAAGGATAAAGAAATGGTTGACAAAATTAAAAATAATTTAGATAATTATGATGAAATAGAGGAATCTGTTTTTGATAAATTATTAATTAAATTAAATAAAATACATGGATAGGAACGAAAAAGAGGATTTTTTAGCTAGAGCGATACAGAAATCAAAAATGGTAATGAAAGAGGTTGACACTAGGCATGGTGGTAAATCAAATCAGACAGGTATGAGTAAAAAAGTATACTCAGAACAAGATACTGATAATCTTCTTGTGGATAACACAAGATATATATCACCAGAAGAATATGCAAATATGGGTGGTGCTCAACAATTACCAAAACAACCATCATTTGATTTATATTCTGATAATGAAAGACAACCACAATATGAACAAAGGCAGGTAGGCGGTGAAAAATTCATTCCATATAAAAATTTAAATAATAGTAAAATGCCACAAGAAATATTGGAGTCGTTTATAGCAAAGCCTATGATCAACCCCAATAAATCTGCAACAGAATCGCTATTTGATAGATTAGCACCAGTTAAACCACAACAACCAAGACAAGTTGTTGAACAAAGAGTACAACAACCAACTCAACCATTATATGAACAGAAACAAACGATGGATGTTAGTTTAATTGAATATATTATAAAAAAGACTGTTGAGGAAACAGTTAAACAATTAAATGAACAAACAAGTTTAAATGAAAATATTCAAATAAAAATTGGTGATAAAACATTTGGTGGTAGTATTAAATCATTAAAAACTATAAAAACACAAAAATAATATGAGTACTAAAACTATAACATTCTGTAAAAATAAATGCTGCCCAGTAGTAACAGTATTAGAAAATAAAATAATCCTTGGTGATGAAAAAGGTGTTGAAGGTATAACAACTTGGACAAAAGACCAGTTTAAAGATTTCATTATCGCTGTTAAAGATGGTAAATTTGATGAATTAATTTAAATTTATATAAAAAACAAAAAAACCTCTGTTATTGCAGAGGTTTTTTTGTTTTTTATTTGTTTTTATGGTATTGATTATGTAGTATTATATAAATTGATTCTATAGAAAATGAGTAAGTATAAAATATTAGTTGCACCAAGTGATAATTTTGGTAGTGGTAAATACAGATCCATAGACCCACATATTTGTTTACAGAATAATCACTCTGAAGATTTTTTTGTTGAAATTAATCATACAATTAATTTTAGTGATTATAATTATTTGAAAAATTTTGATGCTATCATAATTCATAGGTTACCACAACATGATTATGTCAACGCAATAAACATAATCAAAAACATTAAAAAATTGGGTTTAAAAGTGGTTATTGATACTGATGATTATTGGCATCTTGACCCATCCCATGGTGCTTATGAACAAGCAAAAAAAGATGGTATACCAGAGGTATTACTTAATTGTATTAAATTAGCTGACCTAGTTACTGTCCCTACAATACTTTTAGCTAACGAGGTAAGAAAATTTAATACTAATGTTAATGTATTAGCTAATGCTATTGACCCAAAAGAAGTCCAATTTAATAAAAAATCAGATAATCCGACTAATAAAGTTAGGATTGGTTGGATGGGTGGAAGTAGCCACCTTAAGGATATTGAACTTTTAAAGAAATTGTCTACTCTTGGTGAGGATTATCATGATAAATCACAATTGGTTTTATGTGGTTTTGATACCAGGGGTTCTGTAAAAGAAAGAGATAAGACCAGTGGGCAAATTATAGAAAGAGGTATTAGACCCACAGAAACAGTTTGGTTTTTATATGAGTTATTTCTAACAAATAATTATAGAATGTTAGAAAAGTACCCTGATTACATTAAATTCTTAACACAATTCAAAGAAGACCCATCGTATGATGATAGTGCTATGCCATATAAAAGAGTTTGGACAAAACCGATAAATACTTATGCTAAAAATTATAATCTTTTTGATGTTGGTTTAGCACCATTGGTTGAAAATAAATTCAATATGTTTAAATCACAATTAAAAGTTATTGAATGTGGTTTTAATAAAACACCTATCATAGCACAAAACTATGGGCCATATACTATTGATCTTATTGATGGTAAAAATGCTTTGTTGGTTGATAGTGCTAAAAACCATAAACAGTGGCAGAAACACGCTAAATATCTTATTGATAATCCACATAGGATAAAAGAACTCGGTGATGAATTATATAATACGGTTAAGGATAAGTATGATATAAATAATGTCACAAAAGAAAGAGCAAAAATATATTTAAATTTATTAAAATAATATAAAATGGAAGGAAAACAAAAATTTTTAGAAATTGTAGAAAAATACAATGTCTGTAGTAAAGAGTTACTTAAATTTTTAGATGAGTCTGGTTTTTATAAGGCACCAGCATCTACAATGTCTAATCTACACAATGCCTTTGACGGTGGTCTTGTTGACCATTTAATTAAAGTTACCAGACATTGTATTACTGTTAATGAAAGTAATGGTAAACTGGATCCTAAATTGAGATGTGAACCAAGTAGTGTTGCTAGGGTAGCATTACTCCATGGTATTGGTAGAGCTAACCTTTATAAACCAAACCCATCTGAGTGGCATAGAAAAAATTTGGGAAAAATGTATGAATTTAATGAGAATTTGGTTTCATTAACTGTTGCTGAAAGGTCTATTTACTACATTAATACATATGGTGGTGATATGACATTAACAGAAGAAGAATATCAAGCTATTATAAATTCTGAAAAAGATTTATCAAATGATAATGCTGTTAAGTGGCACTCTAAACCATTGGCTGTTTTACTTAGGCAACAAATAGAATGGGCAATAATGTCAGAACAAACACCAAAAAACTAAAAATATGGAAAATAAAGAAATGAATGAATATTTTAATGATTTGTTTGAACAAACAGAATCATTATTACAGGACTGGACTTATGTAGATGGAATAATGAAATTAATTATTAAAATAATTAATAAATCAAATAACCCGATGCCAACATATGCTAAATATGGTGATAGTGGTTTTGATTTACGTGCTAATATTAGTGAAGATATAATTCTTAAGTCTGGTAAAAGGGTTATTATACCTACTGGTATATACATACAAATACCACATTCCTTCGAATTACAAATTAGGAGTAGAAGTGGATTAGCTGCCAAAAATGGTATTATGGTTCTTAATTCACCCGCAACGATAGATTCGGCATACCGTGGAGAGTTAATGGTGATACTTTATAACACTGATGAAAATGATTTTATCATCAAAAATGGTGATAGAATAGCTCAGGGTGTTATTGCAGCAGTACAAACACAAGAAAGTGTATTTTTTAAAGTGGTTGATGAACTAGACCCAAGTGATAGAGGTGACGGTAAATTCGGTAGTACTGGTGTACAATAATTAAAAATAAATTAAAAAATATGACAATTAGATATTATAACCAAAGAAGACAATCTGGTAAAACATCAGATTTGGTAGAAAGGTTTATATTAAAACCAGAAAATACATTACTTATATCTGCGTATGATGAACAGATAACAAAAATTAAAAATAATGTAGATGCCAAATATTATAAAAATATTATATGATAGATTGGTTTAATAAGGAATTGTCGACATATAAAGCCATAACACCAGATATTTTTGACAAGATAACACTTAAACGTGTATGGTCTGGTGAATTAATGAAAATTGGTGATACTGTGTTATATGCTTTTTGTTTTGATAAAAAAGACGACCAATTAAAATTATTTTCAATTCTTGATAGTGAAATTCCATTAATTGAAAACCAGTTTGATCTGGTAGGATACAGAAATAATATAATACCCGTTTTAAAATTTAAAGATGATACAAAAAAAAGGGAATACAAAGATACAATATAAACCAATTTCGGTTGTTTGTTCAACAAAAAAAATAAACCCAACATTTAAAGAACATATAATTAAAACCTCTGGTCTGGATAAGATAGAGGTTTTAATGTATGAAAACAATAATGAGTTTTCTTTAACAGAGATTTACAATAGGGGTTTAAAGGATTCTAAGTATGATATTGTCGTGTTTATGCATGATGATGTGATAATGAACACGCAAGATTGGGGTTATGCTATTTCAGATCATTTCACCAGGAATATGGGGTATGGTATTATTGGTGTGGCTGGTACAAATAAATTATCCAGTGGGATGTGGTGGGAAGATAAAACACACATGCACGGAATTGTCAACCATAGTAATGGTAAGAATGTTTGGACCAGTAATTATTCACCATCACAAGGCATCTATTTAAAAAGAATGGTTGTATTGGATGGTGTTTTTTTTGTTGCACATAAAAAAAGAATAAAATCAAATTTTAATGAAAGTTTTAAAGGATTCCACTTTTATGACTTATCATTTACTTTGGATAATTTTCTTAATAATGTTAAGATAGGGGTTATAACTAATGTTAGAATAACACACATGTCTATTGGTGAAACAAATGATAAGTGGGAAGAGAATAAAGAATTATTTGAATCATTATATAAAGATAAATTTCCGATAACGATATGATAAAAAAGATAACAGAATTAAAAAATATACATAAAGATGAGGATATTTACGTTGTTGGGGCGGGGGCTAGTTTGGATTTTATCGACACTTCTTTTTTCGATGGTAAAATTGTTATGGGTATCAATCAAGTTTATAAAAAAATTAATTGTGATTATCTGGTACGGAAAGAAACTAAATTCCTGAAACAAGCCCTTAAAACAAATGCTAAGGTAATTGTTTCAGAGTATGATAGCGGAAATTTAAACAGTGGGATAGATAAACTTAATACGAATAAATTAGACCATCCAAATTTGTACTATTTCCAACATTTGGATAATTTACATGATAAGGTTGATTTATCAGTAATAGGTACTGATAAAATAGTGACCAGTTTTTCCACAATAACATCAGCCATTCATATTGCCGCTTATATGGGTGCTTACAACATTATATTGGTCGGACATGATTGTGGTACACTTAACGGTAAAATGACCTTTAAAGGGTATTACGATTCCATTAATGATACCCCATGGACCAATTGGGAACAATACAAAGGTTGGTTGAAAATAATTGAGGGGCAGACCATATCAGTAAGGGATAAAATAAAAGAGGTTTATGATTGTAATGTGGTTTCGATAAATCCATTTGTATCATTAAATCTTGAAAATAATTTATATATGTAATAATCATGGATAAATTTAGAATAATAATACCAGCCAGGAGAAATTCTAAAGGGTTACCATTTAAAAATAGACTTTTATTCGGTGTAACATTGAATAAAATACCAAAAAAGTATTATAAAAATATTATTGTTACAACTGATGATGAATATATTATAGAAACATGTAAAAAATATAAAATATTTTACATTGAGAGAGGTGAAGAATTATCGAATGATGTTGCTTCAGTAAGGGATGTTTTATTGGATGTGGTTAAAAGGGTAAATACTATAACTACAGATACCGATTTAATTTTATTGTATTTAACCTACCCAGAAAGAACATTAACACAAGTATATAAAGCGATTTTATTTTATAAGGAAAAAAATGCTAAATCATTGTTATGTAAAAAAAATATAAAAACAACACATCCGTTTTTATATTTGTATGATATGGGTGGTGATATGGGTAAACAAATTGTTTCTCATGATTTATGTAGAAGACAAGATTATCCACCAGTTTTTGAATTGTCACATTATATTGGTATATTTAAAACATCCGAATTAATAAACCTGAATAAAAACATGTATAATGATAATACGGTGTATTTTAGTATACCAGACGTTATTGATGTTGACACTTATGATGATTTAAAAAAATATAACAATGAGAATTCTTCAAATTAAAACAACACCAATAGCTAATGCACCAGATTTATTATCTGATGCTATAAATAAATATACAAATCATTATTCGGTGGTACAATCACCATTGGATAAGGTTGATGGTAAATTCGATGTTGTTATATTTCACAATAAATACTTCTCAACAAAAGGTTTCGATAAAGAGCTTATAATGTATCATAGTGAACCATTTATGGTCGATTTATATGTTCCAAAACATGTTACAAAAATGGTGATTGCGCAATACCATGCAACACTAAGAGAATTTAAAGATTGTAATATTGTTAGAAATATAATAGATTTTAATTCTGATTTATATAAACTTAAACATATAGATAAAATAAAAATAGGTTATTCACCATCTAATAAAGGTAGTTTTGGTATGTGGCATAATAAAGGCTATGAAGAAACCAAAAAAATACTGGAAGAAATAAAATCAATTTATAAAGATAAAATTGATTATGATATAATAACCGATGTATCTTTAGAAGAATGTTTAAGAAGAAAATCTGAGTGTAATATTTTAATAGATGAAGTTGTTACTGGATCATATCATAGATCTGGTTTAGAAGGATTAGCACTTGGTAAATGTACAATATGTGGTATTTCGCCAGAGGTAAGTGACGTTTTGGAAAACATAACAAATGATATAAACCCATTTTATCAATCAAGTATATATACCTTAAAAGATGATTTATGTTGTATGATAGATAATATTCCAGTTAATGATATAAATTATTTTGGTGATAATAATAGAAAATGGATGGAAAAAAACTGGTCACCAGAAATAATAATAAATGAATTTTTAAAATTAATAGAAAAATGAATAAAACTAAAATAATTGCTGAAATTGGTTTAAACAGCAATTCTGATATGGATTTAACGAAAAAATTAATAATGATGGCCAAATCAGCTGGGTGTGATTATGTTAAATTTCAAAAAAGGAATCCAGATATTTGTGTACCAGAAGAACAAAAATCAAAAATAAGGCAAACACCATGGGGTGAAATGAGTTATATTGATTATAAATGGAAAATGGAGTTTAATGAAGAACAATATCAAGAAATACATGACTTTTGTATGTCAATTGGTATTGATTGGTTCGTTTCTGTTTGGGATATTGAGTCCGTTGTATTTATGACAAAACTTAATAAAAAGAATGGGTATAAAAATATATTAAAAATACCATCTGCATTAATAACCGACATAAATTTATCTTTCTATACCAGACAAGAAGCAGATTTTGTGATTATATCAACGGGTATGAGTACTGAACAACAAATAATTGATTGTGTTAATGTATCAAAACCAGATGTTATCATGCATACCAACTCGACTTACCCTTGTCCAGTTAATGAATTGAATCTTAATTATATAACCCACTTAAAGAAACTATACCCTAATAAGGAAATTGGTTATAGTGGTCATGAGTTTGGGTTGGTGACAACATTTGCGACAATACCAATGGGTGTAACCTGGATTGAAAGGCATATAACTTTGGATAGAGATATGTGGGGATCTGACCAAAAAGCCTCAATCGAACCATCTGGTTTATTTAAATTGGTTAAAGGTATAAGGGATATAGAAAAAGCATTATCATTACCAGAGGGTGACAGGTATATATTCGGTGGTGAAAAAGAAAAACTAAAAACATTAAGAGGATAATTTTATGATAATATATGTTGATATAGATGATACGATATGTAAAACAATTTCTACGGATTATAATATAAATTGTGTACCATATCACGATAAAATTAAGGTGATAAATGATTTATATGATGATGGTCATACAATCGTTTATTGGACTGCCAGAGGTACAGTTTCTGGTATTGACCACACTGAATTAACTAAGAGACAATTAAAAGAATGGGGTGTTAAATATCATGATTTAAAGCTGAAAAAACCAGCTTATGATATTTTTATTGATGACAAGGCTTTAACCGATATTAACCAATTAAAAAATATACTACAACTACGAATTAAATAATTGTTTGTGTTTTTTATATAGTATTTATTAGTAAATAATAATATCTAAATTATGAGTAAACGTACAACAAAGAAGAGGTACACTGAGGATGAAGAAGATGAAATCTTTCAGGATGTTTCAAGAGAACATGGTAATAATCTTTTAAAAACGGTGACATTTAAATTATCACCAAAAACACCAAATCAGAAAAAGTTTTTAGATTTGGTTAGAAAAAATGACATTACGATATGTTCTGGTGCACCAGGTAGCGGAAAAACATTTTTATCGTGTGGGATTGCATTGGATATTTTAAAATCAGACCCAAAAATAAAAAAAATTGTTTTGGTTAAATCTGTGACCACATTAAAATCTGAAGAGATCGGTTTTTTAAAAGGATCAATTGATGAGAAGCTGAGTCCATTCATGTATTCTTTTTATCATAATTTTGAAAAATTAATTGGTAAGAAATCATTAGAATCTTTAAAAGCTGGTGGGTACATTGAAGAATTACCAATAGCATATATGCGTGGTATCAATATTGATAATGCAATTGTTATTATTGATGAAACCCAAAATATTATATTGGATAATATGCGCACAATAATGACCAGATTGGGTGAAAATTCTAAGATGATATTTTTAGGTGATGTAGAACAAATCGATTTAAAATCTAAAGAAACATCATCATTATCCACAATAATAAAATATTTTGAAAAATCAGATGAATATATTGGTGCCATATCATTTACCGAAGAAGATATTGTTAGGCATAGGTTGGTACAATTGATAGAAGAAACCTTTAGACAAATAAAGGAAGATAAAAAATAAAAATACATTTACTTAGAGTCCCTATTATCATAAGTTTAATAAAAAATACTTATGATAATAGGGATTTGTATTAATAATATATTAAGAGACCATTTAACCAAGGTATGTGAGGCATATACCGATTTAACTGGATTGGAACCAGTTTTACCAATAAATCCATATGATTTGGAAAAATCATTTCCTACCATAACAGATGATGCTGAAATATCTGTTTTTAATCCAGATGATAAAGATATGGTTATTAAACCAATATGTGATAATTTATCATTTAATATATTTGAGCTAATGTATGAGGATGCATCTTTTGAAATATTTGGGAGATCTGAAGAAACATATTATAATATTGTATATAAACTTGGTGAATTAAACGATAAAAATACATCAGTTGTTTTATTAAATAAGGAAACGAATAGATCTAAGTGTGCTACATTATTTTTCCTTTCAAAATCTAATTTTATTTTTGATAAGATTGTATTTCCTGAAAACTATAAAGATTTCTGGAAACATTGTGATGTATTGGTGACTGATAATCCTTATTTTTTTGAAAACCCTAAAAAAAATAAAATAAGTGTTAAAGTTAAGAATGAATTTAATATTGATTATGATAGTGATTTTACTATTCTTAATATAACAGAATTAAATTCTATAAAAGAAGATATAAAATTAAAATATAACAAATTAAAATCAAAATGACCAAAAGACAGGAAATTTTAGCTAATCTAGATCAATCAATTGATAAGATTAAAAATAAGGAACATAAAGTTATTTTTATGATTCCTGATACTAAAGGTAATGCAAGGGCTAGTGTTAGCAATATATGCAGACAAGCTATGACCCTTAAGGAAAATAATTATAATGTAGCTATTTTACTTGAGCGTAAAGATTCAATAAAACCATCAGCTTGGTTGGGTTCTGAATATGATACATTAGAATATTTTTCTGTTGAAGAAAATAATATGATTATGGGTGCTCATGATTTTATTATCATCCCTGAAATATTTGGTAACGTCTTCGAACAAATAGAAAAACTTCCAATGGAAAAGATTGTTTTTGTTCAAGCATATGATTATCTATTGGAACCATATGCCCCAGGTAAATCATTTTTGGACTATGGTGTTGTCAATTGTTTAACAACAAACGATATAGTGGCTAATATGGTTTCTGATATATTCAGGGGAATAAATATAAAAACCATTCCAGTTGGAATTCCAGAGTGGTTCTCACCCACAAAAAATCTTAAGAAGCCAATCATAGCTATTCATTGTAGGGACGCTAAAAAGGCATCTAAAATCATTAAGACGTTTTATTTGAAGTATCCAGTTTATAGGTTTGTATCGTTTAAGGATATGCACGTTATGAGCGAGAAAGATATGGCAAATAATCTTAAGGATTGCTGTTTATCAATATGGGTTGATGATGAATCATCTTTCGGGACATTCCCAGTTGAGTCAATGAAATGTAATGTTCCTGTTATTGGTAAAATACCTAATATTATACCAGAATGGATGACAGATGAAAACGGTTTGTGGGTGTATGATGAAAATCAAATACTTGGTTTGATATCTGGATTTATTAAAAATTGGTTGGAGGATAATACTGATGAGATAATACCTGATGTTAATAAGTATGTTGATGGTAAGTATACAATGGAAGATTTTAAAAATAATACTGTTACGGTATTTGAAGAATTTTTCTCAGAAAGAATTACCAGGTTGGAAAAAATAAAAAGTGATTTAAATTAATTTTATTATGATAAAAATAGATAAAGAAAAAATGGATCAATTTGGTGATACACTAAAGAGAGCTAAAAGAATTATTGACCTTGAAAATAAAAAACAAATCAAATCACTACAAGATTTAAAAAATTTGTATGGTTTTGATGGTTTAAAGTTTATTGATACTAGGGGGGATGATTATAGTAAAGACTTATTAAAAGAATTCTTTAAAAATATAACAAAAACAACAGATGAGTTAAAAGAAAGTACTGGTTCAGCACACACAGATGATTCTACTGAAAAAACCAAATATTCAGAAACAGTGTCTGAACCAGTATCAGGACCAAAATGGGAAGTAGAGTACCACTATGATGATTCTTGTTATAAGGGTTTTAGTACCCCAACAGAAATAACTGAAGGATCTGTGGTTAATCTTAAAAGTGGTTCACAAGATATGACAGCCATGTATAATACTCGTGATGCCCTTAATAATTGGTTATGTAAATGGTTTTATGATGGAATACTTTATGAGGGGTATTTCACCGAAAAATCATTAAAATTAAAAGAAAATTAAAAAAAATAATTATGAATAATTTAGATATAACAGTTATTATTCCGCTTCATTCGGTTAAAAATGAAAAAACAAATGAATATTTAACCATGGCGTTGAATAGCATCAAGAATAATGCAACAAGACCAAGCAAAGTAATGATTGTAAGGTGTGGTTGTGGTGATGTTAAAGAATTTTTGGATAAGTTTGATTTTACTAAGTTTGACTTTACTGTGGATATTGTTGAAAATATATCAGGTAAATCATTCCAAAATCAAATGAACTATGCGGTATCTAAGGTTGAAACAAAATATTTCAGTCTTCTTGAGTTTGATGATGAATATTCTACAACATGGTTTAAAAACGTTGATGAATATATACAACACAATACTGATGTTGATATGTTTTTACCGATTGTTTCGGATGTTGATGAACAAAACAGGTTTTTGATGTTGACAAATGAGGCTGTATGGGCATATAATTTCACAGATGAACTTGGTTTTCTTGATAATGAATCTTTGATTAATTACCCAAATATTAATATTGATGGTATGGTAATATCAAAACAATCATACCAGGATTGTGGTGGGTTAAAACCATCAATAAAACTAAGTTTTAATTATGAATTCTTACTTAGGTACACAAGGAGTGGTTATAAGGTGATGGTAATCCCTAAAATTGGTTATAAACATACCAATATGAGAACCGATTCATTATTCTGGTCATATAAAAATGACCCATCAGAAAAAATATCACCAGATGAAGCTAAGTTCTGGATGGATTTGGCTCAAAAAGAATTCTATTATAAAGATGATAGGAACATAATTTATGCCCCAGTTGATTCAACAACAGCTGTTATTAGTAATGGATAAAAAAAAGGTTAATTACTACTATGACACAGAACAAGAAGAGGCCGTGGTAGCATTTTTAAATGCAAAAACAATAGAAGAAAGAACCAAGATATATAGGGATCATCTAATGAGACCCATAGAGAAAATGGTTGAGATTCTTATTCGTAGGTATCATCTGGATAGACCAAATGATACATATGATGATATTCATGCTGATGCAATTTCGTTTTTGATGGTTAAATTCGATAAGTTCAAACCATCAAAGAATAAAAAAAGTTACTCCTATTATGGTACTGTAGTAAAAAACTACTTAAGACAAGAGTTGATTAAAGCTGATAAATTAAGAAAAGCAGTCGCTGATTTTGATGAGGTTGAAACTGAGGTTTTAAATAGAGAAGACCAAAAATATCGTATAGATGATAGCACTTTTAATGTAAATGTGTTTATTGAACAACTCATTGATTTAATAAAAGATGATTTATTATCCGATGATCTTAGTGAGAAAGAGTTTAAGGTAGGTCATGCCTTGGTTAAAATATTACAAGAATATGATAAATT
>JGI24890J29729_1000508_pt1 | contig 23758 bp, 15 predicted proteins | sample FreactcultureFD7_FD_29729 | JGI IMG/M metagenome (IMG submission 29729)
TGTTAAATTTGATATATCATTAATCAAACTATCAGTGGTTAATCCAGTTAAATCATTAACACCTAGATCATATTTTAATGTTTTATTTTTCTCTATATTAAGAAAAAAATTTATATTACTAAAAGAGTATAATGAGTTATTTAAAAAAGGAAAATCTATGATGTCACCATTATCATCCGAACTACCAATGTCATAAAAATTTTTCCATATATAATTTTTATTTATTGTACTGTATATTGAATAATTTGGTATATTTAAATTGTTATCACTATTATCAACATAATTAGATAATGGTCTTAATTTTATCTTAAAAAATGGGTTATAATAAAATAATACATCATTATGTATAAATCTATGATTAAAACCAATAATTTCGGTTTCCGATAATGATTCGGTACTATACTCACACAGCGATAATATATATTCATCACCAACTTTTGGTTTATTAATTGTTGGTGTGGTGGTTCGTCTAAAAATCTTTTCAAATCCATCACCAACATTTGTATAATCAATTAGTTTACTAAAATTACTCTCTAAATCACTAAAATTTTTATCAGAATTTGAACCATTTTTAATGATACCCAAATAAATACTATTTAATGGGTAATTTAAATTATCGGTTAAATTTAATACATCTACTGTATCATTAAATGTAAAATTTTTATTAGTTATATCGTAAGGTGTCAATGAAAACCCAGCATTATCAAAAGAATCTAAAACTGATATTACCACACCCTTCTTAATATAGTACTCTAATATTTCATTATTTTTTACCTTTCTTATGTATATCGTTGGGTTTATTACTTTAAAAAATGAAGGTCTTGGTGAAATAAAATCAGTAATATTAACATCAGTTAAATCATTAAACCCAATATTATTAACCTTTAGAGAAATACCAGATTTATTAACTGGGTTTATTTTAGTGGTTAAATTATCTGATGAGGTATTTAGTGCTGTTGGGTCATTTAGTTGTATATTACCAGAAAAAACACTATTTTTGTTTAAATCATTTTTATTATTTATTGGTGAGTATACTGAATCAAATTTAATACCATTTTCTATAACATAGTTTTCATCTATTGTTATAATATCATTATTAACACCAGTTACTGTATAAAAACCACTTACAATATATCCGCTATTATCAGCGGATGTTACATATATCCTATCACCAACTAAAAAATTATGCCCTAGATATAAAATAAAACCTTTATTTAAATTATCTGTATTTATTTGAGGTGCATATGGTAAGGCTGGTAAACCATTTGTAAAATCATAAGTAATAGTACCATTGGTTATTTGTTTAGCCCCTTTCAATCCACCTAGTGTTGTTGGTTTAATTAAACTAACACTCCAATTATCATTATCAAATGATAATATTTTAGTATCTAAGTTAATTTTATTTAATTTATTACCGAACTTATTATATGCCTGAGTATTAATAATAGGAGTTATCTTTCCATAAAACCTAAAATTTAAAGTATCTTGTTTTTCTATATTAAACTGATCATCTTGGCTTATATCATAAAATAAATTTGACTCTATAGTAAGCTCTGATTGCTGTTCCAATAATAATCTAGTATTAATATCGGTATTGATACCATTAGACACCTTATTTTCACCAAGTATATTTATTATATTATCCATTTATTATTATTTTTTATTATAAAAATATTCTTTTATATCTATTAAAGCATTTTGATTCTTACCAGCACCAAAATAATAAAAATTACCATTATATTGATTAGCTTTATAGTGTGTTGGTGTTCCAAAATCAGTATTAAATTCGGTAACATCACCTTTTAAAAAAGAACTATATACCCCATTATTTATTAATTCTGTTAGTTCATCCGTTATATCATATATAGATGTATCAATTAACTCAACCACACCATTACCAATTGTGGTTGAGTTAATAAAAGCACCATATGTATATTGCTTATCAATACTTTGTGTATAGTTACTTTGTATACCATACGAATTAGCCGTACTATCTGGTGATAAACTCAATTTTAATGCAAATTCATTTAAAATTGGTGTGGTTGCTTCATTATCACCAAAACCCCATGTGGTATTTTCACCGAAAGTATTCACACTAATACCATTAGAATCAGTATATATAAAACTCTGGTCACTAAAAATAGATTCGTATACTTGGCCATTATTTAATCCATTTTTGTTAACACCAATACCTAATAACGATTCATATAATTTTATTTTATAACCGTATGAATCACTTTGGTCAATATATTTAATATTTAATAACCCTACTGGACCTATTACATCAGAATCAATAGAATATGAACGAGCACCACCCTGTGGTTGAAATAATAATCTTGGCACAAGTATTGAACCTATTAAACTCACATCAGATATATTTGGTACATCCCTATAATCAATAGGGAAATTCCAAAAAATATTATCGATTTTATTTATATTTGTTTGTGGAAACCAAGAAATAATATTTCCAGTGGTATCACTAACATTATCCTTTTTATGTTTATGATATGTTGATTTTATTGTATAATATTTTCTTTTTTTATTTATTATATCATAACTAAATAAAGATGTTTTTATATCTTCCCACCCACCAAGAGAAGGATCACCAAAAATAGATGATGGAACTCTGATTCCAGGTAATATCCTGTTCCAAAAACCACCCTGTGGTTCTCTTCTATCATACCACACCTCATTTGATTCATAAAATTCAAACGAATAATAACCCTTTGTCGCAATACCTATATTTTTATTATTGGTTGGTATGACATCACCAAAATCATTAGTTGTATAATAATCCATATACATAGGTAATGATATTTTAAAAATACCAGTATCCTTTTGACATTTATATACACCTACTCTTTTTCGACTATATCCATCGTCATCCAATTTATAAATAACCACAACTGGTTCTTGATAAGGATATAAATCACCAGTTAATTGTCCTGTGCTACTATCTATGGCATGTATTTCTGGTTGATTATCTATTAAAGCCCTGTAGTTCTGGTCAATAACATAACCATGACTAACAGAATTTAAATAGCCAAAAAATATTGCCGTTGGCTGGTATCTGTAATTTATTTTAAAATCACACCTTGTTATCCCAACATCACAAAAATTATTATCACCCCAAAAAGGTGCAATATTTATCGTTTTAAACCCACTAAAAATATTTGGCATGGATGAAATATCTGTACTAGGCTCAACCACAAAATCACCATTACCTTTATAAATAAACCCAGGTAAACTTGTTACATCAGATGATAAATTATTAGTGGTAATAGTTTGTTTAACAAGGTCATTTGCCGTTAATTCTAATGATGGTGTATCAAACAAATCGAAATCCATATGTACGGTTTGTGTACCAAGAGGAATACCAAATATCATATAATCCCCACTGTTATTAGTAACAGTAGTATATTTATAATATTTTTCAAAAATCTCTACAGATTGTGGATAATTAGAAAAATCTGTTATATCAGGGAAATTACCCACAGCTATATGACTAGGATTTGAATTTCTGACCCTAGGTAATAAATTATACCTGACACCATTTGGGTATGTATCTGAATATGATTTAAAGGGGTAGATTTGTGTTATTTCGTTTCTATTTTGATCTTCTTGTGTAATAGGAACAAAAATGCTCACCTTCGCATTTTGAACCCCAAAACCATTGTTTATAGAAACCCTGCCAACTAGAACACCAAAATCAGAACACATCCTTCTATAGGCATCAGAACTCGTTAGTTTTAAACTCAGGATTTCTAAATTATCAAAATCTTGTTCTAAACTAATTCTAACACACTTATCATCAATAATGTTATCTACTGGTATTCTTATATTTTTCATATCAAACTCTTAATGTTGTTAGCCACAACTGGTATTACAACAATATCATTATTTATATCTTTTATTTGTAGTATTTGATTAGCATCACAATTTATATAACCTGATGACAAATCAATTTCATTCGTATTTGAATCTATTATTGTTTGATTTATAGTATTTTGTGAATAACCAACACCAGTTTTATTAAAAACCTTTATATAGTTTATATTTAAAACACCAGTTATATTACTAATTAATTTTATTAAACCAAATATATAATAACCAGAACCCATATGCCTATTAGATGATTTAAATTCATTACTAACAACTTGTATGACCTGAGTAATTGTGGATAGTTGTGATGTTGGGTCAACCAATACAGAAATTTCAAATGATAAATCAATAACTTCCCCTGGCTTAACCAAAACATAATCATTAATAGACCTGAATTCTGATAAATATGTCGCTATGTTATTCATAATAACACTATTTATCTCACCCTGATAAGTATTGTTTGTATCGACACTAATAACATTTATCTCTATCTTATTTTGATTCTGGGTAACACCTACCCTAGCTGGCCTACCAAATTTAGATGGTAAACCCAATAAAATAGCTTTATAATCATTTAGTGTAATTGCCCTATTTTGTGCTGCAAAATTATATGATATATAATTTCTTAACTCCTCTATTGATGGAGTGTCACCACCACCTATAGCTGGAGTTAAATTAGTTACTGTTAATGAATTCTGAACCAATGAATTAAGTGTTGAATCTGGCCCATTTAATTTAATATTTATTGAACCAAAATTATTTATAACACCAGCACCTATATTTGTTTCTGAACCACCACCAACTCTATATTTTACATATAATGTGGTATTTATCAATGGTGCAAAACCCAAACTATTATTATTTAATAAATTATTTAAATCTATACTAGCTGTTGTTAAAAAATTATCTAAAATATCAAATGATTGATCAGTTTTAGAACCAAATGTTAAAACACAAAACCCATTTGGTGTGAACTCCTTAACAAATTTATAATCTGTATTCAACCACATACCAGAATATATACCGTTTGAAGTTGGTGGTACGGATGAATCATATGTAAATACACTTGTTTCGGCTAAAGAATTAACCTCATACCATTTATTCGCTTGTGATGCAAACTCAGCATCAGTAGGATTTGTATTAAAATTAGTACCACTTTTATATATAACGGATTCTATAGATATTACATTGTTTTCTGGTAAAGTTAATTTATAAAAAGGTATAGGTGGTGTATTATCAAAAATTTGTGAATATATTCTGGTAGTACCAGCTATTACTATACCTGTTTTTGTTATAACATAAGCAGCTAATTTACCATTATTGAAAACTGGTGATTTAGTTCTATCAACAGAACCAGATGTATTTGTATTACTTAAAAAATCGACATCGTATAATAATTCAAACGTCTGACCGTTACCAACAACCTGAGTACCAGATTTTAAAACTGGTAAATATCTCTTATCCTCAGCATCAGCAAAAACTGGAACCTGTACACTAAATTGACATACCGCTAAACTGGCCGATTTAGTCGGTAATTTTAACCCATATGTCTTTCCAATATTATATAATGATTTTCTTTCCTGTGCAAAATCTAATACAGTTTCCTGTAATGACCTATCAATATTAAAATGAAGATTATCAGCCAATCCAGCACCAAAATCCAATAATACAGACATTAATGAACCATCATTAAAATTCTGTACCACATTAGGATAATACTTTGTTATGTAATCAATCTGCTCTTGTCTAAGAGTAGCAAAATCTCTTGATGAATATTGTATAATATTACTCATTATATTGTTATTGTTAAACTATCTGATGTTTGAAATGTCCTACTTGTTATGGTATAATCTATTGTTATAGTAATGGTTCTTTGTTTATTAAAATCATTTACATAAGCAATATTCTCATCATACCTTTGAACATTTATTTTATTTATTGTTAGATTTGGTAAAAAACTATCACAAGCTGTCTTTATCTCACTCTTAATACCATCTATTGTTGACTCAATCAAAGGTTCAAATAAATATTGGTATAGATTAGTACCGAAACTTGGTAACATGTACCTAGACCCCTTTCTAGTTAATAATAAATGAATTAAATTAGACTTAATCTCCTGTTCTGGTATAGTGGTCAATGCTAAATAATCACCATTATTTGAATCAGAAAAGGGGAAATTAATACCATATGTTTTTTGTCTAAATTCCATTATTTATTATTTTTATATAAATAGTAATAAAAACAAAAGATTAGTAAATGAAAAAACCACCATAATTATGGTGGTTTTAAATAACATAGTTAAATAAAAATTTATTTAACTTCACAATTATTTCCAGAACAAGCTAATTCTCCACTAAGGTTTGTATTATCATCATTTTCATAAACCAACGATAAATCTATATCAATAATATGTTCAATCATTTCATTAAACTTATCTTCGGTTATTGTCTCAAATGGGGCTTGAACATAAGACCCACCATCGTATGGTAATACAGATAAACCATTATATGAATCCCTATTTTCCCACATCCAATCACCTACCATTTCCCACTCATCATCCTTGATTGATATTGTTGCGGAAATATTGTTTGTATTTTCACCCTTTGTGTGACCAGGTTTAATCCATGATTTATTTATTGATTTAATTCTATCCAATAAATTCATAGGTGATTCTGTCCTTATAATACAATTCTCTGGAGCTTTTTGTGGTATTGATATTATAGCTGTATCATGTGGTCTAAAAAAATCATCTTCAAGAACCTCTGGATGAAATAAAGATAAATGTGTATAAATTGACTCGTTCTTACCTACACGTATCCTACGAATATAATAATTATCAAACCAAGCATGTATACCAGAAGATGTACCTAAAACCAAAGAACTTGAACCACTTGGTTTCACCGTAGTTGACCTAGCGGCAGAATTTATACCAATTATTTTTGCTACCCTCTTGTTTTCATTTTTAACAATATTAGCAGCCTCAGCCATATCATAGTTTAATACAACCCCAGAACCAATACCCGTCATACCAACACCAATTAAAGCATCTTTTTCGGTTGTTTTTTTCCATATCTCACGAAGATAATGGAAATCAGTATAACTAGCCTGTAAAGTACCTATAAACGCTGCTACCTTAACCCTTTGATTATAATCTTCCTGTGATTCAATATCAGAAACATTTACCTCACATAAATTACAAAAAGAATATGGTTTAAGACTTATTTCGCAATTATGAACAAAAACACCTGATGACGTTATAAAGTTATCATCTTTTTTAGATGTTATAATTGCAAAATTATGAGTACCTTCAACAGTCATATCATACACATCTTGTCTTTCTGTTAAAAATTCAACACTTAAAACTTTATGATTAATGTGTGTATCTATTTGTTTTATTAATTCTAATACACTTGAAACACCCATGTCACTCAATCTACCTTTAGAAAGATATTTTACACCACAAGTATCCATAACTTCACTATAAGTAAGTGATTTATTTTTTTGTAAAGTTCTATTATAACAAAGTTCATACATTTCTTCACTGGTTAACCCATTACTATTTGTGTTATCACCACCCCTTTGTCTAATTGATTGTTTTTCTTTCCAAGTATTTAAGGTTTCTAAACCCATTTTAAAAAATGCATTTTTCCTACCAATCATGTGTTCTCTGTTATGTTCTTTACTCAACATAACTTCAAGATTTTCTGGTAAATCATTTAAACCATTTCCGTCCTTATGGTGTAAATGTTGTGGTTCATACCCCTCTTTTATAATATCAAAATACTGAGCCACATGTGAATATTGTGCAAGATCTCTTCCAGTATTTGATTGTATCATTCTATAATTTCTATCTGGTCTTTTATATGAGTTAAAAGGCATTAGAGAAACATCATTTTTTAAATTTTTTGCTTCTACATATTGCCCATTTCTCAACATGATCCTATGGTCAGGTGTACATACAAATGTAGAATTATCATCAAGTGTTACTCTAACAAGTTCAGCATTTTCACGACTTTTCCATACTCTTGAACAATATGATGTTATAACTTGACCAGTTTGTGTTTGAAGTGAGTAAACGGGACCTTGATAGTTTTCATCACATAATTGGCCTATGCTAACAGCGTTTCTACCATCGGCTGTTGCAACTAAAGTTTCAGCGGTAAAACAACACGGGTTTGTTCCCATGTCCCTATCGTTAGTTAAATATATCCCTGGTTCCCCAGACCCAGAAAATTTAATACGTTCCCATAATGAGTCAAAGAAATCTCTTGTTAATTTATGTCTAACCAATACAGCTGAATTATTTGACCTACCACGTTGTTGGTTTTTCTCCCACCAATCACCAGATTTACAAGAAATCATTTCTTCATCATCTGCTGAAAATAAAGATATTAATGCAGCTCTCCTTATGCCGCCAGCCAAAACAGCATCAGCAATAAAACATATAATGTCATGAACCTCAATTGTTGTGAGTTTATCACCATCAACCTTAGAATCAAGGATTTTCTTTATATTATAAACACAATCTTTCAATGGTTGTGGACCAGGTGCTTTACCACCAGATGTAACCAGTCTTGCCCCCTTCTGCCTTATATCAGAATAATCAAATTCAATATTTGTTTTAATTATACCTGTATAAGACTTCATTAAAACTTTTATGGTATCAGCCCAACCTTCAATTGAATCAGATATTAAAAATCTTCTTTTTCTATCTGATCTCGGTTTAATTATTTCTGGTAGTTTTTCAATATGGTGTTTTTGTACAGAATACCCGACACCTGAACCACCAAGTAATAAAAACATGACCTCAGAAAAACAAGCTATATTATCAATCGGTAAAAAGGCACAATTATACAATCTACTCGGACTTATTTCAATTGGTTTACCACCGAATTGAAGTGATCTCATTGATGAAAGAACTTTTCTTTCAAAAACCAGTTTATAATTTTCCTCTATTTCATCCTTAAGATATGGAAATTTCTTAATATGCATATTCATATTCCTGGTCACCAGTTCATCCCATGTTTCTCTACGTTTTAAATCAGGTACATATTTTGCATATTTCATGTGTACCGTGATGTCACTTAAAATTTTCTTTGTTAAATCCATTTTATTTTTTTTATGTTTATATAAATAGTATTGGGTTTGTAATTAGATTTGTTTCTTTTCTCTATTTGCCCTAACCTCGGCTAATGTATCTCTAACTCTTTGCTCTCTCTGTGCCTTATCATTATCTTCAAACCCTTGTATAGAAATAGTATCGTTTGTGTCTATTTTCATACATTTATTATCAAATAAACAATTTTGAAAAATCATACCATCCGAACCCATCCTATTTTTCAAGAACGTTATAGTTGCCCTACCAGCTTCCCTTTGTTCCAAAGTCTTACCAATACTTATAACCAAATGACCTACCTGTGCTTTCTTTAAAGAACCACCCATATTAGCTGTTTTTATGACCTCAATATCGGTTGCTGACCTACCACCCTGCGTAGCCGCCCAACAAGCTAAATCCATATCAGAAACCAACGTATCAAGCTGTCTAATAACCTTACCCTCACCAGACCATTCATCTGACCCCTCATAACCTTTATCTGGTATAACACAGTCAACATAATCAAGGGTTAACATTTCTATTTTATCACCCTTAGAATTTAATCTTTTAATTATACCTTTGATATCATTGATTGTTGTTTCACCTGAGGGTAATTTCATCAAAAACAATTTTCCGATACCATCCTTTGATGTTATTACCTTATATCTTCTTTTTACCTCATCCTTTCTTTTTGATAATTCATCCAATGGTATGTCAGATATACAGGAATAATGTTTTCTTTGTACTTCCATATTTTTATCCTCAAAATATACTTGAAGCACATTCCTACCAGATAAATAAGCCTCACATGCGATTTTTGATAGTATTGTCGTTTTACCTGTTCCGAGACTAGCGATAATTAATGCCAATTCACCCTTTGCTAAACCACCTTTAGTTGCTGCATCTATACCCACAATTCCAGTTGGTATAACATCTCTATAATCATCAGATAATACTTGATCCATATCATGGTCTAATGTTATGGGATCATTTGTATCTCTGAAAGAAAGTGCTTTTTTAAGCACTTCTTCCACCATATCAACATCTTGTAAAATACCTTTATCTAACTTTCCTTTTATTTGATTAACCGCAACCTTTAATGCTTGCATCTTACAAAACCTCTTAGCGGTTTCTTGTACATTAAGATTATTTATCTTACATTTCTCTATATGTTCTATAGTGTCAAGTAATTGTGTCTTAAATGTTTCAGCACCTACTGGTATATTAAGATTTATTTCTGTCCTTAATGCTGGATAATTCAATAAACATTCATGTTTTTCATAATATGTCTTTATTAGATGTGCTATCTTAGCAAAAGACTCATTAGAAAAATATTGTTTATCTATGATATCGATAATTGAAAGGCCAAATTTATGGTCGGTTATTATCTCATTGAAGAGTTGTAACTGGTATTCGGTTCCTAAATCACTTATACTCGTTACTTTTTCTATCATGATTATACTAATTTATGGTTAAGGTAATTATACTCAAGACTTCCATTTTTGGATGATAATGTCTTTTGAATATTTTTGATTATCGTGTGTATGATATCACGAACATCAACATTTTTACGTACAGTTACTGGGTATATTGTTGCGTCAAAACTCCTAGCTGTCAACTCATTACCCTGATGAGACACCGTAAATGTGTATGAATCATTACTATTGTTCTGATCATATTTTGGGTCATACTGATATGTACTGGAATTCCTTGTCATGAAATCCATAGACCTGTTCTTAATACTTTCCTTTATTAAGGAAACATTAAAATCAACGGTTTCCTTAAAATCAAAGGAGTTTTTAGCCTTATCATTATAACCAAAAATATTAAACATCCTTTGAACAACAATGTTGTCATTAAACTTTAGTGTGAAACTAAATTCACCATCTTTCCTTTCTTCTGTAGCTACTGTGTTTGCCATTTTTTTTATTTTTTATTTTTGAATAAATTCTGTTCCTTTTTAATAATACTAATAAATGTTGTCCAAAATGCAAAATAATTATCATCATTTGTTGATATATAATTAATTAACTTATCTTCATTAATTAATTTCATAACTTTTGTAACACCACCTCTACCTTCTGGGTCAATAACGTCATTAACCATTTGGTCAATTGTTTCTTTTAATTCATCTGTGACGTATGGATTATTTAAATTAATTACTTTATTCATTACAGCAAAATAATCGGTTCCATATGTCCCCCATTTGGTATTACCATCCAGTATGGTTTTTAACGAATTATTAGATGGTTTTTCTACTAGTAGTTCCTTTGTCCTATCCAATATCCATTCAACAGTTTTAGCCTCTGTTTTAAGCTCTGGGAATAGTTTAAACACGGTCCCTTCAGCAATACCCTTTAAACCAGAAATATTATCAGCTGGGTCACCAGCAATCATTTTAATTAAACCGACATTACCTTGATGGTAATCAAAGAAAGAATTAAAATTCTTTTTATTTATTAAAGCTTTTTTATTTGATAAATAAACACTAACATCATCAGCTATTAACTGTAATAAATCTTTATCTGATGATAATATTATCTTTTTTTCATTTGGTGAGTACTTTACATAATACGCTATTGCATCATCAGCTTCACATCCAGGTACTTCTACTTGCCTAATATATAGTTCTTCAAGATATTCACGAATTCTTAGTCTTTGTCTACCTAGGTCATGTATTTGTTCTTCTGTATAGGTTGAGTTTTTGTTTTGTTTATAGTACGGGTAATACCCTTGTCTATATTTTTTAGAATCCTCACCTTCCCAAAATACAACAACTTTTGTTATTGCAAAATCAACATAAAATCGTTTAATTGTATTAATAAAATGAAATATTGTACCAACACTACCTTTTTCGGTTTGTGTATCTTTAGTACCATGAAAACCTATTTTTAATAAATTCTCCCCGTCTATTAGGAGAGAATTTATTAAAATATTTTTATCTGTGGTATTTTCTGGTTTAATCATCCTCATATTCTACCCCCTCTGGTGATTCTTCTGTTTCTGAAATTTCAATATCGTCATTAGATAAATCATCAACTGAAACACCAAGTAATCCAGCTATATAATCCATATGGTCTTTTTTGTATTTATCCAATACTGATTTACCCTCGGCTATAGTTTTACCAGAACGCTTATCTGATTTCAAAAAACCATGTGGGGTTATGATAATATTAGAATCTTTATACCCAAGTCCATTTATGTGATTTTTATCAACCGTTATTTTTGATCTAACAGCTATATTAATAGTCCTACCATTTTTGGTTGCATCTATCTTTGATATACCAGATTCTGATTCATTACCAAATCTGAATACTAATGTAGAACATTGATAAAACGCTTCACCACCTTTTGGCTTAATTTTAGGTTGACCCATTGGTGATGTTGGTCTTTGCACCCATGGTAAGTTACACACTACCAATCCAGCCCAATATGGTGAATCAGATTTCCTGGTATTATTAATACGTTGGTTAATACCCATATTAATTTTCTCAGCATATACACCAGCAGTATGTTGTTTACCACCCTTACCTTCGTAAGTCATCTTACATGGTACTGATCCAACAGAATCCCAAAAGAAACAAATATCCCTCTTTAATTTACCTTTTTCTTGGTCATCTAAAACTTTATTAATAAAATCTGTTATTTGTTCAACATAATAAAAATCATCACGATAAACAAAATCACCTTTCCATTTATTTGTTGCAATATCTTTTTCTGCACTAAAACCCATTAACTTGCAGTGGTCAAAAGACCATTTCTTTTCTGTTACTATAAAAATAGGTAAAATACCTTTTTTTTGTGCATCAACAGCTGATGCAATCAGCGAACTCGTCTTGCCAGAGTTGGAATGGCCGAGCAACATATTAACATGGCCCATAGCTGGTCCAGGCAAACCACTTGCATCCTTAAATGCTTCACCACAATCCAGAAATAAATCTGGTTTATAGCTGGTATTTGAACCATACATATCATTATAATCTTCTGAATAATCTTTTTTTGTAATCTTTGCCATTTTTATATATTATTTAATTAATTATTTTATTTTAATTAAATAATCCCCATAANTTATGGGGATTATTTAATAATTTTAAACCATATTAGAATGGCAAATCATCTATTGGTATGGCTTCTGCCTCACCTTGTTCTATTTCAGAATTAACGTTCTTTGGTGGTTCACTATGTGATGTGGTTGTAGCGGCTGGAACAGCTTCATTCATTGATTTAGGCACAAACTTCTTAAGTTCTTGATCCCAAATTGGTTCATTACCATCAGCAACAATACGAAGATATTCTACGTTTTTCTTAGTATATACATCTTTCCATGTTTTTGGGTCACTTAACCACTTGTTCATAAGTGCTTCATCATTGGAAAGTTTTGTTACTTCATCATCAAGCATGATAGAAACAACGTTAGTTACTTCACGACCCTTACCCTTTGTTTTGTCTTTTGATAAAGATATTACAATATCCCTACCAGCTATTGGATTCCAGATTGCACCAGTACCATAATTTTTTTCATTTAAACGTTGGATTATTGGTTTTATCTTGTCCATAATACCCGCTTTCTTGTAATTGAAAGCGAACCTCCAAAATTTAACACCTTCAGCCTCTTTGTTCCTCTGAACAACCCTAAGAATAAAGAAATCCCTAGACTGATACTGTTTTGCATTCTCCTGGTCAATCTTATCACCAGCTTTTAGAATATGATACTTGTCATTTAGCGGTGACTCATCACCATCCTGACCTGGATCATATAACTTTACAAAATTTTTACCGACCTTTAGATTATGGAATTTCTTTACAGTGTAAAATTCCATCGGTTCATCTTGGTTAGGAAGAATTCTTAATACCACCTCACCTTCATCAACATTATCAGGTAATGTTAAATTTAAATACTGTGTAAGATCAACTTGTTTAGATCCATTACCAGAATTTGGTTTCTTGCCATAATCGGCTGTAAATGTTTCGGCACCCTTGCCCCAGTCTACTTTTGAATAATCTGTCATACTTTATTGTTTTAATTGTAATAAAGCTAGTCAATCAATTCGATAAAGTCAATAGTAAATCAAAGTTTTTTTTAAAAAAGTGTCTTATTTATTGCGTAACCATATACAAGAACACCAGGGTTCGTAACAATATAATTAAGGGTGTTTGCTGTAGTTCCAGTTGATATGTTCCTTCCGAAGGAGCTGGCTGGATTTAATGGTGCTGACGTTGTTTTATTAAGGGTTATTGATTCTATCGGCATGTTTATTTGGTTACCACAAGCTATTTCAAATCTAGTACCATTAACAGTGATATCAATAGAATCATCTGGTGAACCAACACCTATTAAACCATATAATACAACGGTATCTAAACCAGTACGACCATACGAGGTTAAATATTTATTATTACTATCTTTATCTGAGTTGGTTAGGGTCTGCCCTATTGTGCTTATAAGCTGTGTAAAATTCTGCCTGATCATATATTAATTATTAAAACCATTCATTGGGTCTTGGTCATTATAAAAACTTTTTTTAATATTGTTCTTATCATAACCATTCATTATTGTATCCATCATAGACATTTTATCTGGTCTTTTCTCTAATGATGTTTGTGTTTTATGTCCAACACCCTCTATATAATCCCTATTAGAAACATTATAAGGATATGATTTATCACTCAAAGCCCTGCGTCTCTCATCTTCTGTAGGTGGCCTCATTAACTGTACTTGTTTACCGAGTTCATCCATGGTCTGTATTATCATATCCATTTTTGATAAACTACCCTCAATATCATTTATTTTATCATATACACGCTGTATGGTACTGGTTGTCTTCTCCATACGTTGTTCTATACTCTTATTTGAATTTATCAAGTCTGTTATATCTACCTCAGTTGTTTGTTCACCAGGATTTTGTTCTGGTTGTGGTACAGGTGGTGTTTCCTGTGGAACATCTGATGCACCAGTATCACCCATTGGTGGGTCTAATGAGGGCATTTGTTCACCACCCATATTAATTGGGTCACTCATATCCATACCAGCATCGCCCATGTTGTCTTGGGGTTGTGGGGTTGTATTCTGAGGATTTTCATCTGGTATAATATCTGGATTATCTGGGGCATCTTCAGCCTCATTATAAAAACGATATTTTGTTTCAGTTATATTCTTACCATATGACATTATCTCTTTAAAACGAGATATTTCATATAATAATGATTTATTTTTATTATTACCCATATTATTAAATATTTTTTTATTAAATTATCTTAAGAAAGACCTATTTGTATTACTAACAGGTAAATCCTCTTTTAATAATTCCCTACCATCTTCAACAATTAATTTCTTATCAATCAATACACGCTCAATAAGACCATCCTTTTGTGTTATTTTATCTTTTTTAATTTGTTGTTCTGGTAAATTTAAAAAAACATCAAGATTTTTGTTTAAATCATTCATATTATTAGTTTTATTATAAATAGTTTTATTTTTTATAAAAATTATGATATAACTTCTTTTACTTTACTATTAACAGTATAATCCTTATTAAAACTTTTATTAATAGTATTTACAACACTTGTGGTATAACCTATGGTATCGTTTTTATCTTTTGGTGGTGCATATGTATAGAAAAATTGTAAAAACGATGGAGGTATACCTTTATCCCAATCAGAAAATATCTGTGGATTATTTTCTTTACCACTTAATGGCATATTACCACTTGCCCATTTTTTTATCTTACCATCAATAAGTGCTTTCATACCGTATTCTGGTTTAGAAAATAATGCCCATGTGTGTACTTTACCATCATTATCAGTAGTTGTTATCTTACTTAAATTTAAATCATATTTTTGATATTCTGAACTATATACTAAATTACCAGGATTATTATTTCTATATGCTAAGTTACCTTTAGTATTATTTTTTGGTATAACATAACCTTCTCTTATAGCAATTGACCCAGCCATAACACCTATTGGTGAGTTTGGATTAAAACCAGCTAAAGTAATTAATTGTGTTATGGTTGTACTTATTGTAATTGGTTTTAATGTATTTTTATATTGTTTTAATAAATTCGATGGTGAGTTATTTTTTAACTCAACCACATAATTATCTGGTGATTTTTCATTATACTCATTACCAATAAATGTAATACCCATATCCTTATCAAAACACCCAAGATATGTGTTACCACCATGAGTATCACCAACTTTCAGATTTTTATAACTTAGGTTATTTAATAACTCAAATTCACTCACATTCTCATTATTAACTTTAGATGTATATATTTTATCTTTACCTGATAAAGATAAAATTGTTTTCATATATATAATACTATAAGATTTCCAATAATTTGAAAAATCTACAGTATTATCAATGTCAGAATATATTATTTTAGGTAATGCATTTGATTTTGAATCTGAACCAACATAGAATATAGGATTACCATTAACATCATCCCTGTAATCACCACCAATCAAACTAATACTTAATTTTTGTGATAAAAGATTTGTTGGTTTTAATATTTTTATTACATCTGATGTTGTTTTAGCATTTGTTAAATTTACCAGTGTAATAAAAATATCATTTGATTGGTCAACTTTAAACTCAGTTGTTAGTTTTGTTAATGAACCATTATTACGGACATTATTAATACCAAATAATGGTGTTGGTGTATTATCATTATAATTAATTTCAAATGATAAAGCCACATCAACCATGTATTTTATAACTGTGGATGGTGTTATTGACTGCTCTTGGGTATTAGCCCAATATTTTGCTCTATTATAAAATGTCATCAAAACCATTTTAAATAAATCGGTTGTTGATCCAAATTCACTGTATAATAATGATGATAATATATCTATACCATTAAAATCAACATAACCATATGATTCAGATAGTTGTTGATGAAAAGTACCGTATGGATTATCTTTAGTTATATTGTCCCTTTCTTGTGTTACTGGTCCACTAGTCGTGTTTGATGTCGATATCTGGTTTGTTTTATTTGTTATTATATTTAATGTTTTTTCTATAGATTTTAATACATCCGACCTATTATTAGTTTTTGAAACAACAGGTTGTCTTACCCCCTTAAAGGTTGTTATCATATTATTTGATGATATATTATGTTCTACGTTAGTAATCCAGTAAGCACCTTTGAATAAAGGTACATTTTTTAAATAGAAGTATGTTAATGGTTGAATTAATGCATTACCCATTGATTCAACCTGGCAAGTATATGATCTACTTTCCATTAGTTTAAATATATTACCAGATGCTATTTTATTGGTGTCTTTTTCACCATCACCTATTAAATTAACATAAGCATTTATTGATTCTTCTGTGTTAGAAAATTCACTTGTGTTTAATTGTATATTTTTAAACATACCCTGACTCTTATTTCCAAAATCCACAACAAAAGATGTTACACTACCTTTACTTAAAATATCATTTGGGATATTCGTCTGATTTGACACTCTTTTAGTTACTGGGTCAATATCCAAAGAGAATGAGTTAGATAGACTCTTATGTGATTTATTATTAACCTTTTCATCAAATGATGATGTATGGTTACCCCACTGTAGAATGAACGCTGGATTAGAGTCTATTCTTTCTGTTGTGTTATGTAAACCAAATATATTATCAACATAATTTGGTAATGGATTTTTTAAATTATCAAAATAACCAACATAGCTATTTATTGGGTGTAATAAGAATTCATTGTGTTGTGCTATAGTATCAAATATATTATATACAGATTTTTTAGTTAACTCATCATTACTACCACCGTTAAATTTTAACTCCAAATCATTTGATAGTGCGATAACATCAATTAATATATCACCACCGACATCATTATTTGATCTATCTACTATCTGAACATATTCAGCTAAATGTTTTGGTGTTTTTTTATCATATATACTACTAGATGAATCGGAATTCATTAAATCCTTATAAAGATAGTTATAAAACAACATCCCATTTATGTTGTTAAACTCACCTGTTGATGTTGTTAAATCAGAATACTCATTATATTTTTCTTTTATTGGTGTTATTTGTTCTGGTTGGTATGAAATGTACTTATCATAAATGTTTTTTATATTATAATATGTATTTGTTTTAAAATCTATATAATCCTCATTATTATCTGTTTTTGATTTAACAACAGTACTCTGGCTTTCAGTATTTAATTTTTCTTTTATTTCTGTTAAATAAAGGTTTAGTCCACTGATATTATTAGTATATGTATTATATATAAAATCATTTAAATATTTTTTAATTAAAGATGTATAATCAATAACTTTATTAGAAAAAGGAGTATTCTTAACAGAACCATTTTTTATATTTTCTATGAATAAATTATATAAAATATAAAAATTATTATCATTTAATTCTATATCTAAAAATCTAAAAAATGTGGATATATAATCAGAGTAATTTTTATTAGAATCACCTATGTATGTATTAATTTTTTCGGTTATATTAAACGGTATAATATAATTAATATGACTAAAATTATTTATTTGTATATCACCAAATATTAATTTTTTAATATAATATCTTATTAATTCATCACTCATTGACTCAGTGATGTTACCGAAAATAACATCTGGTCTGAATATAAAATTCTGATAGTTAGTATATAATGTTTCATTTAATCCAATTAATGATACTGGACCAATATTACTATAATTATTTACCGATAATTTCTGTGATAAAAATTCATTAAATGTACCATTAGATAATTCATTTTTATTATATTGTGCTTGGGTTAACGCTGCATTAATCACCTTACTTATACCATATGTATCACAGAAATTATAATTATAACTAGAATATCCATTCAATAAATAAATTAAATCATCTTTTAACAACTTATCATCTATTATATTAATATCATTTTCACCAACAGTAGTTAATGATTTAATTAATGTTTCAAATGAAAACCCATCATTATTGTTTTGAAAAATCCAATCATTACCATTTTCAGGTGTATAATTAGTTTCTGAATCATCTGAATATCTAGTACTGAACTCTATAAATAATTTTTCAAAATATTCAAATTTTTCAATATCTATTATACTATATAATTCTTGTATTGTTAATGTATTTTTATTAAATAAATCAAATAAACCACTAGTTGATTTATTTATATTTGTAAAAATATTCTCCTTTAAATCTGTTGTAAATATTTTCTTACTAAGGGTTGATCCATTATCAACTGGGTCATTACTACATAATTGTGTCCCATAATTAGCCGTATCATACCACAAAATTCTGGTACTATTTTCAATAACACTTCTATTATCAAATGGAATATCTTTAATTGTTTCATTATCTAATATTAGATAACATGGATTATTTAAAGATATAACTAAATCTTTTTCTGTTTGTTTATTTGTTATTTTATTTGTTAAAACATAATCAACACCATTTTTACCAGGAAACAAATTATTAGGGTAAAAAATACCTCCAGCTGATGGATATAGCATCACTAATAAATTATTTGTGTTATTACCATTAGAATCAAATGAATTGTTTTGTCTATTTATGTATTCCAATTCTTTGTCCCAATAAAATAATAAAAATTTTGTTAGGAAATCATTTTCTAATTTTTTATGTTCAGTCTGTGATTTATTTCTTCTTAACGATGTTTTTGAATTCTCTATCGTGTTATTATTAAATACACCACCATATAAATCGACAAAAGATGTATATATTTTTTGTTCTACACCAAAAAATAGTTTAAAAATAATATATGAAAAAATACCAATACCATCGCAAGATATATCATCACCGATGTATTTATATTTCATATTTAGTGTCATAACACTATTTAAATCAGTTATTAATGAGTTTAACTTAAATTCATTGTTTAAGTCTGTTGTGTTATATAAATAATTTGTTTTTATTTTAGAGTATAACAAAAATAAATCAGACATAACACTACCAGTAGATAAAGAAACTAATGATGGATACGTTATGGTTATATTTAAATCTTGTATACTTTTTTTAAATGATGATAATATAATATCATTAGTTATATTTGAATTAAAAATATACTTATTTTTTAAAATTGTATAATGACCCATGAAATTTATATCACCAGAATATGATTTAAATGACTTAACAAACCCATCTTCAGCTGCTCGTATATGAAATGGCCTATGTTGTGGGTCAACACTATCATAGACATTATTATTACCAGACCTATCAGAAATAAAATTATAATAATTTTCCATAAACTCTGAATATGTACCATATCCAAATTTAGGTATTATTGTTTTGTTATCACACTTTGGTTTATATATAAAATCATTTATTATTTGTATATTTTGTATACTAAATCCACTATTAATATATTCTGTATATGAACTATTAGTTAAATCTAATATTTTTTCTACATTATTATCTAAATCATTGGCAATATCTATAAAATTTAATCCACCTAAAGTACCATCTGGTTTATTTTTATTAAAATAGTGTAAACCACCTAAATATAAAACAAGTGTATATGGTAAATCAATAATACCTATACCTGATTTAAATAATGTAATTAAATTTTCTTTATCAATAAATAATTTATTAACATCATTAGAATATAATGATGATAATAAAATAAATGATGAATAGACATACTTATCGCTAAACCCATTATCTAATGTCCCTATGAAATTTATATTATTTAATGGGGATATTTTTGTGTTAATTTGTTTTGTATCAGTTTTTAATAACTTAGTTTTATCTAAAACGATAGATTTTATCGATGATTGATATCTCTCGACATTTTTATAATCTTTAGCATTATAATTATTAAATAAATTGTTATTAGATAGATATGATTTTATTATATCATTTATTGTATAATCAGCCATTAAAATTTATTATTTATATTAGTATTATGTTTTATATTTTTACTTTTTTCATTATCAAAACCAATAAGACTTAATAATATATTCTTATCATTAACTGTCATGGTTAACGTATTTAATGTTTTATCATAACTACTAATTTTCTCATTAAATATATAATTGTTTATTAATCTATATGGTGTGTTTTTTGTAACTCCGTCTGATATTATTTTATTATTTTCAGTACCAAAAACATATGAATTTGTTTTATTATCTAAACTATTATTCATTGCTAATATTTTTTTATCGAAACCAATAAAATTACTCATAGTTGTATCTGGGATATAATACCCATCCTGAGATTTATATGTTTCAAAATCAAATATTGGTGTTATTGATAATTCATTATTTTTATTAAAAACTGGTGACCCTTCATTTAAAAATATATCCATAAATGATGTATTTATAGAATATTTTTTTAATATTTTTTTAATGTTTTTTCCACCTATAAGTATATCAAAATTTATTTCATCTTTTAGTTTATTTAAATCCTGTGATTTTATTCCACTGGTTATATTAGATACTATTTTATTATATGGTTTTGTATCATTAATATCATTAAACAAACTATCCACTGTTTTTCTTTTTGTTGATAAATCAACCTTATTAAAAATAACATCATTCAACAAACTAAATTCACTATCGGCAATTGATGTGAATATATCATTTAATTTATCTGGTTTTATACCACGATAAATCATCCCAGAGTATATATAATTTAACTGAAATTTTCTTATTATATTATATAATATATCATAATGTGAATCATTTGTTGAGTAATTTTCCAAATTAAAACCAACATCAAAATTTGTGTTTAATACGGTTTCTGTTTGCTTTAATAATTCGGTATTTTGTTGACCTGATATTGATTTTAAATATGAAATAGAATTATATATTTCATCAATAAATTCAACTTCTGCCCAACCATTATTTTCGATATCAATACCAGGATATGTTTTTTTATAAACATTATCAACACCATTCTTTGTTTCAGTAACAAAATAATTTGGGAACGGTGAATATTTTTTTGTACCACTATGATTATTTATCGTATATTCACCGTTTTGATCCTGAAAAGGAATTCTTTTTTTACCTAGGTCATCAACATCATTAAGTATTTGGTGTATAGCTTTTTTATTTGCTATGTTTAATAAAATTAAAAATGTTTGTATATTATTAAATAGTATTCTATATATATTAAACACATTTGGTTGAAATCCTAACTTATCACTTAACCTAACCAATTTTTTGTTTAAAATAGTCTCATTATATTTTGATTTAATATCATCAATTGTTTTAATAATACCTAATATTAGATTATTAAATAGAGATACATCACTAACCACATCTATTGTTAATTTTGAATCAATAAAATATTTTGCTGCTGTCTTTTGTATATAATTAAATACCGATGATGATGTACTCTTATCTGAAATATTATTAATATATTCATTTATTCTAGATAAATCAGATAAAACCTCTACCCTATTATTATCTGTTAAAGGTAGCAACCTAACAATAGAATCATAATATTGTCTTAATATAAAAACTGTATTATCTAAATTAGATATTACATTATTTGCATTATTTATATCATTATCATATTCATTTGAAACACTTAGTGATTTTTTTATTTCTTGTAATGTTAGTAATGTTGGATAATTTTTTATTATATATTTTTCACTATTAGGTAATCCCTCATAATATTTATTCTGAATATCATATATTTTTTTTAAAATATTACCACCAAGAAAAGACCCATCATTCATCTTAAACATGAATGGTGCAATATATGCATATATTAATAAAAAAGAATTATATATGGAAAATGTTCTGGATAAAAACTCAGCAGTTATTTTATAATTACCAGATTCTGGATCGAATTTTGTATTCGTCTTAAGTAAAACCAATGGATAATCTATGGTTTTACCGTAATACCCCTTTATAGACAGAATAAAGGTAGGGTAAGGTAAAGTATAGAAGATATTATAGGGATTCTTTTTATTGTCTCCAGACTCAAATAAAGTACGTCCTTGTATATCTATGAACTCTATTGTTACTGTTGGTATAAAGGAAGCATTTTGTGATATAATTATATTATTTATACCAAATGTTTCTGGATCAAAATATGTTTCATCATCAGTTAAATTATTATTTATTTTACTTTCAGTAAAATAATCAGTATAGTCTGATGTTAATTTATTTTTATATGTTATTACACCACCTTTAACACTTTTTATTGGATTTAATAAATTTATATTTATTTCATCCGTCTTATTTATAACCCCTGTATTGGTATTATTGTTATAAACAATTGTTGTTTGTGGTTTATTTATTATTTTTAAATTAGCGTATATAATTAAATCTTCTTGATTTACATACCTATCAACAATACCATTACTACTATTAACAATCTTATTAGGGTCGATAATAACAACATTATTATTTTCACCACACTTGGTGGATAATATATTTTCTGATACAGTATTTAAACCATTATTGGCCATAGTAATCTACTTTTTGTTTCAAGGCTAAATTATAATCACTTTTTGATTGTTCTAACGGAAAAGGTACTCTTATTAGTGAATTATCTGGTATATCAAATTCAAATCCACCATATTCTGGGTTAGCAGCAAGGATTAAATAACCGTAATACGGAACACCGTATTTATCATCACTAATTTTATCTAACCTGGATTTTCCTGTTTTATAAACAACAAACTTATCAGTTCCTTTCTCTGGTATTTTAACGAAAGGAACAGATAAAGCTGCACCGTTTATAGTAAAATTCTTATATCTATTTTCATAACTACCCATAACACTTTATTATAAATATTATTTTGATATAAATAAATGTTATTTTCGGTTACTATTAAATAT
>JGI24890J29729_1000509_pt1 | contig 23722 bp, 49 predicted proteins | sample FreactcultureFD7_FD_29729 | JGI IMG/M metagenome (IMG submission 29729)
TTGTGAAATTCGCCTTCACAATACAAATTGTTTTTATCCCAATCTAAATTATTTGGTTCACCTTTATAGGTTTCCATCCACGCTACTGGTTCATTGTTCATAAAATCCCCATTGCTATTGTTGTTGCTACTAAATCGTAATCAGTAACCTTTTGACCCATAAAATCATGAGTTGCAACATACCTGGTCTTTACTAATTCTCCTTTGCTATTATAGGTTTTGAGAACATCCACCACCTCACAAAACCTGGGGGCTTTGCCCCTGGTCTTGAATTTAGTACCGATTTCATAGTCCATGATTAGTCCATCCATCCATCGTAATATTCTGCTTCGATTCCATTAGCAGCCAGGTAATCCAATACAGGCTGAACTGATTTGTAGGCTGCCACATTTCCCTGGACAAAACCGCAAGGCACAATGCTTTTTTCTACAACATTTCTTTTACCTTTGCCCAGGTAATAAACACGAATCGCCTTACCACCGCAACAGCTACCTACATCACCTACGCCAGACTTGATCCATTCCTGATACCAAAGATTCTCAGCAGCAGCAATCACATTCATTTTGGCAGCCAGATCAGCATCCTGGTAAGCCATCACTTTTTTCCCTGCCCAGATTTCAACTTCTTTCATGATTTTTCCTTTCGTGAATTAATCAAACTACAACTTCATTATATACCTATTTAGTATTACTGCAACAACTTTTTTAGGGCTGTTGCATTTTTGCTATAAATCTATTACTAACTGTTTGAAACTCAAATTGTCTACAAAATTTTCCAAGACAACTGAATAATCAGTAATTATCTCTAGCCCATCATTAAAGTAATTCAAAGAAATCCAACCGCCTGGCATATCTTTGCTAGTAGCTACTAGGCTCAAATCTACACAATCATAAGCAAAGCAAGCAGCAAGGATTTTTTCTATGTCCTGGCATGGATCACAATCTGCGCTGTCATCAGCAGAAGCCCCCACCAGGTATCCTTCATTTAATGCTGATCTAACGATCCGCTTAGTAATTGCTTTTTCTACAGTTGTTAACATTTCATTTCNTTTCGTGGATTGGGGGTTGCCCCCCAGGTTAATTAAAACTTAGAAATCCGATACTCAATGTCAAAATGAGTAAGATTAATCGAAACTGCTGCTGGCTCATCTTTAAAATAACGATAACCCCAAGTAGCCAGGAAATCCCCTGCTGGATCAGAAATAAACTGCTCATTGGGAATAAAAACACCAACTTTCTGAAAAACGCCATCAACTTTCTTAGCGACTAAGATATTCATACAAAACTCCTTTCAAGGATAATTTCTAAAATACTCAAAACATTTTCACGATCCACGCTATCACCAGCAAAATTGCTACCAGCACCAATCAAGTAAATCGCAATTGCTCTTTCAATCATTTCGTCAGAAATCTCTAATTCATAAAGACCACCAACACCATAAAAACTTCTGACATATTCAAAGAAACTCATTTTTAATTTCCTTTCGTGGATTAATTAAGACTACAACTTAATAATATACCTATTTAGCATATAGTCAAGGGGTTTTGTCAAAAAACTACAAATATTTTTTATTGTTGTATTTTTGTCATACATCTAAAATAATTACACAAATATACTTATTTGGTATATACTGGTGTTGTAGTAATTATTAATCATCTTTTAAGGAGTCAATCATGGAAGCAGTTTTGGTGGTTCGTGGATTTGGCAGCAGGGCAGTTATCCCTGGTGAGCCAATCGCTTTCTTGCAGCGTGTCTTTGGTAAAGTTCGTGCTGCTCGTATTATGGCTGGAATGGATCGTAACTATGGTGTCTTGATTGGGGGTGCAGCATGATTATCGAAATTAATCGTCAAGAAGCCATTTTGTTAGTTGAACTTTTGCAAAAAGTAGATGGTATGGTTCAGTATGCAGATGTTCAAAATGAAATTGATAGTTTGCTTAATTGCTTTGTTGGTTTTGTTCCAGCAAATATTTTCGAAGGGGGTGCAGCATGATTTCAGAATTCGATCTCCAATGTTATGGCTGTGATATTAATGAATTCATTGCCCAGATCAGAGAATCAATTACTTATCGCTTGAGTGGTGCAAATATGGTGGTAATGGGTTTAATGAGTGATGCCCAGGAAGAATTACAAATGGGTTCTAATGAGAGAGCCAGGCAAACTTTGAATCGTGCCAAGGCTGTTCTGTGTGAAGTAATGGAAGGTAATTTAGTAGCGGATGTACCAAGATAAATAACGAAAGGAAATAAAATGTCTACTTACTATGAAGATTTAAAAAAGAATAATCCTGCCAAATATTCTGATCTGCGTATCGCTGGCAATTCTGACAAGGTGGCTTTAAAGAATATGGTTCGTGCCTTGTCAATTCTTCCAGGGTTAAATACTTCAGAAGATAACTATCGCCTGGCAGCAGCAAAGCGGTTGTTACGCAATCGGTACTAGCAAAAAGCCCTTTGGGGCTTTTATGCTAATAACATTTTTAACTTGCGTTCACCATCAGGAATTTTGCCTTCTTTGACCAATTGTTTAGCGTGTTTGATTAATCTCTTTTTAATTGCTTCACGATCTCTATAAGTGTAAACATCACTCAATCTACCAACTGCCAAATCAGGTGGATCACCAGTATTGTTAACTACGCTGATATTGATTCTTTCATTACCTTCATAGTGTTTAGCCAACTTCTTAATGTTTTCAGATGCTTTGATATGAGCATCAACTAATACATCTAATCGAACTGTACGATCACGCTTGAGGTTTAATTGTGTAGCTAGTTCTAATGGCGCATTGGTATATACAATGTCAATATTACCCTTTTGACCATCCAAGGCTTCCTGAATCTTTTTAGTGGATTTATCAAAATCTCCCAGGACAGAATCAAAGGTTAATGAATCTTCTTTTAGACCCAATTCCCTTTTAGCCAATCCCATTGCTTCTGATTTACCTGATCCGCTACCACCAGCAGTAAACATTACTGGGCTAGTGTCGTTTTGCTCGTTCTTTTTAGATAAGGCTTTATTCCAGATTACTTTGGATAGATAAGAACTAGGTTCATGAACCGCAGCAGCCAGGGCTGCATCTTTGCGGAATTCTGGGTCTAATCGCTTGACATCATCTGGATCAATCTTATTTCCAAAATCGGTATGGTATTGCTCAATCAGCTTATCTTCATTGGTAAGGATTTGATAATAGAAATTGTTTTCTATCTTTCTTTCCTGGGGCGTGAGATTAGGTGAGTGTTCAAAATTGTTGCTATCCATGTAGCCACCATTACTTAATTCTTTGGTTGGCTTTAATGAATTAACTACAGATGCCTTGGTTTGTACAACTTCTTTGCCATTAGGCTTAGTAATCGTTACTGTTTCTTCTTTGGCAGTTGTTTTATCGTAAGGCTCAATATCATTGTTTTCTTTTTTATCAGGCTCAGATGGACTGTAACCAGGAATGTTTACCTCAGTAACTTTGGTTTCACCTGATTTATAACCACCATTGATTTTCTTTACTAATGACTGAAGATGTGGGGGTAAATCAGAACTGCTGCTTGATCCACCGCCACCAGATGTAAATTTCCCATCATTGTCCCTGGGATGATCAGTTTCTTTGAAATCCGCATCAGCCTTTGGGTTGGGGTTAGCCCAATACCCCCCATCAGCCCTTGGCATTTTTTCAGTTGGCATTGCTTCAACAGGTGGCTCAAAATCTGCGATACCTTCAATATCCAATTGCAAGGTGCTTTGGAACATATCTGGCATTTCATTGATATTGTCCTGCGCCCATTGAATAGCGATACCACGATTCTGACCATCAGATACAGGCAATACAGTTCTAAGGATTTCAGTAATGCCCTTGAGTTTAATCTCAGCAACTTTAACTTTTTCGCTTTCTGGTTCTTCCATGAGGGATTCCCAATCAGCTTTAAAGTTCTTCTGCCATTTGTAGAAGGCTTGCTCATAAGTCATTTTGCGGTAAATCTCTGGATAGGCTTTTTTGACCGCTTCAAAGAATTCACGATTCCAGGCTCTATGCTGCACGATCTTATCGAACCATCTAAACAATGAATCCATATCTGTGCGGATGCCTTCGACATATTGCACAATGGCTTTTGCATCTTCAGTACCTTCACCAAAGCCCTGGGTAAATGCTTCATCTTTTAATAGGATTGCTGGAACATCGGAAGCTGCTGCAATATTCGCAATGATATTGTCCCTGGCAGTTGTCATAGATGTAGCAGTATTGTTTAAATCAATCGAATTAATTTCTTCGTCAATATCAATGGATAGTACATTTCCAGTACCGCCTTCCTGCAAGTAGGTGCGCTTGATACCAGCAGCAGTTTGCATTAATCGGTTAACAATTGATCCAGCAGGTTTTTGCTTGGCAATGATCAGACCTGATTTGAATGTAACCAGGTCATCAGTAATCATGGATTGAACAAACGATTTTAAGGGATATAAAGCCCTTTGGAAAACACTTCGCCCTGTATAGCCGAAACCACTAGATTGATAAGACAGGTATATAGGAGTTCCATTGAATACAACAACAGCACGACTAGGATGATAAGGCTGCCCAGCAGCAGTAGTATATGCAAGAGGTTTCTGAAAATCAGGTGCATTTGGATTCTGATTCGTAACAATCGAACCAGCCATATTAAGTGGGTCTAACTGGTTAAAATATAGATTAAGATCAGGAAGAAGCCAAGGATCAATGGGAGTTGTAGTAGGAATCTGATCAGCCCCAACAACAATCCCAGCAGCACCATAGGTACGATTAATAAACATAACATCACGAATATGATTGGTAGCACCTAATCTGTCCCATTCTTTTTGAAATGCTTCAACTAACATTTCTTTTGGTTGTGCATCAATTGTAAGAACTCTTGGCTTTGATAACGCCAATCTTACTGGCTTTTCTACTAGCTTACCGCCCAATGGATGATATTCCCAGATCAGCTTGCAAAGTTCATACCCTGCCTGTGATCCTGGTTGGATATTTTCAGAACTAAGCAGGTTCATTAATTCACCGCCTAGATATGTATTATTTATCATCACATCTGACATAGTTCTTCCTTAATAGCCATATTTATCACCAACTCCAATAGCTAAACTATAAACGAAAGCATCTAACAAGTCATCTGCTCTTTTATAAGCATCTTTATCGCCTATGCGAAAACCAGTTACTTGAGTTAAAAAATGATTTCTACTGGCATTTTTGAATGTCATAGTTTTATCAAAAGCATAATCTGTGATTTTTATCATACCTTGGTGAAAGTATCCTGATACAGAAATGGCTCTTTCATCTTTACCAACTGAAGTTAAACCAGAGTCAATTGCGTGAGTGTTCCATCCTCTTGCTTTACCCTGTTGTATGAGAATCGAACCAGCAGCAGCATCTTCAATAAATGTTCCAACAACTCCAGCCCTAGCATTGGTCAACCTGGCTAGTTCTTCCAATCTGGCAAATACGCTAGGCATCCAGTTTTCTAGCATTGCGCCATCAATTTGTATGATGTCCCAATCTAGGACTATCAACTTATAGGGATTTGCAGTAAAGCGATCAACTGCCACATACACAATTGCAGTTCCATCATTTTCTTTACCGCCCTTGACCGCAGTATCTATTACAGCGTAAATACCATCGCACTTAGTGGGATAGGCAATTGGTTTGCCATCTACCAATAGTTTATCCACGCTAAAAAAGGCTTCCCCTGACCAATCCACGAATTCAGCCAGGTACTCTTGTTTGAATACCATTGGATGATTTTCTCTTTCCAGCTTTTCAAGTTCTTCTACTGGAAGGAATGGATTTGTAAAGGTTGGGGCGTGATACTCAGTAAATCCATGTTCAGGCTGATTGCATACCTGCCAAAAAAAATTATCCCCATCAACCCCATTGGGCGTGGAAGCTACAATACATTCGCCCTGGTAATCCAGTAATGCTGGCTTGATTGCAGTAGTCCAGACCTTTGGCATATTAGGCTTAGTAAAGGCTGCTTCATCAATAAACACTTTATGGTATTTTCTGGATCGCCCTGCTCTGTCATTTTCCAGAGTCCAGAAGTCTATGCGACCCCCTGTATGAGTGGTAATGATCCCATCAATCTTGGATGATGATTTGATCATTGGGGCTAATAGATCGGTAATCTCTCTGAAGGCTTCTGACTGAATTTTGTAATCTGGAGCAAACCAGCCAATTTTCTCGCCCTGGGCTGCGCCAGCACAAGCAATATTTTGCATCATGGCAGTTTTACCCCATCGCCTACCGCAGCGAATAGCAAAAAATCTGGTAGCAGCGTTAAACGCTTCTTGTTGTCCCTGGTGCAAAGGGGGTAATTCTATGGGTTCTCTACCTGGTTTTAACTGGGATGCCATTAACTGTCCAATTATTGTCCTGTGGATCAAAGTCTATCTTATCGCCATATTTTTTAGGCGCAAGTCTAGCTACGATCCATTTCCTAGTATCAACCCTTAATCTACTGCGGTTGATATTCTCATGGTTTACTTTTCCTGTGGGATTGCCATCTTTGTCCAGGAGCATATCGCCTTCATCACCATCAGCAATTTCCAGCATTTCTTCAAAGTAGTAATCTGCCTGGGACTCTCTCGCCTGTGCGTATTTGTCCGAAAACTCTTTATGTTTAAACAACCAAAGCATAACTGTTGATCTGGCTGGCATCCCTTCTTCTTTGCAAATTTTGACCAATCCCTGTCCATTCGCTATCTTTGAGCAAATGAGATCGGCAAAATCCTCTGAGTAATCAGATGGTCTACCTGTGGGTTGTTTAGTTGCTTTCTTCATAGTTATCCAGTATCAGGTAGGTATACCTTTTTGGGATATATTGGAAATATGAGGACAGTCATACCCCTACCTGAAGATTGGATATTATCATGGGACAGCTTAAAAGGTAAATCGTTATGCTTATTGGATTCTATGAGAGATATATCCACCTTCGACATTTTCCCATTTGTAGTTGACTGCTTCATTCACTATTTCTAGTAATTGTTCCTCAGTTACCTTGTAATAATCTTCAAAGGCTCTGCGCCCTAATCCATGTATTCCTGCATTTCCTCTATGGTGAATAGGACAAAGAGGTATTACAAAAGCATTGCTGCGCTTTCCTGCTCTGCGTATATGGTGAATTTCTGCTGGAGTGCCTTCCCCATATCCTATGTAAAAACATAATATGCAGCCGAACCTGGCTAAATTGTCAAAATGTTTCTTTTCTGCCTTAGTTGCCACGCTTTAGCTTTCTACATTCTTGTTTTACTTGTAGAGGAATATCTGGGCTAATTTCAGCTAGATCGCATGGATAAACAACTTTTCTTTCTGTATGGGTATATACATAAAGCATAGTAAAAAGGCAAATAAGGATTGAGATAATAATAAATTGATCGGTTTTACTCATTTGTTTAACTCATTGTTTAATCTATTAATTTCAAGCATTAATGTAAAAATGTCTTTTTCAGCATTTTTAAGTAATTTATCTTGTTCTCGTAATACTTCTGCTGCCTTAGAAATATGTGATCCCTCATAAAACTGTTCTAAGCGATCCGCTAAATCATTTGTGTCCATTGCTGATCCAATCAAAAGAGCCATCGAAATATACCCAATGATCCTCATACCAGGAATAAATATTACCTAATTCATCAATGCTAATCCAGTATTCATTGGGTTTTGGGTTTACTGGATCAGTACCTCTTGGCAAATACCCCTTAAATTCTAATTCAACCATTAAAGATTTAGGCTCTAGGATCATATTTCTATCCCTTGATCTATTGCCCAGGCTTGTACATATTCTAGCAATTCTGTCATTTCTACGATAGTTAAATCGGATGTCTTACGAAAAACTATGTCTACACCATGACCATCAATGGCTGGTAACATTGTTACTGGCTCTCCCCTTGCTCTGAGCCAAGCTGCTGTTAGGAGTCTTTTCCATGTATCTACTTCTCTATATGATCCTGCCCATTCTATCTTTCTGGATATTATTTGGATAAGGGTATGCAATAGCGCATTTTGTTCCAGGCTGCGGTTTTTAGGCTTGATCTCTACCGCATAACCATCTGGCGCATTTCTAATCGCTTCTATGGCATTTGACCTTGCGGTAGGGTGTGCTAGTATGAAGTTTTGCCTCATTGTATTTAGAAGGTCTTTCCACCCCATGCCTGGGTTTCTAAATGGCGTACATAAGTGTCCTGGTGTTCAATATGCCTAATTAGCTTATCGTAAGCTAATCTCCAATAAGCAGCATCTTCTAAGGCTTTGGCTAATTTAATCTCAAGTTCATCATTTGTTGGCATCGTCAATCACCTCTATGCGGTTTGGATGGTATTCATAAGACCATACTTGTTTTCTACCCTTGTTATGCGGATTCCATACTTTTGTTCTGGTAAGGTATTTTTGTCTAAGCAAATAACAAAGAGCCATCGAAATGGATGGGGATTTTAAATTGGTCTTGAGGGAAATATCAAACAAAGTCAATGGGGTTTGTGCTTCTATAAAGGTTTTTCTAACCTTTGCTGCTGCATTAATGCTTTTCTTTTCCATTGCCTGTCCTTTGTAATAGATTAAATAATATTAACATTTTTTTGTTTAAATGCTTTAGAAAACTCTGCCATCTTAGCCAATGCTTCTGCTTTGTTTTTAGCAATCACTTGTTTTTCTTCTTCAGTCAATTGCTTTGTAATAATCGTATTTGGCTTATCTGGGATTCTCAAGCGCATTTTTGTACATAAATCTTTAAACGCCAGGGCTGAAGGTGGGTAATCTGGGTTCATGTGAGTTAATGCCCAATCCATGATCGGTCTATAGGTTGCGTGTCTACCCAGGATTTCCAACCAGGTTTGTCGTACCAGGTTGATGTCAACCCCATCCCAATGGCGCATGAAGGTTGCCCCATAGATTGCGCCCATCTTTCCAAAGATGTAATCCAATCCCTGCTCTGGCTGGCAGAAATCAGATTCCCTAAACTCATTTTCCGAGAAGTTGCACATCTTTATTCCCCCCAATTAAGCCCCTGGTTAAACCAGACATAATTTCTCTGTTCTTATCGCCTGTGGATAGTTTTGTCTTATCCTTGATCCAATCCGCTTTAAATCCACGCCATCCATTCTGACAGCAGATTTCTAAGACAGCTTGTAGGGTAATGCCAGCTTTATCTGCTTCACGCTGTAGACCCTTTAAAGCGGTTTCTGTTACAGGTGCTTTTAAGCCATTTCTAAGTTTTACAAAATCTTTAAAAACTAAATCACTAACACCTTCAGGTGTCTTAGTATTTATTAATGGTTTATGGTTCTTGGTTATTGGTTCTTGGTTATTGGTTGCATCGTGATCCGCTTCTGATTTCAGTTCTGATTTCAGAACTGATTTCAATTCTGATTTCATGCGAATTTTAGCTAAATTGGCATTTCTAGCAGATTCAGCTTTGGCTTTGTATTTTAAAATTTCTTCATCTGCTCTCTTATTTCGCCAACCATCTTCTGATTTCACAAAGAAATCAGACAAGAGAACAGCTACGATTTCAGGTGTGGACTTAATTCTGCGTGATACAAAATCAATATCGGTAAATGGCTGTTCAGATTGATAGTACAAATCAATCATTCTTCTATAAGCCAAATCTTCAGAATCAGTTAAATGGCTTGTATGGCTGATGTAATCGCCAATATGAAAAGGATAATAGTTCATTATTCTTCCTTCTCAAATTTTGCAACCTTATTTTTTTCAGCCTGATCTATTAATGATTGAGCATTTTTGATAACTGCCCTAAATTGACCAATTGTTAGGTAAACAACCTGGGGTTCTGTGTTTTCCAAATCGCCTACTGAAGCGAAACAAATAACACCATCTCCAGCATATATTTCTACACCATCGTGTGATGGGAATTCAAGCATAGTTTGTCCTTTTATCTCAAAAGTTAAATAAGCATCTCGCCAGTTTTATCCAAAATATTTTGGACAGTCTTAAAAGTTTACACTATATTTTTAATCTATTACAGTTATTTTTATAAGTGATTTCCCTAATTTAATATTTTCACCCCTAAAAATATGTAGTTGATCTATCTGGCTATCATCTTCCATTACTCCAGCTTGCACCAGGGCATCTAGTAGGCTTTTGATTCGATTGTCCAGATCATTTTTTCTTTTATCTTTAAAGTGAAAAGTTGCGGTTAAAGATAATTTTTGTGTAGTATATTTTATTTTTTGTAGGCTCACTATATGAGCCACTTCTTGCTTAAACTCTCTAGCAGCAAGAGTTAAAAAGCGGTGATGCCCAGAAAATCCCCAATAATTATTGACAGATGGGGGCAAAGGAAGGGTTAAAAATAATTCTTGCATTGGCTGAAATTGTAATATATTATAGTAAATAGCAGTACATTTTTAACCTCACGAAAGGAAAGAAATATGGGACAAAACTCCTATGATGCTTGGCTTGAATCACCATATCATGAAGATGAAGATGCTGATGAATTAATATCAGATCGTGTTCAGGAACTCATGAAACCTGGTGAAGATTACGATCCCTATGAATACAGCAATTTTAGTGAAGCAATTTCTAATTGCAATACTGATGATGCTGCAAACATTGAAGAAATGCTCAGAAGCAAAAACTTTGAGCAATTGGGTCGGTTTTTATGGTCAACATCAATTGACTATTATGAAAAGATAGCAGAATCAGTAGCAGCAGATCAGTATAGTCAGGGTCTACTTTCAGACTATGACGAATAATTTAATCATCCAATAAAGGACAGAAATCATGAAATTAATAGCAACTGCTTTTGTCAAAGCACAAAAAGGCTTTTCTCCAGCATTAAAGAGCAGCACCAATCCCCACTTTAAATCCAAGTATGCTGACCTGGCTGCTTGCGTGGAAGCTGTCATAGATTCATTAAATGACAATGGGATTGCGGTAATCCAACAAACAGCCGAATGTGATAATGGCATCATTGTGGAAACATTGTTTATCCATGAATCTGGTGAAACATTATCAAGCGGTAAACTCCATGTTCCTGCGGACAAGCAAACGCCCCAGGGCTATGGCTCAGCACTTACCTATGCTCGCAGGTACTCCCTTATGGCAGCCTGTATGATTGCCCCAGAGGATGACGATGGAAATGCAGCTTCTAAACCAGCCCCTAAGAAGGAAACCAAAGAGGTTGTAGATGTACAACCATACATTAAGCAAATCATGGCTGCGCCTACTTTAGATGCCTTGAAAGAGGTTTATTTTGCAGCAGTAGAGGTTTGCGGTAAGCAGCCAGAACTTGCACAAATGAAAGATGCTCGTAAAGGTGAACTCATGGCGGTGCAATCATGAATCCACAATCATTAGCAGATTACCTAGAAAAATTTGTTAAGGCTGAAGAAGATTACAGCGAAATGTATCATTTAGAAGCAGCCAGGTTGTTACGCCATTGGGAAAGATCAGCCAATTCTGTACTTGTACCTGCTGATAAGTTGAAGGAAATGCAGGATCAAATGCAGGAAATGAAAGTACTTTTAACACAAAAGGTGCAAAAATGACCGATATTATTCAAGGAACTCCAGAATGGCATCAATTACGCTTGGGTAAAGTTACAGCTTCTAGGGTTGCGGATATACTGGCAAAAACCAAAACTGGAGTTTCAGCCAGTAGAGGTAATTACTTGATTGAACTGGCTATCCAAAGGGTAACTGGTCAAATTGAGGAATCCTACACCAATGCAGCAATGGCTTGGGGTACTGAAACTGAACCCTTGGCTAGAATGGCTTATGAGGTTTCACATGAAACATTTGTCGAACAAGTACCTTTTGTTGATCATCCTACTATCGAATGGTTTGGTTGCAGTCCTGATGGTCTTGTTGCTGAAAGTACTGGTTTGGTTGAAATCAAATGCCCTAATTCAGCAACTCATTGGTCTTATTTAAAATCTGGCGAACCCCCTAACAAGTACATCATTCAAATGATGGCTCAGATGGCTTGTACAGGGCGTGAGTGGTGCGATTTCATATCTTATGACCCAAGGATGCCAGAAAAAAGCCAATTGTTTGTAAAGCGGATTAAAAGGGATGATGCCTATATCAAACTGATGGAATCCGAAATACAAGTATTTTTGGAAGAAGTAGAAAAAGAAGTAAATTTAATGAAAAACAGAGAATTTTAATCATCCAAAGGAAAAATCATGGCATCAGTAAATAAAGTAATCATTGTAGGAAACTTAGGCAAAGACCCAGAAAACAGGTCTTTCCCAGATGGATCACCAGTAGCCAACATATCTGTGGCTTGTACCGAAAAGTACAAGGATAAGCAAGGACAGCAGCAAGAAATTACCGAATGGGTCAATGTAGTCTTTTTTGGAAAACTGGCTGAAATCGCTGGAAAGTACCTGGTTAAAGGTAGTTCTGTCTATGTTGAGGGAAAACTCAAGACAGAAAAATATACCGATAAAAATGGGATTGAAAGATATTCCACCAAGGTTGTTGCCAATTCCATGCAAATGCTGGGCGGTAAACTAGGGGAAAAAACTGAAAAAGACCCTTTTGAGCAGTTTACGCCTGGAAAAAATTTGGCTGATCTTGAAGATGACATCCCTTTTTGATTTAAAATTTAACTGACTAATGCTCCTTCACAAAGTGATTAGTCGGTTTCCTCTTTGGGGCTATCATTCAGGGCTTGTATCCCTAAAATCTACCGCTAGACCGCAATGGTCTATCCTTTCGTGGTTTGATAGCCCCACCTTTTTTGGATTAAAACAACATACCAAAAAAGTATTTGCAGATGTAATACATCTATGTAATACTATTCCTGTAATCATCAAATTCAAGGTTGGGAGATTGATATGTACTATATTTATGACGAAACTGGATTGCTTATGCGGAAGGTGCGTTATAAAGCAGAAGCAATTGAACTGGTAAAACTGAGAGAAGATTGGTCTTATGTTTTTGTAAAGGTCAAAAAAAAACTGTTCGATTTTACTAAGTTTGAAGCAGCACCATTTTAAATTTCACGAAAGGAATAGAAATGTTTTTAGATAAATACGAAATACCAATGTATGTTGAATACCTGGCTGTAATAGCTTATGGGATATTACTTGGAGCATTGTTCGCAGCATTTATATGAAAGGCAATGAAAAACCCTATTCAGTTAGGGTTCAGTCTAATATAGGTGAGGATTTATTTGAAATGTATTGCGATTCGCAAGGCTACAAATTTAACCGCCTGGGTTTTGATGAACAATATGGGTATGTAAACAGCTTTCCTAGGCTCAATCCTATATTAAGAAATATGCCAGATTATGTTGTGGATGCTGGATCAAAAACTTTTGTAGTTAATGTGAAAGGAACTGCCAACTTTAAAAAAACTGAATTTGAATTACTTCCAGCACTTGTGGAATGTTTTGGATCGGAAAAAGCACCTTTGGTCTATGCTTTTTGTTTTCAGCATGAACCTGTTCCGATTTTTGTATTTCCCAATAGGCTTATTGAAATGTACAACAATTCTGTAGATAAAGCCTGGGATGATGGAGTAGTACATAGAAACCTAAAACTAAAGGATTAATTATGAATAATGACCATATTTGGACACCCACAGGGACAGATGTAACAATTCGCTGGAAATTAAAGGGATGGATACCCCCATCAGAAATTCCAGAGTACCAGGCAAAATGGAAGTATTACCAAGAACTTCCATTGCGTAAGTTGGATGATCAAGCCAAAAAAGAGTATGAGATAGTTCTCAAAAAAGCAAAGGTTATGAGAATCCGATGACCAATGATGAAGCCATAATATTTACCCTGGTGGTATTTATTGGCTTTATCCTTATCACTATTTTTCACTTTAAGGACAGATAAAAATGAATGATATTAGTTCACAAATTGTAAAAGCAAGAAAATTGATTAATCAATTAGAAATGCTAAATTCAAATCCAGCACTAACTGGTAAAAAACAGTTATACGATACCGCAGTAGAACTTGATATTTTGGTGCAAAATATTATTATGAATGTTGCCAACTATGCGGATCAATAATGACTACTTTTACTACTGAAGATAGAGAAGAAGCTGAAAGAAATCTAAAGCCTACTCCAGAAGAACTGGGAAAGGTTTTAGAAAAATTGGTAGATAATTACATTTTTTTGACTGACGAACCAATACCTTTTTTTGGTTGGACTAAATTAAATTGAGTTATTTAATTCCTTTAATGGCTTTTAATTTTTGTTCTAATTCGTAATCTTCATTACATTCCATAGAACAAAATCTGCCCTGGTCAATTCTTTGATTGCAAGATAAACAAAATCCAGAAAACTTTACAGGTTTTGTTTCTCTTATTGCTTTTATGGAGTTTTGACGATGAAATTCTTCCATATCTGAAGCATGATCAAAAGAATCTGAAGTCATGCAACATTGTTTAAGAATAATAATGTTTCTGCGTGTCTACGCCTAACAAGACCAGCCATTACTTTTCCAGCAGCTAAATTCCATTTATCAAATTCATGGGCTGCACCTTCCATATCTCCAGAATTAATTTTCTTTAAAAGAGTGGAGTTATTAAAATTACCGCATCCACAATTAAATGTGAAATCTACAATAGCATCAAATTCTTCTTGAGTAAGATTTTTAGTAACTTTTGAATTGACATCAGCAGCAGCTTTTTGAACATCTTTCATTAGCAATTCTTCCGCTTGTTCTTGAGTAATGGTTAAACCTGGATGTACATCTGATCCAGTATGACCATAACCAATAGTCCAAGGATCACCGCCAGTACCAGGATCAGGATAAGCTGTAAGTCTTAATCCTTCAAATTGTTCAGTAAGATGTAAACCATTTTTTGAATATTCCATTATTTCACCATAAGAGTATTATATTTTTCAATTACATCATTTCGTTCTATTTCTGTAACTTGGCATTGTTTTGCAAAGTTGATAAGAATTTCTGCATCTGGCTCAAGTAATCTGAGTCCTTGACTTGATATGGCAGGGGCGGTGGGTTGATTGCCTGGGGTGGAAGATTGCTGGCGCAGCCCACGCAACTGAGCAATAGCAGTATCGTATTTATTTTGTAAATCATCTTTGTCCTTTTGAGTATTTTGAGTAATTTCAGCTTGATCATTGACTACTTTGTTTTCATGTTCAATTGCTTGTTGTTGCTGTGCAATAACTTTTTCTTGATAATTAGATACATCAACTTTGTGAGTAATAAATGCTGTGCCTAAAGCAATTGCAATATAAATATAAATATTAATTGGTAGAGGAAACATTATTATCTTTCTGTGTTGCTGCTTTAGCACCGATCATAACACCTGATCCCCCAAGAACTGTTCCAAATCCTACTCCAAGTTGAGAAAAATCAATATCTTTCCCATGCAAAACATGAATAATAGCAATAGTCAAAAAACCAAAAAGGGAAGCAATAGCGCAAACTCTAGCTGCACAATAAGTTTCATTATTATCTTCAGTCAATATGTCTTTTAAAATTTTCATGCAAAAGTTCCAAAAAAATAACCAATTAATAGTCAAATAAAAATTGAAATTAAAATACAAATTATTTTAGATTCATTCATTATTTTGCCATTTGTGTTGATGCTAAATTAATTCTAGCTTTAATTGCATTTAAATCCAATGGTTTTTCTTTAAATCCAATAGCAATATATCCAGCAAATTGACCCATAGGGGGCGGTATAGAACCTCTGCACATATATTTAACGCCTAAACTTTCTTCCCATTGACCAACTTTTGAATTAGAAGAATATTCTTCACAAAATACCTCACCAGCCATCATTGCTACTACTGCTTTATTTCTACCTTGATCTGGAGAAACTAATGTAGATTGAAATCCTTCAAATGATTTATTTCTTTCAGTTTGAGATAATGCTAATAAAGTAGTTCTTAAATTAGTTGTTAAATTAACTTCATTAACAACAATAGTTACAGCATCTAAATCTTTTAATAAATTTTGTGCAACAGGCAAAATTTCTTCTTGCTGTCGCATTTTGGGAATGGTATTGGTATTAGAAATTGCAGTAAGAATAGTTTGTTTACTATCCCAGGCAAAATATCCAGCAAAAAATACAATGGATAAAAGAACAACTGCAAACAATTTAAAAGGGTTATCTACCCATTTGATAAGATCAATTGCCTTATCAATGTTATCTTTAGATTTAGAAGTTATTCTAGTTCTTTTTACTGGGGGTCTTTTTACTGACATCTTTAACTACTTTCTTTGCTACAGGTTTTTTAACAGCTTTAGTAGTTGCTTTTTTAACTGTAGGTCTTTTTTTTGCAATTGGAAAATTTGGGATAATTTCAGGTTCTACAGGTTTTTTACGAAGTAAAGCTGCAATTTTCTTTAACATTTTATTTCTCCAATAAATAATGTTTTATTAAATCTATTACAAATTCTTTTCCAAAAAGTACAGAAAAAATAACAAAATACAGCATATATTCTATTTTTTGCATCCTCTGGATACCTTTGGAAAAAGATTCTTGAATACCTTCATATCTTTGGGCGCAAATTGCTTCATGGACTGATAGCCTTTTATCGGTATCATTTACCTTATCTTCCATAGCATCCATGATCATTTCCATAATTATTGTGTAATAGGTTCAGAAACATCAACAACTTCAGGAGCAGGTTCATTAACTTGCTGCGCTGCTTGTAATGCTTGAAATTGAGGTGCTACAGTTTGACTTAATTTAGTCAAAAGAATAAAAACTTCTTTTGCTGGCTTGGTTTCTAAGTAATTTAAAATTTCAAGCATTAACTCTGGACTTAGGGTAATCATTTTTTTCCTTTAGGCAATTTTTAAAATAAAGTTTATCATTTATTTGATATTTTGAAGGGATTTTATTACAACATCAGGTTTTACAAATTTTTCAGATTCGTGTTCTACAAATTCCCACCATAAAAATTGATTTTTGGCTAAATTAGCACGATCTTTAAGTAGATTGATATTTTCTGGGTGTCCAAAGATATTAGGATCAGATACAGACCATAATACAATTCCTAACTTTTTCTCTTTCCAGGCTAAATGTTGAAAGAAGCTATCTATTGATACCCAGGTTCTACATTCTTTTAATAATTGAGATAATTCTGAAATGGGCAAATTTTTTCTAAAATCATTTACAAGCTGAGTTTCACCTTCTACACCAATTTGAATAATTGGATCATCAATTAAAGAAATCAATTCTTTCCAGTATGGATAGTTTTTAGGGTTTACCCTACCATTCATTAAGGGTTTTGCAAAAGGATGTATTAAGATCATAAATACATCTTTCGATAAGCATTTTCTAAGCTATCAGTCCATTTCCATTGATCCATCTTTTTATAGATGCTCCATTGGTCTATATCACCAAATAGATGCTGCGCTTCAGCAATAGATCGCCCAGGGACTATCTCAGGATAGCAACTAAACACTTCAGCAGCAGGGATTGAATGAAGGACATTACTGAATACAATATGGTCGCCAAGACCACTATTGAGTACAACAATGGTTTTATCACGATATTGCAAAAAATTTCTAAAAATCCATTCATCATGGTCATACATTTCTTTTTTAGTTTCTGCACGAATACCCCCTTGTGGGTTTTTTAAATGCCAAGAATTAGCATTTGGTACAGCTAAAATTTTATATTTTTTTAGATGTAATCCATAAGTAAATAGAGTTTCTTCACGATGTGCTACTCTGGATAACCCTAAGTTATAGTCATGAATCCCAGTCCTATATAAAAATGAACAATGTAAATGTTCTACTGGTTTACCCTTAGTTATGTAATTCCATTGGATATTAGGTTCTTTATCAATGTCATCTATTTTTCCAGTAACTCTGGAAGTATCAAAATGTAAAGGTGCGGTAAGAATTGATCCACCAATTGCGCCCACATCATTTGCAATGTAACTAGATAAGGTTTCTAAAACATTGGGTTCTGGGATGCAATCATCATCTACTCTCCAGACCCATTGATAGTTCATATAATTGGCTGCCTGATGAATATGATGCTGCCCCTTTTTAGGCGCAAATTGCCACTCCCACTCAATACCTTTAATGCTCATGATCTGGAAAAAATGCTGATAAAGGAATTCTTTACGCATATCCTGGGGATCATCATTGTCATCAAAAATAATTACCTTATCTGGTAATTTTGTTTGATTCATGATTGCTTCTAAAACTAAAGGAAGGGTAGTATGGTATCTACCCCTGGTGGCTACTGAGCAGAGAATTTTGTCCATTTGCAGATCATAAGGTTTAATTGATTAGTAGGGCTAAGAGGTGTTGGAGCATCCAAAATTTCACCAGCTTCATTGATGTAATTAAATTCAAAGCCAGGAAAATGGGACTCATTTAAGCCATGAATTTTATGATGATGTCCCCAAAAGCCTACTGGCTCATTCATAGGTACTGTTATCAATAACCGCTTGCAATGTTTTTTTAGCTTTTCTACAACTTCTAAACCATTATCTAAATGCTCAATTACTTCAAAAGCTACGATAGTGTCGTATTGATCTAATTTAAATTTGTTAATATCTGCATTAATAAACTTAGCATCAGGCAGCCAGTTTTGTTCCTGGGCTACTTCAACAATAATAGGATCATAATCCACGCCTGTATAGTCTATGTCTTTAGGAAAGAACTGTGTGCCATAGCCACTAGAGCAGCCTAATTCAAAAATTTTAGTTCCTACTAGATTTTTATTAGCCCATTGATAACGAGTTGTTTCCCTGGGGAATACTGGATCACCTTGAAGGAATACAGCCCTTTCATAGTAATTACCCAACCGCCAATGATACCAATTAAAGTTATACTTTTTAGCCAGCTTTAAAGAGTTTTTAAGAAATATATGATCCCAACCCTGGACTAAATCTGGATCGTGAACTGTGCCTTCACCCTTATGATATATAGGAAAACCACCTGTATACTGTTCACCATTCCATAGTTTTTCAAATACTTCAAGAACTTTAAATCCAGCTTTTTCAGTTTCTATGCAGAATTCAGTATCTTCACCACCACCTACACCATATTCTTCATTTAACAAACCAATGGTATCAAATACTTTACGATGCACCATGACACAAAAGAATACCGCAAAGTAATGTGCTGCTGGTTCTGATAAACCTTTAATAATGCAAGAAATCCCACAATCAGGATCAGCAAAAGGTTTTTCTAATATTTCAAGCCATTGATTTTGGCTTTGTTCTAACAGTACTGTGTCATTATTTAAAAGAATAATATTATCAGTTGTAGCTGCTTTAATGCCTTCATTAGTGGCTTTAGAATAGCCTAAAGGGGCTTTATTCCAGATAACTACTAAATTGGGTATAGCAGTAGCCAGGTAAGTCAAATAGGCTTCTGTATTATCGGTACATCCATTTGCAGAAATGACCAATTCTATATCGGTCATTTTGGTGTATTTGATTATTGAATCAATACAGGGTTTTAAGTATTTTTCACAATGGTTGTAAGTAGGTATTACTACGCTGTATTTCATTTTGTCCTTTTGATCGCATCATTGATCTTTTAATATTCTATCCTATTAAAGCATTTATTTCATCTTCAGTTAGACCTAGTTTACTTAGTTTAGATAATGCAGAAGCCTTTGCAGATACTTGTGCTTCTTGGTCGGCAACTTGGGCTATTTGTTCAGGAGTCAATGGGGGAGGGGCAGGGTTAGTAATATTACCATTTTCATAAGTTCCGCCAATTTCACCAGTTTCACTTGCTACACAAAGAAAGTTAGATTCCAAACCATTAGGAATGCCTGTTTGTAATATTTCGTAATCAATAATGTTTACAACTTTATTTGTAGTTGTATCTACAATGCAATGTCTGATTAAAGTCATAATTGTTCCTTAAAAATAAGCGGTAACAATAATTACACCTGAACCACCAGCACCACCAGCAAAACCATTTGTACCTGCAGTTCCAGCAGTTCCTCCAGCCCCTATTGCATAAGAATATGTAGAAGATGGTGATGTAATGTATGCTTCAATATAACCACCAGCACCGCCACCACCACCACAAAAACAAGAAACTGCGGCTGCTCCAGCACCACCACCACCTGAACCAGTATTTGATGCCGCAGAAATAGCTAAAGCACCACCCCATCCACCTTGACCTTGACCTCCAAAAGGAGAAGATGCACCACTTCCTCCTGAAGTATAAATAGTTGATGATGTTCCTAATGCTGGAGAACTTCCTTGTCCACCAGTTAAAGCAACACCAGTAGCCCCAGAACCAATAGAAGCAGAACCACCTGAATTTAATCCAGCATAATTACCACCAGTACCGCCATTACAAGTTAAAAAAGAACTTCCAAAAGTAGTATTTCCACCATTTCCAGCCGCAGAAAAAGCACCAGCAGAGTTAGAGCCACCGCCACCACCACCGCCACCAACCATTTTAATGTAAATATATTTTGCGTTTGTAGGAACTGTATATGTACCACTACCACTTGTATAAATAGTTATTTGGGGAATATTTCCACTACCAGAATAACCAGAAATTCCAGAATATCCGCTAATGCCACTTCCAGAATAACCAGATATGCCTGATCCAGAATAACCAGATATGCCAGAGTAACCAGAAATGCCTGAGTAACCAGAGATACCGCTAAATCCACTATAACCAGAGATTCCACTTCCTGAATAACCGCTTATTCCTGAGTAGCCTGATATACCGCTATTACCAGAAAAACCTGAAAATCCTGAAAATCCAGAAATTCCTGATCCAGAGTAACCAGAAATTCCAGAAAAACCTGAATAGCCTGATGTTCCGCTATATCCAGAAATTCCTGAGAAACCGCTATAGCCAGAGATACCGCTTCCACTATATCCAGAAATTCCTGAACCAGAATATCCACTAAAACCAGAGATGCCACTAGCTCCATTAATTCCTGAGTAACCGCTAAATCCGCTTGTACCGACTGCGCCACTATATCCAGAATACCCAGAAGTTCCAACAGCACCAGAAGCAGTAATTGTCCAATTGCTAAAAGATGCTACACCATTAACATAAGTCATATTGACTGTTAATGAAGTGCCTGTAAATGCTGTTATTAATCCTTCCATAAACTGTGATGGAACAGATGTTGAAAATACTCTAATGTATTGACCAACAGTAAATGCTGTTGTTGAAGCATCTAAATTTGTTGTAAATGTTTTGCTTCCAAGGCTTAATGAATTTGATCCTGTTGCGGTTAATCCATAATATCCTAATCCAGAATATCCACTATAACCGCTAATTCCAGAATATCCGCTATAGCCACTAATGCCAGAATAGCCACTAAAGCCTGATATGCCTGAATAGCCAGAGTAACCTGAATATCCAGAAACACCTGATCCTGAATATCCTGAAATGCCACTAAAACCGCTATATCCGCTTATCCCTGAGTAGCCAGAGTATCCGCTAATACCTGAGTAGCCACTAATGCCAGAAAAGCCACTATAGCCTGATATTCCAGAATAACCACTAATGCCAGAAAAACCACTAATTCCTGAATAGCCTGAGATACCAGAAAAGCCTGATATACCACTATATCCAGAAATGCCAGAAAATCCAGAGAAACCAGAGATTCCTGAATATCCACTTATACCTGAAAAACCAGAAGTTCCAGAGTAGCCACTTATACCTGAAAAACCAGAAATGCCACTATACCCAGAGATTCCGCTAAATCCTGAAAAACCAGAGATTCCTGAATTACCGCTAAATCCAGAGATTCCGCTAAAACCACTTGTGCCAGAGTATCCTGAAGTTCCAGAGTAACCAGAGATTCCACTAAAGCCAGAGAAGCCAGAGAAGCCACTAATACCGCTATCCCCAGAAAATCCAGAATAGCCTGAAATTCCACTATCGCCAGACCAACCTGAGATTCCTGAATCACCAGACCAGCCACTATATCCACTTATGCCACTATCGCCAGACCATCCGCTATATCCGCTTATTCCAGAATCACCAGAAAATCCGCTATAGCCAGAAATACCGCTATCACCAGAGAAACCAGAAATACCAGAATATCCGCTTATGCCTGAATAACCAGAAAAACCACTAATTCCAAAATCGCCACTAAAGCCTGAATATCCACTAATTCCAGAATCGCCAGAAAAACCAGATATACCAGAATCACCAGACCAACCTGAAATTCCGCTATATCCACTTTGAGCAATTAATTCCCAACGAACAGGATCAATTTCTGGGGGGCTGCCTGAGTTACCAGGAGTAGAACTTATCCAGGTAAAAGAACTTCCAGCAGAACTTACTAAATCATTTTGATTGTAAGTTGCAAAAGCATCCCATTCACCTCTAGGTACAAGGCTAAGTCCTGAATAACCGCTTTCTCCGCTATACCCAGAAAACCCTGAATAACCTGAGAAACCTACAATTTGACCAGCATTAAACCATTCTGTACCATTCCATACCCAAAGATCACCATCGGAAATAACAATATAAGCATCATTAATTTGATTGCCTGTAGGTGGTAAATCAGCAGGGGTTGGTACTGAACCCAATAAATTAATTGAAGTACCTTGCTGCCCACTAAATCCACTATATCCAGAGAATCCAGAAGTTCCAGAATATCCAGAAGTACTATCACCAGAATAGCCAGAAGTACCTGAATATCCGCTTTCGCCACTAAATCCAGAGTAACCACTTATTCCGCTAAAACCGCTATATCCTGAAGTACCAACCCCAGAAAATTGTGTCCAAATAATTGGTGTTACATCAATTGTTCCAACTACAGTAGCAATAACTACCCAACCTGTGCTGCCATTAACAGTTCCATATTGAATGAAAGTAAAAGCACCTGGGACTTCAGCCCAAATGTTCATATCGGATGATCTTGACCAGGCTGTTTCTGAAGCTACATAAATACCATTTTGAGCAGGATTTTGTTGATTTTTTACACAAACACGATCACCAGCCACAATTTGATAATCATCAACAATAGGCAAACCAATAAGATCAATATCTCCCTGGGCAGGGGTGGTAGCGCATTGGCATGATGCTTTAGGAGTAACACCTTGGGCAATACCATCTACATACGCTTTATTTGCTATATCAATAGGGTTGACAGGTAAAGTATCAACTTGACCTGTAACAGTAAACATATTTTGAAGTGCTGCTGAATAATAGCCATTTTCTAAACCATAAAGCTGTGCAAATGCAGCAGCAGTTCCAGCAGTCATTAAATTGGTTACAAAATCACCACGATTCCAGGCTCTAGCTACAGTTCCCTCTTGACCACGAACAACAGTCAAAGCATCACCAGTAATATTGGTACAAGAAACTATTTCGACAATTAAATTATTTGTGGAATTAACTAAAGTTAATGTTACCGCTTCACCAACCCCAGGCGCAGGAAAATATGATCCAGTACCGCCAGCAACATAAATTACTGTATCAGTACTAGATACTGGTAACGCAAGAGTAGTTTGCGCTTGGTTTGCAAATAATAGTATTGTCATGGTAAACCCTTAATCAACACTATTAAAGAATTGCGTAAGTGTCATTTGTTGCGCCAGTAAATTTAACAGTTGTAGCTGGATAAGGTAAAGCATAAACAATTTGACCAGTTTCACTTAAAGTTGGAGTAACAGCAGCATAAAAAGTAGTTCCATTATCAAAAGATAATTGTATTGCTCTACCAACAGCAGATGAATTTAAAACAAAAGTTGCTGGAAAAGATAGCATTGGCAAAGCCAAAGTTGCAGTAGTTCCAGTAAGAGTGCCTGTAATAGGACTTCCATAGTTATAAGACATAATTATCCT